>Ga0136846_1220290_pt1 | contig 13294 bp, 11 predicted proteins | sample HopSoiMetagenom2_FD_96841 | JGI IMG/M metagenome (GOLD analysis project Ga0136846, IMG submission 96841) | Grasslands soil microbial communities from Hopland, California, USA - 2 Assembly 2016 (version 4) | ecosystem: Environmental > Terrestrial > Soil > Grasslands | place: USA: Hopland... | reverse complement strand
GTTCCGCGCAGGACGGTGTTGACGAGGCCCTGCCGGCCGAGGATCGCGATCCAGCCATAGGCGCGGATGACGTTGCTGACCATCAGCGGCACGAGGAGGAGCAGCAGCAGGAGCAGCCGCGTTCGCGGCGCCAGCGGTGCGATCACGTAGGCGGTCGCGTAGCCGAGCACCAGCGTGACGGCGACGATCGTCGCGCCGGTCACCAACGTCCGCAGGATGATCGTGTGGTAGAACGGATCCTCGAGGATCGCGGCGTAGTTCGAAAGCGTCAGCTCGTCGGCATAGAGCGCGGTCTGCGACGCGCCGTGGAGACTTGCCCAGAAGAGGCTTGCGAGCGGGGCGACGAAGAACGCCACAAACAGCGCGAGCGGCGGCCCGAGAAGCGCCAGCGCCGCGCCGCGGCGACCGAGGGTGAAGCCGCCCCTCATGACGCGCGCCGACCTTCGAGCACGACGACGCTTTCGGGCTCGAAACTCACCGCCACGGCCTCGCCGGGGCTCCAGCCGGATGCGGCGCCGGAGTCGTTCTGGAGGAAGCTGATCAGGGGCAAGCCGCCGCTCTCCAGGAAGACATGCAGCCCGGCTCCCCGGTAGACCACCTCGCGCACCGTCGCCGGAAGTCCCGGGCTGCCCGCGGACAAAACCCGCACGCGCTCGGGGCGAACCGCGAGCCGCAGCCGCTGCCCTGGCTTAAGCCCCGCGGCCGCGACCGCGAAGCGCCCGCACGCCGCCTCGACAAGGCTGTGCGCGCCGTCGCGCCCGGCGACGACCGCGTCGATCAGGTTGCGGGCGCCGAGGAAGGTCGCGACGAACTCGGTCGCCGGGCGCTCGTAGACCTCGCGCGGCGCCCCGAGCTGCTCGATGACGCCGTCCCGCATCACCGCGATGCGGTCCGACATCGTCAGCGCCTCCTCCTGGTCGTGGGTCACGAAGACGGTCGTGATGCCGAGCTGCCGCTGCAGCGAGCGGAGCTCGACCTGCATCTCCTCGCGGAGGTTCTTGTCGAGGGCGCCGAGCGGCTCGTCGAGGAGCAGCACCGCCGGCTTCATGACGATCGCCCGGGCGATCGCGACGCGCTGCTGCTGCCCGCCCGAGAGCTGCTTCGGATAGCGGTCGCCAAAGCCGTCGAGCTTCACGAGCGAGAGCGCGTCGCGCGCTTGCGCGGCCCGCTCGGCCCGCGGCACCCGAAGCATTTTCAAGCCGAAGATGACGTTTTGGAACACGTCTAAATGCGGGAACAGCGCGAAGTTCTGGAACACCATCGCGAAGTTGCGCCGGAACGGCGGCACCGCCGTGACGCGCTCGTTGCGGATGAAGACCTCGCCCTCGTCCGGCTGCTCGAAGCCGGCGACCAGCCGCAAGGTCGTGGTCTTGCCGCATCCGGACGGACCGAGCAGCGAGAAGAACATCCCGCGCGGGATCGCGAGCGTCAGCGCGCTCACCGCCGCGGCGCCGCCGTAGCGCTTGGTGACACGCTCGAAGCGGACGTCGGCTTGCGGGTCGGCGGTCTCAGTCATGCGTCGACACGATGGCATGGATTTCGGCGAGACGCGCCCACGCCTCGATCAAGAGGAGCGCGAGCTCGAGCTCGAGCAGCAGTTCGCCCGGCCGGCGTTCCGGCGGATCGGTCCAGGCGGCGCAGGCATGTCCGGCGATCGCCGTGAAGGACGCCGCGATCCGCGGACCGTCCCGGCCGCATTCCGCGACGCGCGTGAGCCGATCGTCAAGCCGGCGCAGCGCCGGGTCGAGGCGCCGTTCGAACTCGGCGAGAAGGCCGCGCTCGAGGTCGCCGATGCCGCCGGGGCTGGGCCGGAACGCTGCGCGCCGGGCCCGCCAGCCCTCGCCGAGCCGCCGGATCGCGGCCGAGGGATCGTCGGACGGACGTGCGCCGTCGGGCGCGCGCGCCCCGTCGGGCGAGCCGGCGCGAGCGCCTCGCAAGAGGTCCTCGACGGCGTTGAGGATCATCAGGAAGCTGCGCGATTCGGCCGGCGCGAAGCTGTCGAGGGTCTCGCGCATGACGAGCGCGCCGCGGACCGGCAGGTAGCGCGGGACGTAGCTCTCGAGCGCCATGTATTTCCGCAAGAGATCGCCCATCTCGGGATGGGCCGAGAACAGCACCGCCTCGCCGCGCCGGCCCGAGGCGCGCAGGGCGGCGACGCGGCCTTGCATGTGCCGCGTGAAGGTCTCCTCCGAGAGCGGATTGTCGATGAACAGCCGCCCATCGTCGTAACGCTCGCGAAAGCTGGCAATCGGCGCGCAGCCGGGCCCGAGCTCGTCGTAGACGGGCCCGTGGAAGTATGGGATCTCGAGCGTCGGCGGCAGGCCGAGGCGGAGCGGCCCGGGCTCGAGCCCGCAGGTGACGACGCCGACGCCGGTCCGCAGATACTCCTGCGTGAAGACCGGCCGCGCATCCGCGACGCCGAGCCAGGCCGGGCGGCCGCGCGACAGATAATAGGCGCCGCCGCAGGACGCGAGCGCAGCGCCGCCGCCGGCGAGAAAGCCGCGGAAGGCGGCGTCGGCGCCGGTGCTGCCTTCCTTGGCGTCGAGCCCCCAGTTCGAGAAGCCGCCGGGGAGAACGGCGATGTTCTCGCCACGGAGCACGCCCGCCGCGATCGCCGTGCCGTCGACCGCTGCGAAGGCATGACCGAGCCGCGCGAGGGCGAGTGCGTAATAGGCATAATAGGGATAGGCCGAGGCTTCGCCGGCGAGCACGGCGATGCGGGCGTGCCTGACCGGCTGGGCATCGGCCGGACGAGCGCCGGCCCATGGCTCGATCGCGATGCCGGCGCCGCGCAGCGCCTCCGCGAGGCGACCGCTCACCTTAACGAGATAGTCTCCGGCCTCCGCTTCGCCGCTCGCCACGGGGCAGCGCCAGACCTCCCGGCCGGCGGCGGCGAGGCGGTTCGCGACGACTGCGACGTCGAGGTGGTCGCCGTTCGCGAACCAGGAGAGCCGATGCAGCCCGGGTCGTCTGCCGCCTGCCCGTTCAGCCCGCCGCAACGATGCGGTTCCAGCGGTCCGTCCACTCGGGGCGCTTCTCCGCCATGGTGGCGTGGTCGAGATCGATGAGGCGGGCCATTTCCTCCGGGGTCGAGCGAACGCGCTCTTGCAGCTCCGGCGGCAGGAGCGCCTCCATTTTCGTGTTGGTGCCCGGATAGTTGAACTTCTCGGCGTAGATGCCCTGCATTTTCGGATCGAGCGTCAGGTTCAGGAACGCTTCCGCGAATTCGAGGTTCTTCGTTCCCTTGGCGATGCCGGTCCCGGCGCTGTAGAGGATCGCGCCCTCCTTGGGATAGACCCACTCGGCCGGCACCTTCCAACCCTTCACGGTGTAGGTCTGCGACTTGTAGAGCAGCCCGATCACCGCATCCTCGCCGCGCAGCGCGTTCATGATGCTGTCGGTGTCCTTCGCCCAGGTCGGCTGCTGGGCAACCATCTTCTTCAGCATCTCGAAGCCGGCCTCGGCGTCGGTCGGCGGCTTACCGGCGGCGATCGCGCCGATCGGGATGATGTAGGGGCCGATCGAGTGGCTGATGTCGGGCAGCACGATCTGGCCCTTGAACTCCGGCCGCCACAGGTCGGAAAAGGAGGTCGGCGGCGTCTTCACGAGCTTCGTGTTGTAGATGATGCCGAGCGGCGAATAGATCATCGCCACCCAATGGCTCTGCACGAACCGGGACGGCACGTCCTTCAGGTTCGTGAGCCGGGGCGAGCTCCTGTTCAGCGGCTCGAGCACCCCTTTGGCGGTCGCGAGGGGAACGAGCCCGTCATGGAGCTGCACGAGGTCGAACTTCTGATCGGCGAGGTTGACCTTGATCTTGGTGATGCGGTCGGCCGGGCTGCCGCTGCGGTCCTGGACGATCTTGATCCCGGTTTCTTTCTCGAAGGCATTGCCGGCGCCATCGCGCATCGCGTCGCCCCAGAGGCCGCCCCAGGTCATGATCACCATCTGGGACGGCTTCGCTTGCGCAAGCGCTCCACGGCGCGTTGCGGGCAGAAGCGATCCGCCGGCGAGCGCGCCGGAGCCGATGAGCAAGTCGCGACGTTTCATCGTTCCCTCCCTCGAGTGCGAGCCGCCTACCAGCCGACCGCATGGGTCGAGCGCCGCGGGTCGGCGGCGGCACGGATGACGCCGGTCGCAGGGTCGCGCATCACCGCGCAGACCGCGCCGGCCTGGTTCGTCCATTCCGGCCAGGGTTGAGCGTCGTGCCCAAGCCCTTCGAGCGCCTTCAGCGTCGCGTCGCCGATGCGCGCCTCGACCATGAGCCGGCCCGGAAGCTCCTCATGCGGCTCGAAGCTGCTCGGGAAGCTGTAGGTCGCAAAGCGCGGCGCCTCGACGGCGCTCGTCAGGTCCATGCCGAAGACCGAGAGATTGAGCAGGACCTGCAGCATCGCCTGCGTCTGCACGTCGCCGCCGGGCGTCCCGAACGGCATCACCGAGCCGTCCTCAAGGATCGCGATTGCCGGGTTCGGCGTCAGGCGCGGGCGCTTGCCCGGCATGACCTCGCTCGGATGCCCGCGCGCGGTGAAAGATTGCGAGCCGCGCGAGGAGGGGCAGAGCCCGGTCCCGGGGATGATCGGCGTATCGTAGGAGGTGTCGCTCGGGGTCGCCGAGAAGGCGTTGCCGTGCCGGTCGATGACGGCCACGTAGGATGTGTCCGGTGAGAGCGCCGGCTCGCGCTCCGGCCTACGCAGCGTCTCGGCTGCCTCTGCGCCGAGCGACGGAATGCCGCTCTCCGGCATACGCGGCGCGGCGCGGATCGGGTCGATGCGCCGGCGCCGCTCGGCGGCGAACGCCGCCGAGAGCAGCCGCTCGAGCGGCACGTCGACGAAACGCGGGTCGCCGTAGCACGCCTCGCGGTCGGCGAAGGCGAGCTTCATCGCCTCGGCGAGGACGTGGATATAGCCTGGGCTGTTGTGGCCCATGCGGCCGATATCGATGCCGTCGAGGATCGCCAGGATCTGCCCGAGCAGCGGGCCCGTGCACCACGGGCCGCAGGTGAAGACCTCGACGCCGCAATAGGTCGTGCGCACCGGCGGCTCGAAGGTCACCTCGTAGCCTGCGAGATCGCCGGCGGTGAGCCAGCCGCCGTGCTCGCGGTGATAGGCGGCGATCGTTTGCGCGATGTCGCCCTCGTAGAAGGCGGCTCGCGCCGCCGCGAGCCCGGCGCTGCGCCCCTGGCCGGCGTGGGCCTTCTCCTCGTCGACCATGTGCTGCAGCGTCGCCGCAAGCTCCGGCTGGACGAAACGGTCGCCGACCGCAACCGGACGCCCGCCCGGCAGGTAGAGGGCCGCATTCTGTGGGAACTGCGCGTACTGGGCGACGTTCTTCGCGACGAACTCCGCCATCGTCGGGTGGACCGGGAATCCCTCCGCGGCGAAGCGGATCGCGAAGCGCGCTACCTCGCCGAAGCTCATCGTGCCGAAGCGCTCGAGCGCGGCGATCCATGCCGCGGGCGCCGCCGGCGTGACCGTCCGCAAGAGCCCGTCCGGGATGCGGCCGCCGTGCTCGCGCCGGAAGAATGCCGCGGAGGCCGCGGCCGGCCAGACGCCAAGCCCGTCGATCGTCACCACCTCGCCGCTCTCGGCAAGGCGGATCATGATCGGCGCGACGCCAGCGACGTTGACGATGTCGCTCTGCAGCACCCCGAGCGCGATCCCGGCCGCGACGCCGGCGTCGATCGCATTGCCGCCCGCTTCGAGGACGAGAAAGCCGGCGTGCGCCGCCGCGTAATGCCCGGCCGCGACCATGTGGCGGTCGCCCGTCAGCACGCGGCCATGTCCCGCCACCTGCGATCCCTCGCCCTTGCCGATCACGTCAATCCGCCTGGCTCCGCGAAGCGCCGCAACGTATGCGCCCAGCCTGCCGGTGACAACATGGCGCGGCGCCCGCAAGCGTCAGTAGAGACGGTCGCGGATGCTCTCGGCGACGCGGGCTTCGGCGTCGGCGACCTCAACGCCGGGAATCTGATCGGCGAGGATCGCGCCGAGGCTCGCGAGGCCGTCGGTCGCCGGCCAGCGCGCCTCACTCCACAGGCCTGAGCGGATGAGCGCCTTGCCGCAATGGAAGTAGACGAGCTCGACCGCGACATCGAGCACGCTGCGGGCCGGAATGCCACGGACCGAGAACCGCGCCCGGACGGCGTCGTCCATCACGAGCTTCGCACGGCCGTAGACGCGGAGCGTATGCGTGATCCCGGGCACGAAGAAGAGCAGCCCGATCCGGCCGTCCTCGACAACGTTCCCGAGGCTGTGCAGCCGGTTGTTGCCGGGCCGGTCCGGCAAGAGCAGCCGGCGCGCGCCTTCGACGGCGACGAAGCCCGGCGCGTCGCCGCGTGGCGACGCCTCGGGCCAGCCGTCCTCGCGCGCGGTCGACACCAACACGAAGGGCGAGCGCTCGATAAACGCGCGCGCGTGGGCGTCGATGCGGTCCATGTCCTTCTTGGCCGCGAGCGCGGTCGGCGGTCCGTAGGAGGTCCTGAGGTCTTCGAGCGCTTGAACGGAGGTCATCGAAAATCCGGCGATGTTGTCCGCGCAGTACGGATGCGAAGGTGCGGGTTGTCAACGCGAGCGGCGCCCGACGGCGCCGATCAGGATTTCCAGAACAGCGCATCCTGTTCGGCACGCAACCGCCACAGAACCGAGTCGGAGGCGGGCTCGACGGCGTCCGCGGTGATGAAATCGCCCCTCGACACCGGCCGTCGGAGCTTGCGCCCGACCGCCATGTAATAGGGCAGCGGATTGGCGCCCTGTGCCGGCGCGGCGTCGACGAGCAGCGGCTCGAGCCCGGGCACGGCGTGGCGCGTACCGACGATCTCGATCGCGTGCCCGGCGGGAAGATCCGTTCGCGCCTTCGCGACGAGGTCGCAGACCGGGCGATAGCTCTCATCGAGCACGTCATGCCGCAGGCGCGCCGCTGCCACGATCGAAATCGGCGCCTCGACGCCAAGAAGATGCGATGGATTGTAGATCAGCGCGTAGCGGCGGTTGCGCGAAACCGGGATGCCCTTGCCGGCGAAGAGCTGCCCGGTCTTCTCGTCCGCGAGCTCGACGACGACGAAGACGCCGCCCGCGAAGCTCGGATCGTCGGTGCGGCGCAGGCAGTTGAACACGTCGAGCACGCCCCGCCTGCCGATGAGGCCACCCTCCTCGCGCGGGATATAGAGGTCCGGCAGCTCGGTCGTGCGCGTGAACGGCGCATGGAAGTCCGCCCGGTCCGGCGTCAGCCCCGTGGCGTTCGCGACGAGACACATCTCGCAGTAATCCGGCGCCGTCCGGTGCGGAAGATCCTTGAGCAGATGGGCGCGGCGCTCGATCATCCGCGTTGCATCGGCTCCGAGATCCCAGGCCGCCGCGAGCCCCGGGGCCGACACCTTCCGGTCGGTCCAGGTCACGGCTCCGGACTTCACGTCGAGCACATAGTCGTATTCGCTGCTCTTTCCCGCCGCGACGATCGGCAGCCCGAGCACGCGCGCCCACGAAACGAGGCCGACAAGCAGGCTCGGCTGGTCGCCGTCGACGAGCGTGTATGGCACACCCGCCGCCCGCGCCCTTCGGGCGAGGATCGGCCCGACCACGCACTCGGCTTCCTTGCTGACCATGGCGACGCCGCGGCCGGCCTCGATCGCCGCGAGAGCGAAGCGCGCGCCCGCCTCGGGGTCGCCGGTGGCCTCGACGACGATCTCGATCGGCAGCGCCAGAAGGTCGTCGACCGAGCGGCAGATCGCGATCGCATCGGTGGCGAACGCCCGTTCTGCCGCCGGCCGGTCGCCGCACTGGACGGCGTCAAATCCGGCCGCGCGCAGCATGCCCTCGACACGCGCGACGTCGCGGTCGGCCACCGCCCGGATTCTGAGCCCTTCCATGCGGCGCGACTGCGCGATGAGCGACATGCCGAACTCGCCACAGCCGATCAGCGCGGCAACGACGGGCCTCGCGTGCACCGGCGCGAACAAGGTCTCGAACTGCATGCGGCGTCCACGTCCGAGGCAAGGTTGCGGGAGGCGCGAATTGACCGCCGTCGTGGCGGGTGGTCAAGATGCAGCGGAGCTTCACCAAAAACGTGCCATTCGGAGGAGAGGGCTCGATGACGGTCATACGCAGTGCACTGAAGGCCTCGCTCGCCGGCATGCTGTTCGCTGGGTTGCTGTCGAGCCCTGCTGCGGCCCAGGACAAGCCCGCCGAGCTCAAGATCGCGATCACGACCTTCCTCTCGGGCCCGGCCTCGGTGTTCGGCGTGCCGGGCAAGAATGCCGCCGAGATGATCGCCGAGGACATCAACAAGAAGGGCGGCATCCTCGGCGTGCCGGTGAAGCTCAGCTTCATCGACGAGGGCGCCGGCGGCGAGGCGCTGGTCTCGAACTACCGACGCGTCGTCCAGGACGAGAAGGTCGACGTGACCTTCGCATCGATCTCGTCAGGCAGCTGCAACCAGCTTGTGCCGCTCGCCGAGGACCTCAAGGTCCTGAACCTGATGTGGGACTGCGGCGCGTCGTCGATCCTCGAGGCGAAGAAGTACCGCTACAGCTTCCGCACGCAGGCGAACGCCACGCAGGAGATGATGGCGGTCCTCATCTACCTTCTCAAGAAGAAGCCCGACTTCAAGACCATCGCCGTCGTCAACCAGGATTACGCCTGGGGCCGCGAGAGCTGGGAGATCTTCTCGACCGCGCTGAAGCAGCTCAAGCCCGACGTCCAGATCGTCGGCGAGTTCTTTCCGAAGTTCGGCGCGCCGGACTATTCGACGGAAGTGTCGCGGCTCCTGGCGCTGCGTCCCGACGTCGTCCTGACGACTTCATGGGGCGGCGATCTCGACACCTTGGTCCGGCAGGCCGGGCAGCGCGGGCTCCTGCGCCAGTCGCTCTTCGTGCTCGGCATTGGCGAGACTTCGCTGCAGCGGCTCGGCCGCGACGTCCCCGAAGGGCTTATCGTCGGCGCGCGCGGCGACCACTGGTTCCTCCATCCCGAGATGAAGGACAAGCCCGAGTTCAAGGCCTTCAACGAGGCCTTCAAGGCCCGCACCGGCGCCTGGCCGATCTACCCAGTCTATCACATGGCGCAGGCTTTCTCGTCGCTGCAGGCCGCCTACGACAAGGCCGGCAAGGCGGCGGGCGGCAAATGGCCGTCGCGCGAGCAGGTGATTGACGCCATGCAGGGTCTCACCTTCCAGGCCTGGGGCCGGCCGGTGACGCTGCGGCCGGATGACAACCAGGGCATCGAGGCGCAGCTCGTCGGGCTGACCAAGAAGGCGGACGGCTACGACTTCATGGTCCTCGACGAGATGATGATCTTCGACTCGACGAAGATCATCAATCCTCCGACCCAGAAGACCGGAGATTGGCTGAAGACCCTGACCCCCGAGCTCATCAAGCTCGACGTCCCGGTGTTCAAGCACGGCGGCTGACGAGCGCGCGCGGGGGCGCATGAACCTCAGCATCGCCGTCCTCGCGGCGCTCGACGGCGTCTCCTACGCCGCTCTGGTGTTCCTGGTCTCGGTCGGCCTGAGCCTGATCTTCGGCGTCATGCGCATCGTCAACGTCGCGCATGGCAGCCTCTATGCCTACGGCGCCTACGCGGCCGCGACCATCGGCATCGCGGTGGCACCGATCTCGCCTTGGCTGACCTATCCGGGCCTGCTTCTCGCCGCGATCGGCATCGGGGTGGTGATCGGGGGCCTGCTCGAGCGCTTCCTGCTGCGGCTCGTCTACGGCAAGGACGAGGCCCTCCAGCTCCTGATCACCTTCGCGGTGTTCATGATCCTCGACAACCTGCAGCGCCTGATCTGGGGCGTGCAGCCGATCTTCGCCGCCGTGCCGCTGCAGCTCCTGCCCAACATCACCGTGCTCGGCGTCGGCTACACCTCCTATCAGACGCTGCTCTTGCCGGGCGTCGCGATCCTGACGCTCGTCGGCCTGCGCTATTTCCTGCGCCATACCTTGAGCGGCGCCGTCATCCTGGCGGTGACGGAGGACCGCGAGGCGGCGACCGCGGTCGGCATCGATCCCCAGCGCGTGTTCCTGACCACCTTCATCCTCGGTGCGATCCTCTCCGCGCTCGGCGGGGCGCTCGCCTCGCCGACGACCTCGCTCCTGCCCGGCATCGGCACCGACATGATCGTCTTGTCGTTTGCGGTCGCGGCGACGGCGGGGCTCGGGCAGATCGAGGGCGCCGCGGTTGCTGCAGTGATGATCGGGCTCGCGCGCGCGTTTGCGATCTACACCTATCCGGAGTTCGAGGTGCTGATGCCCTATCTGATCATGGTCCTGGTGCTGCTGCTGCGGCCGCAGGGCCTCTTCGGGGCCGCCCGCGTAAGACGGATCTGATGGCGCGCCGGCTCCCTCTCCTTCTCGTTGCCGGGCTCGTCGGCCTTGCGGCGGTCGTTCTGCTGCCGCTGCTCTCGCACAGCCTAGTGACGCTTCTGTCCCTCGTTCTCGCCAAGGGCATCGTCGTTCTCGGCATCATCGTCCTGCTGCAGGCCGGGCAGGTGTCGTTCGGGCACGCGATGTTCTTTGCTGCCGGCGCCTATGCGGTCGCCTTCTACGGGCGTTACGTCGGCACCGGCGACATCCTGCTCTACCTTGTCTTCGGCGCCGTCTCCGGCGGCGTGCTCGGCCTCGTCGTCGGGCTGTTCGTGGTGCGCTACCGCGAGATCTTCTTCGGCATGCTCAATCTCGCCTTCTCGATGGTGCTGTGGTCGCTGCTCGAGAAGATGTTCCACTACACCAACGGCGCCGACGGCATCCGGGTGGCGCGGCCGACGATCGCCGGAATGAGCTTCACGCCCGAGGGCTTCTCGTACGTGCTGCTCTATCTGAGCTTCGCGATCGCGCTCGCGGCCTTGTTCGCGGTTCAGCGCTATCTCGACAGCCCGCTCGGCCACATGCTGCGGGCGATCAAGAGCAACGAGACGCGCCTCGAGTATCTCGGCGTTTCGGCGCGGCGCGTGCTGCTTGCCGGCTATGTGATCTCCGCCGTCCTCGGCGGGATCGGCGGCAGCCTCGTCGCAGCGATTCAGCAGATCGCGACGCCGGAATTCGCCTACTGGACGAAGTCCGGCGAGTTCGTGTTCATCGCCATCCTCGGCGGGGCGGGCCACGCGCTTGGCGCCTTCGCCGGAGCGGCCGTCTTCGAGTTCGTCCGCTTCTACGCCTCGGCCCAGCTCGCCGACGCCTGGCAGATGATCCTTGGCGGCGTGCTGATCGCGATCATCCTGCTCGCGCCGGCAGGGTTGATCGGGTTCATCGGACGTCGCGACCGGGCGGCTCGCAGCGGATGACGGCCGACATCGTCCTCAGCGCGCGCGGGCTCGTCATCCGCTTCGGCGGCGTCATCGCGGCCGACGGCGTCGATCTCGATGTCGTCGACGGCGAGCACCTCGCGATCATCGGCCCGAACGGCGCCGGGAAGACCACGTTCCTCAACATCGCGACCGGCTACCTGAAGCCGCAGGCCGGTCGCGTGACGTTCCTCGGCGAGGACATCACGGCGCACTCGCCGCGGGCGATCACGCGCCTGGGGATCGCCCGCGCGTTCCAGATTCCTCAGCTCTTTCTCGACCATACGGTGATCGAGAGCCTCCTGATCGCGGCCGCCTCGCGCGCCGGCCGCTTCGCGACCATGCGCGATCTCCACGACTTGCCGGAACGGCAGGAGATGATGCGGCTCTTGGCGCTGGTCCGGGCCGACGATGTCGCGCATCAGAGGGCGATCGTGCTTCCGGAAGGCAAGCGCAAGCTCATCGATATCGCGATGGCGCTCGCGCTCAGGCCGAAGCTCGTGCTCATGGACGAGCCGACCTCGGGCGTCGCTTCGGCCGAGAAATTCGCGATCATGGACGTGCTCGTCGCGGCGCTCGACGCGCAGGGCGTCACCTCGGTCTTCGTCGAGCACGACATGGAGGTGGTCGAGCGCTACGCCGACCGGGTGGCAGTGTGGAGCAGCGGCAAGATCCAGACCGTCGGCCCGCCGGCCCAGGTGCTGAAAGACCCGGCCGTGATCGGCCAGGTGATCGGGATCTGACGATGCTCTCGTTCGAAGGCATCCGGGTGTCGATCGCAGGGGTGGCGGTTCTGCGCGACCTGAGCTTTTCCGTCGCGGCCGGCTCGACGGCGGCGTTGATCGGGCGGAACGGCGCCGGCAAGACCACGACGGTGCGCACCGTGATGGGCTTCACGTCGGCGACCGGCAGGATCGGGTTCGACGGCGCCGATCTCACTCGCGTCGCTCCGCACCGGCGACCGGGGCTCGGGATCGGATACGCGCCGGAGGACCGGCGCCTGTTCTCTGCGTTCTCGGTCGAGGAGAACCTCGTGCTGCCGGCGCGCGTCGCGAGGCTCGGGCCGGCCGAGACGAGACGCCGACTCGACCGCGCCTATGGCGTGATGCCCGAGCTTGCGGAGCTGCGTGCGCGCCCGGCCGGATCGGTCTCCGGCGGTCAGGGAAAGATGGTCGCGCTTGGGCGCGCGCTGATGCTCGGCACGAAGCTCGTCATCCTCGACGAGCCGTTCCAGGGCCTCGCGCCGGTGCTCGCGCAGCGCTACGCCGAGGCGCTGCGCCGCCTTCGCTCGCAGGATCGCGACATCACGCTCCTGATCACCGAATCGAACCCGAAGCTGCTCGCCACCTTCGCCAACACGACGCTGACGATCGAGCGCGGCGAGGTCGCGCTCACCGAGGCTGCCCGGCCGGGAGCGGCGACCGGGCCGTAGACGCGCTGCCCGGTCTCTGCCCGGAGGTCAGAGCTCCATCTTCATCGGTTCCGGGAAGTACCGGAACCCGTCGCCCCGCTTCGCCACGTGGCCGATGCCGGGCCAGGCGAAGTGATAGGCGAGGAGCGGGATCTTCTTGTCGGCGAGCATGCCGAGCATCTTCACCCGCGTCTGCGCCGACTGCTTCGGATCGGTGTCGTACATGAACTCGGTCAGCGGCTTCTCGAGCAGCAGCACCGGATGATGCGCGAGATCGCCGATGTAGCACAGCGTCTTGCCGCCCGAGTTGATCATGAAGATGGTGTGGCCGACCGTGTGCCCGGGCGCGAAGATCGCCTGGATGCCGGGCAGGAACTCCTCGCCGTCCTTGATGAAGTGGATGCGGTCGCGCACCGGCGTGAGGTTCTTGCGCGCCGTGTCGAGGAAGACCTTGAACGCCTGGGGCACCTTGGTCTCGTCGGTCCAGAAATCGTAGTCGGCCTGGGTGATGTAGTATTGCGCGTTCGGGAAGTTGCGCGAGCCGTCGTCGGCGACGCAGCCGCCGCAATGGTCGATATGCGCGTGCGACATCACCACCGCATCGACGTC
>Ga0136846_1219638_pt1 | contig 13295 bp, 10 predicted proteins | sample HopSoiMetagenom2_FD_96841 | JGI IMG/M metagenome (GOLD analysis project Ga0136846, IMG submission 96841) | Grasslands soil microbial communities from Hopland, California, USA - 2 Assembly 2016 (version 4) | ecosystem: Environmental > Terrestrial > Soil > Grasslands | place: USA: Hopland... | reverse complement strand
CGCATGGTCGCCGAGCAGGAGGCGGCGCGCGCCCGCGACCGGCGCGCGCAGGTAGGCACGGGCGACCGCTCCCAGAAGGTGCGCACGTATAACTTTCCGCAGAATCGCGTCACCGATCACCGCATTCATTTCACGACCCACAACATCGATGAAGTGATGGACGGCCGGCTCGACGACCTGATCGCCGCGCTGAAAGAAGCGCAGGAGAAGGAGCGCGCGGGTGTCTGACACTGCGGCGGTCTGGGCTGCAATCACGGGCACGTCTATTGGCGAAGCCTGGCTGCGGCGCGACGACCCGAAATCACCGGAACTGGTCGCGAAGTATCAGGACGCGCTGCTGCAATTGAAGCGTGGTGTCCCATTTGCCTATGCCGTCGGCACGGCAGGATTTCGGAACCTGGATTTGAAGATCGATCGCCGCGCCCTGATTCCCAGACCGGAAACCGAGGGACTGATCGATCGGGTTCTGGCCAAATGCTCCACCGGGCTCGTGGCCGACGTCGGTACCGGATCGGGTTGCATTGCGTTATCACTCGCAGTCGAGGGCGATTTCGAAAAAGTCGTCGCCGTCGAGCAGTCGCCCGGTGCCGCCGCGCTGGCTCGTGAGAACGTTGCCCGAATTCGTCCCGCCACCCCAGTGGAGGTCCGGGATGGGAACTTGCTCGGACCCCTGGTGGACAAAGGGGAACGGTACCGTGCCGTCGTGTCGAATCCGCCCTATCTGACGGCGCGCGAATATGATGAGTTGGATCCATCCGTACGCGCGTTCGAGCCTCGGGACGCTTTGGTAAGTGGGCTCGATGGTCTGGATGCGACCCGCGCGCTGTTCGCGGAGGCCGCGGCGTTGCTGGAGCCCGGCGGCTTGCTCGCGCTCGAGATCGATGAACGGCGGGCGGAAACCGTACGTTCAGTCGGACACGACTGTGGATGGCACGTGGACATCCATGCTGATCTGTTCGGCTGTCCTCGGTACGCGCTCTCAATCAGGGAGGACTAGTGCTCGAAGAGAAGGCTGAAGATCTGGGGCGCGTACTCGGCCAGACGGAGGAGTACAAAGCGTTACGTCGCGCAACGGAAGCGCTGCGCGACGATCAGAGCGTGCAAAAGGTCCTCGCCGATGCGGAGCGCCTGGCGCAGGAAATCGAGCGAGTCGCCCAGCAGGGGAAGGAGCCGACGAAGGAGCAGGTGGAACAATATGACACGGCGCTCCAGGGCGTGCAGGGGAACTCGGTGTATCAGCAGATGGTGGCGGCGCAGGCGAACTTTGAAAAACTGATGGCGCGCATCAATGCCCGCATTTACGAGGGCATCAAGAAGGGCGCCGCGAGCCCCATTATCACGCTTGGCTAGGGACTCGGTCGCGGCTCGGGAATCGGGGACCTTCGTCGTTGTCGAGGGTCCCGAAGGCGCAGGAAAATCCACGTTGGTTCGCTGGCTGGGGACCGCGCTTCGCGCCGATGGACGGAAAGTCATCGGCGTCCGGGAGCCAGGCGGGACCCCGATTGCCGAGGCGGCGCGGAAGCTGGCGCTGAAATCGCGCCACGATCGGGCGTATGCTGCCGAGCTATTCCTGTTTCTCGCGGCGCGGGCCGACCTGGTCGAGCGCGTAATCCGACCGGCGCTGGCGACTGGACAGATCGTGCTGGCGGACCGCTTCGGGCTGTCGACGCTGGCCTACCAGGTAGCCGGTCGCGGGTTGTCACGGGATGACGTCGAGGCGGCCCTTCGGATCGCAACCGGGGGTCTGACGCCCGATCTGACGGTGGTGCTGGACGTTCCGGTCAGCGTGGGCCGCGCGCGTCAGAAGGCCGCCGGGAAGGCGCAGGACCGGATCGAGCGGGAAGATGACACGTTTCACACACGGGTTCGTGAGGCGTACCGCAAGGCATCCGGCCCCGGGATTGTCCATATTGATGCTAGTCAGTCCAAGAAGTCCGTTCAGGAAGCGGCGTGGCGCGAGGTGGCCGCGGCTACCGGAGGCGCTCTATCAATGAGAGGCACAGCATGATTCGTCATAAAGGGTCCGTGGTCGCCGTCGTCGCACTGGCTGCGCTGGTGAGTGGCGGCTGGCTTCTGCAGCGGGGCACTGAGCCGGCCGGGTCGGTCTATCAGCAGGCGCGTCTCTTCGACGACGTCCTGGCGCACGTCGCCGACTACTACGTCGATTCGCTCGACGAAAAGCAGCTGTACCAGATGGCGATCGACGGCATGCTCGATCAGCTGGGCGATCCCTATTCGGTGTTCCTGAAGCCCGAGGATTTCCGCCAGCTCTCCGAGGCTACGACGGGCAATTACTCGGGACTCGGCATTCAGATCGATGTGCGGGACGGGTGGATCACCGTCGTCGCTCCGTTGCCCGACACGCCGGCCGAGCGCGCCGGTGTGCAGACGGGCGATCGGATCATCGAGCTCGATGGCCGGTCCACCGAGGGCTGGAAGCAGGATCAGGCGGTGAAGGAGCTGCGCGGTCCGGCGGGCTCGACCGCAGATCTGACGATCCGGCGTCTCGGCATCGATCAGCCGATCAAATTCAAGCTGACGCGCGCCAACATTCACATCCGGTCCGTGCAGATCGCGATGATGCTGAATGACCACGTGGGATATATCTCGCTCAATCCGGTGAGCGAGAACTCGACCCGGGAAGTCGCGCAGGCAGTCGACACGCTGCTCAAGCAGGGCATGAAGTCGATGATCTGGGACCTGCGCCAGAACCCCGGCGGCTTGCTCGACCAGGGCGTCGCGGTATCGGACCTGTTCCTCGATCCCGGCAAGGCGATCGTGGAGACGCGTGGCCGCGCTCCCGGTTCAACGCACGAGTTCAGCGATTCCAAGCCGCAGCAATGGCCGCATCTGCCCATCGTCGTCATCGTGAACGGCGGCACCGCCAGCGCCGCCGAAATCATCTCGGGTGCGTTGCAGGATCATGACCGCGCCGTGGTGCTCGGGACCCCGACGTTCGGAAAAGGGCTCGTGCAGTCGTTCTGGCGGCTGACGCCGGAGACCGGACTGAAACTGACGACTGCCCGCTGGTTCACGCCGAGCGGCCGCACGATTCAGCGGGTCACGAAAAGCGAAGCGGAACAGGAGGCGCAGGTCATCGCGGCGCAGCGCGGCCAGGATACGAAGCCCGACTCGACGGCCATCTTCCACACCGATGCGGGGCGCACCGTATACGGCGGCGGCGGCATTCGGCCCGATATCTTCGTGCCGGCCGATACCTTCACGAGCGCCGAGCGGAGTTTCATCCGCGCGTTGGGCGACAAGGCGCCCGTGTACCGCGATGCCCTCGCGGGGTATGCGCTCGAGCTCAAAGAGGGCAAGCGCCTGACGACCCCGAATTTCACCGTCACCGACGCGATGGTCGATGAGATCGTTCGCCGTATCCGCGCCAAAGGCGCGGTGCTCCCGGACTCGGTCGTGGCCGGCGGGCGCGCACTGATTTCCCAGGAGCTCGGATACGAGGCCGCGCGCTACGTCTTCGGACGCGCGGTGGAATTCCGGCGTCGTATGGCGGATGATCAGCAGGTCCAGCGCGCGGTCGCGTTGGCCGATCGCGCCAAGTCGCCGCAGGATTTGTTGACGCTGGCGAACACGCAGGGGACTCCCTCGACGGTCCATAATCGGTGACCGAACAGTCTTCCCGCGCGATCGGGCTCATCGGGCCCGGTCGCGCGGGAGTTGGACTGGCGCTGGCGCTCACCCAAGCGGGCTATTCCGTCTCTCTCCACGCACGACAAAAGAAAACTGTTCCTCCGCCGCTCAATCTCACAGTCGGCGATGGGACAACCCCGCCTCCCTGGATCGCTGACACCCCCGTCGTCATTCTCGCGGTGCGCGACGACGCCATCAAACCGCTGGCCGAATCACTCGCACATTCGCGCGCGATCGGCGAGCGCCACATCGTGCTCCATTTGTCGGGCGCCCAGGGTCAGGAAGCGCTCGGCCCCCTCGTCGTCACCCGCGCAGGCCTGGGCTCGCTGCATCCGCTCCAGACCATCGTGGAGCCCGAGCAAACCCCGCAGCGCCTCAAGGGTGCGTGGGCCGCCGTCGAAGGAATGCCACGCGCCATCGAGATGGGGGAACAGCTGGCCCGGGACCTTGGCATGCGGCCGTTTCGCATCGCGACGAAATCGAAAGCGATCTATCACGCGGGAGCGGTGTTCGCGTCGAACTACCTCGTCGTCGTCGAGGCCGTGGCCCAGCGTCTGCTGCGGCACGCCGGACTGTCCGACGCCGACGCCTGGGCGGCGCTCAAGCCGTTAGTGGAAGGAACGTTCGAGAATCTCGCCCGCTACGAGCCGCGCGAGGCGCTGACGGGCCCCGTCGTCCGGGGCGATACCGCCACGATCGTGCGTCACCTCGAGTCGTTGACGCTCGACGATGCAAAGCTGTACCGCGCGCTGGGACGGGCCGCGCTCGAGCTGGCGCAAAAACAGGGAATGGACGAGCAGACCGCGGAGAAAGTCGCCGCTGCGCTCGCTACTGATCTACCACCCGTGTTCCGGCCGGCGGCGAGAACTTGAACTCGCGGGCTGCGATCGGACGATTGACGACGAGCTGCTGCAGGATGACCGTGCGGGTTTGACCGCCGGTCTCGACGATCTCGATACGCCGGACCAAGCCGTCCTGTCTCGCCACCCACACAGTCGCCGCCGTATAGGGAAGGTCCGTGGCGCGCGGCTTCAGCGCGATTACGTCGACGGGTCCGGCCGATAAGGAGTCGGCGCGCAGGTAGCGGGCGTCGTAGCGCTCGCGGGGACGCTCGACGAACTGGCCGATGAGATTGGGACCGCTCGTACCCGTCGCGGGAATCGCTGTCCGGATCACCTGGCCCGGCGTGGTGCTCGGCGTATACAGCCAGAGTCGTTTCCCATCGGCGACGATCCGATCATTCGGTGGAGCGCTAAACCGCATCTCGAAGTAGCTCGGACGCTGCTCGTAGAGCTTGCCCCGCGTCGTGTCGGGATCGCCGATCATGGGATTGTCGACGATTTGCACGAAGTCGGCCTGGAGGGTTTTGACGGTGTCGTAGACTTGCGACGCGCGATCGAGAACCGGCCCGGGATCCTGAGCGGTTTGGCGGTTCGGCGGTTCGGCGGTTAGAAAGACCATCGTCATCATCAAACCGCCTATCCGCCCAACCGCCCAACCGCCCATCACGCGCCTACGGCGGCTGGTTCTGCCACTCGCCTCCCAATCGCCTCCGCGATTATCCGTACTTCCCGCATCAGCTGGGCGAACTGATCGGGGAATAGCGACTGGGCGCCGTCCGACAGGGCCTCTTCGGGATTCGGATGCACTTCCACCATGATGCCATCGGCGCCCGCGGCCACGGCGGCGCGCGCCATCGGAATAACCTTGTCGCGCAGACCGGTGCCATGCGAAGGGTCGGCAATGATAGGCAGATGCGACAGCTTGTGCACGACGGGAATCGCCGTGAGGTCGAACAGATTCCGGGTCGCGGTGTCGAAACTGCGCACGCCGCGTTCGCACAGAATCACGTCGTGATTCCCCTCGGCCAGCAGATATTCCGCCGACAGCAGCAGCTCCTGCACCGTGGCGCTGATGCCGCGCTTCAGGAGCACGGGCTTGCCGCAGCGACCGGCTATTTTCAGCAGCGAGAAGTTCTGCATGTTGCGGGCGCCGAGCTGCACGATATCGGCCATCTCGGCCACCCAGCCCAGGCCGGTTTCGTCCATGGCTTCGGTGCAGATCAGCAGGCCCGTTTCCTCCCGCGCCTTCGCGAGCAGCCGCAGCCCGGGCTTGCCCAGTCCCTGGAACGAATACGGGGACGAGCGGGGCTTCCATGCGCCGCCGCGCAGTATCACGGCGCCCGCTTCCTTGACCTGCCGGGCCGCCTCGACGATTTGCCGCTCATTCTCGACGGAGCAGGGGCCGGCAATCGCGACGACTTCGTTGGCGCCGATCGCGACTCCTCCGGACAGGCGCACCACCGTCGGCTCGTTTTTCCACTCACGGCTCACCTGCTTGTAGGGCTGGGAGACGTGAATGACTTCCTGGACGCCCGGGAGTCCCTCGAGCCGCGAGGCATCGACGCGGCCATCATTACCGACGAGCCCGACCGCGGTGCGTTGCGCGCCCGGCATGGGCTGCGCCTGATAGCCCAGCTCCTCCATGACGGAGATGACCTTGTCGACTTCTTCGCGCGTTGCGCCGTGCCGCATCACGATCAGCACTACGAGCCCCCCCGTCTCCCATCTCCGATGGTGAAGCGGTCACCGTCCTTCGCCGCGGTGACCGGTCCCTTGAAGCGCGTACCGGCGAGCTTGGCCGGGTCCGAAGTCTCTACCGGAGGATAGAAGTGCGTCAAGACTAAACGGCGCGCTTCCGCCTCCCTGGCGAGGTCTCCGGCTTTCTCGGGTGTGAGGTGAATGTCCATGGCGCGCGACTCGGGCAGGGAGCATTCCGCCAGCAGCAGATCGCACCCGGACGCCCAGCGCGCCAGCTCGGAGCTGGGACCGGTATCGCCGGTGTAGACGAGACGACCTTCCGGCGATTCGAGCGAGACGGCCACACTCTCGTCCGTGTGCGGCACCGGGAATGTTTCGAGATTCACCTCTGCGTTGAGCGGAAACGGCTCGCCGTCCCGTACGTCGAGAATGCCGATGGGGAAGCCGGGATCGAGCAGCCAGTCGCCGTATCCCTCGGCGACCCTGCGCAGCAGCTGCACGACGCCGGGCGGTCCGAGAATGACGAACGGATCTTTGCGGGGCGGCTCAGTGGTGTACTTGAGCGCGTATACCAGCATCGGCAGCTCACCCCAATGATCGGGATGAAAATGCGAGAGAATGACGTGGCTCACTTGCTGCCACGGCAATCCGAACTCCGCCAGCCGATGCAGCGTCCCGGCGCCGCAATCGAGCAGCACGCGAAGGTCGCCGCGCGCGACCCAATGACAGGCGCAGGTGCGACGGGCGGATGGTGCGACGGTGCCAGTGCCGACGGTGACGAGTTCCATTACTCACTTTCCGCGAAAGACGATCCGTTTGAATACGAGCAAGCCCGGCACCTTGAGCTTGGCGAGATACACGCCTGCGGGCAACAGGTGTCCATCGTCGGCTCGGCCATCCCACATGAGTCGAGTATCGCAGATTCCCGCGCTGCCCGTACCGCGCCCGTAGCGGCCTGCCTCCAAAATGGCCGGAAAGTCCGGCCCTGGCACGAAGCGGCGCACGGGGTTGCCCCGCAAATCGACGATATCGAGCTCCACCACACCCGCCGTGGCGACGTCGAACCAGAGACATGTCGCATCGCGCCCGTTGGCAGGGAAGGGGTTGGGAAAGTTCTGATACAACAGGGTAGCGGTGGGCAGCCCGCCGTCGGCTACGAGGAACGGCCCCTGACTGCGCACCCGCGTCGTGTCGCTGCCCGCGTGGACAACGAGGTCCCAACGGTACGTCGTGTTCAGCTCGAGGGGCTGCGGCAGCGTGAATGTGGTATCACGCAACCCGACCACGCCAAAGACGTAGACACCGTTGGAGACGCGCTGCACCCCCAAATCGTACGTGAAGAGGCCGGGCGGCGTTGATACCGCTGGCGACGTCCAGGTGAACGTCGGCTGCGGAGTGTTGCTGACCGACCCGGCGGGGTTATTGAACGCCGTCAGCGTTGCCCAGGCCGGCACGGGAATCGGCCCGACGATGCCGGTTGTCGCGGTCTCTCCCGTCGCGGCCGTGGCGTCGACCTGCCAGAACAGCGAACCCGGTTTGAGCGCGCGCTGTAGCGCGAATGTGTCCACAGCCAACGCCGTGTCGATCAATGGCGCGGTGAGCGCGCTGTCTTTGGCAATCCGTAGGCGATAGCCCACAGGCTGCGCGGAAGCCGGGACTGATCCGACGGTCCACGAAAACCTTGGCGTGACGGTCGTCAACGTGCCGCTCGACGGCAGCGGAGCGAGCGGGGTAACGCCTGCCGTGAACACGACGGCTGCCCCGAAGTCGGGTGTTCCCCATCCACGAATTGTGTCGGGCGTCGCCCGATTGCTCGCCATGTTGCGGAGCACAGTGCGCATGCCGATCGGTGTGAGCGTGGGTTGCTGCTGCTTGAGGAGCGCGGTGCTGGCCGCGAGCAGCGGTGTGGCGAACGACGTGCCGTCCAGTCGATTCACGGTGGCACCAACCACGACGCACACCGCCACTCCAGGAGCGGTGAAATCCGGCTTGATCCGTCCGTCGGCGGCCGGCCCGCGGGACGAACAGCACGCGATGTTACCGAGCGAATCTTCGGCGCCGATGGTGAGCACCGAGTCGGCGTCTCCCGGCGTCTGGATCGTGCGGAACCCTGGCCCACTATTGCCTGCTGCTGTCACGACCAGGATGCCGCGTTTGACGGCACTATCGGCCGCTACGGTCGTGACGGCGACGTCGCCGTTCAATTGTGATGGGCTGTAACTGAATCCATTATCGAAGGCGAGATAGCCCAGACTCGAGGAGACGATGTCCACGCCGATCGAGTCGGCCCATTCCAGCGCCGCGACGTAGTTGTCTTCCTCGACGCGCTTTTCGGTACGCACGTCTTCCGTCTTGGCGAGCAAGTACGTCGCGCCCCGCGCGATCCCGCGGAGCCGGCCGGGGACGTCCCCAGCGAACAAGGACCACACCGCGGTGCCGTGAGAGTGTGCGGAGAAGAGCGAGTCGTCGGACGACTGATTGCGGACCACGCCGTCCCCATACACGAAGTCGTGCTGCGCGGTCACCGTGACGCCGCCGAACGCGGGGTTCTGCGTGTCGAAACCGGTGTCGAAGATTCCAATGCGGACCCCCGTGCCGTTCACGCCTTGATCGGTGAGCGGACGCAGGTTGAGCCGGCGGTAGGGCATCTCGGACGGGCCGAGCACGGGATCACCGCCCGGTGTCACGCCGCAGGAGTCCGGGCCTGCGGTGGGATTGCGCAAGAGAGGCGGCTCCCCCTCTAGGGGATATCGTGAGGAGAGCGGCTGCACGAGGCGAAACCGGCCCAGCGGCTGAATGCGACGGAGATCACGATCCTGCGACAGAGCCCGCAGGGCGCGCGCCGGCGCATCGATGCTGATCGCGTGCAGCCAGCGACTCCGCACGCGGACGCGCACGCCGCCGCCCGTTGCCGCGATGCGGTCGCTGACGGTTGCGAGCGACGCCTGCGGGCGGAGGAACACCCAGGCCGACAGGGTGGTGTCCGGGAGGCGCGTCCAGATACGGGGCAACACCGGCGAAACAGCCGGTCGCTGCGCCGCGAGGCCGGCGGGCAGGAGCACGAGCCAGAACAGCTGACGCACTGAAACGGGACTAGGGATGGGGATGAGAGATTCGGTAAATCCGTTTACACCGTTTCCATTTGCCCTAGCCGTACACCGACGATGGTCGAGACACCCGGCTCTTGCATCGTCACGCCATAGACCGCGTCGGCCGCCTGCATCGTGCGCGGGTTGTGGGTGATGACGATGAACTGCGTCTGGTTCTTGAACTCCGCGAGCAGGCGGACATAGCGCCCGACGTTGGCATCGTCGAGCGGCGCGTCCACCTCGTCGAGCAGGCAGAACGGGCTCGGCTTGGCGAGGAAGATCGCGAAGAGCAGGGAGACCGCCACGAGCGTGCGCTCCCCCGACGACAGCAGATGGATGCGCTGCGTGCGCTTGCCGCGCGGCGCCGCATGAATCTCGATTTCGCTCTCGAGCGGCTCGTCCTCGTTGGCCAGGCGCACGTCGCATTCCCCGCCGCCGAACAGCGTCTGGAAGACCGAGCGGAAGTGGTCGCGCGCTTTGCTGAACGATTCGAGGAACAGCGCTTTCGCGGTCTGATCGATTTCGCGCGCCGCCTGCTGGAGCGAGTGACGCGCGGTGACGAGGTCGTCGCGCTGCGTTTGGAGAAAGTCGAGTCGTTTGGTCTCCTCGGCGTGTTCTTCGACGGCGAGGGCGTTGACCGGGCCAACGGCATCGATCGCCCCACGGAGCCGGTCGTTTTCCTGCCGCAGCCATTCGATATCGCCCGGCACCTCCGGCGCGTCGGCGAGCAGCGCATCGAGCGGCTTGCGCCATTCCGTCTCCACGCGCTCCACCAGGCCGCGCTTGCGGCCTTCGACTTCGGTCCGTTGCAGCTGGAGGCGATGCTCCTCATCGCCGAGGGCGGCGAGCGCCTTGCGCGCCTGATCGAGCGCGCCTTCGGCCTGGCCGAGGTCGGCCTCGGTCATGGCGACGTTCGTCTCGGCTTCGCGGGCGGCATTCTCCAGCTCGACGACCGCCAGACGGCGTTCCTGGAGGGTGTCTTCCCACTGCGACCGTTGCGCCGTCAGTGCCGCGCTGTCGCTTTCGATGCGCGCGATTTCATCGAGGCGCGCCGCGGCCTGCTCACGCGACGCGGTCGCATCGGTGTGGGCCCGCCCCGCGCGCTCCGTGGCTGCCGAGAGGCGCGCCTCGACCTGAGCGGCTTCGACCTGCCAGCGCACGCGCTGCTCGCGCGCCGCTTCCTGCTGCGCTTCCAGATCGGCGAGGCCTGCACGCTCGGCGCTCAGCTGTTCCGCCGCGCGCACGCGCTCGAGCTCACGTTCCTGCAGCTCAGCGTGTACGATCTCCAGGCGTGTATCGACTTCGGTCAGGCGTCTCGTGAGCCGGTCGATGTGCGCCGCCGTTTCTTCCGCCTGGCGACGCGCATGAATCAATCCGCGATCGGCCTCGCCCTTTTCGGCTCCCGCCTCGAGCTCCGCGCGCCGCGCCTGCTCGGCCGCGTGGGCGGCCGCGGCGAGTGCGCGTTCCCCTTCCGCGAGCTCCCGGGTAGTTGCTTCCTCACCCGCGCGCGCGCGATCGCGATTGGTTTCGGCATCGCGCACGTCTTTCTCGAGCGCATCGAGCTCGGCGCGCCGCTGGAGGGGTCCTCCGCCGCTGGCCGTCGCTGCGGCGCTGTCGAGGAATACGGCGCCATTGGCACGACGCAACGCACCTGTGCCCAGGACTTCGTGCCCCGCAAGCAGCGCGCGTACCCACGCTGCGGCCGGTCCATCGACGCGCAGCTCGTCCTTGAGTGGATGCCCATCCGCCGCCAGGCGCGGCCCCGGAACGCAGGGCAAGAGCACGAGCGGGCCCGGTCGCGCTTCCGCGTGCCACGTCCGGATCGCGTCGATGGCCGACGCATCGCTCACGAGCACCGCGTGCAGCCACTCGCCCAGTAGTCGCTCCGCGAGCTCGGCGTCGCGGCGGCTGGTACGCACGAAATCGGAGAGGGGACCGAGCACCGTTCCGTCCCCGAACTGCGCGCGCGCCTTGAGCAGCGCCTGAGCCGCCGGAGCGAGACCGACGTGCTCGCGATCGAGCTCGCTGAGCGCGTCCCGCCGGGCTTCCAGCTGGGCCAGCGCCGCCTCCGTCTGCCGGCGCGCAGACCGGGCGCTCATCTCTTGCTCCTGCAGTGTGCCGACGTGGCGCCGCGCCTGCTGCAGGGCCTCCACCGCGTTTACCGCGGCACGCGCATCCCGACCGATACGTTGGGCGGCTGACTCGCTCGCCCGTTCCGCTTCGCTCGCCGCCGCGTCGCGATCGGCGCGCTCGGTCGTCGCCAGCGCGAGCTGTTCACGCAGCTCACTGCGCTCGCGATCGAGCGCGGCACCTTCCAGCTCGAGGGCCCGCGCTCCTTCGGCGCGACGCCGCAATGCGTCCTCCAGCTCGCGCAGGGCGGCGCGCTCCGCGGTGAGCCGGCCGCGCACGTCGTTTTCGTCGTTGGTGCGCGCCCCCAGCTCACTCCGCACGGCAGCGAGATCGCGCTCCGCCGCGCCGCGGTCCGCTTCGGCTGCATCATGCTCGCGTTCCGCTTGTGCCGCCCGCCGCTCGGCCGGCGCACGCTCTTCTGCTGCCGTATGCCTCCGCTGCTCGGCGTTCCCGAGCCGTTCGGCGGCGAGCGCGAGATCGCTGTCGAGTCGCCCGACTTCGAGCTTGGCGTCACCGAGACGCCGCTCCACTTCCGTGCGGCGCGCCTCAGCCGTGTGACGCGCCTGCACGCGCGCCTCACGCTGATGCTCTGCATCGCTGAGTCGCGCGCGGGCCGCCGGTATCGCCTCGGCCAACTCGCGGGCGCGGACACCGAGGGCGCCGAGTGAGAGATCGAAATCCTCCAGTTCACGCCGCACGAGCGTCATGGCGATGCCGAAGCGCTCTTCCACCATTTTGCCATAACGCTCGGCGCGACCGCGCTGACGCGCCAGACTGCGCACCTGGGTTTGCACTTCGGCGATGAGATCCTCGAGCCGGGCCAGGTCGGCGGCTGTTTCTTCCAGCCGGCGTTCCGTGCTTTTCTTCCGATCGCGGTAGAGGCCGATCCCCGCAGCTTCCTCGAATAGCGCGCGCCGCTCTTCGGCCTTCTCGGAGAGTAGCGCCTCGATCATCTTCGCTTCCATGACGACGGCGGCGTCCGCGCCGAGCCCCGTGCCGCGGAGCAAATCCTGAATGTCGCGGAGTCGTACCGGGGAGCGATTCAGGAGGTAGTCGCTCTGGCCCGACCTTGAGAGGCGACGCGTGACAACGACCTCCTGGTATGCGACCGGCAAGCTGCCGTCGGAGTTGTCGAACACGAGCGAAACTTCCGCGACGTTCACCGGGCGGCGGCCGGTCGACCCCTGGAAAATCACGTCTTCCATCTTGCCGCCGCGCAGCAGGCGGGGTGACTGCTCGCCCAGGACCCAGCGCACCGCGTCAGAGATGTTCGACTTGCCGCAGCCGTTGGGTCCCACGATGGCGGTGACCCCTTGATCGAAGGGCAGCTCGACCGAGCCCGCAAACGACTTGAATCCCGAAAGCTCGAGCCTGCTCAGTCTCACGGTGTCCCCATGCGAGGGAGTAGGTTCGCGCGCACGCCGGCGCGCTTGAGTGCCGCTTGCGTGAACGCTGCCTGATCGGGCGCCTCAAAGGCGCCCAGGAGAATCACGCCATTGGACCACCGCACCGCGGGCAGACCACGGCGCCGCAACGAATCGAGCGAGGCGCCGGCGGGCGCGTGATAGGAATACGGGGCCAGCAACAGATCACCGATGCCTTCACTCACGATCCCCCGATGCCACAACTCCAGACGTGCTTCCGCGGCTGCAGGCCGGGTGGCGTATGACCCCGCCTGCACACGATACCACACGGGCCCGTTGTCGCCCTGGAGCACAGGCGTCACCAGTGCCGACACCCCGGCGTCGGCAGCCAGCCTGTCGGCGTGCGCGAGCGCCTTGTCCAGCGACGCGTAGGCCGCGAGCTGGACGGTCCACCCCAGCGTGTCGCGAGCGGCCGGTGGCGGCAGTTGGTCAGCGACGGTGGAGGTTGCGGGCTGCGGTGT
>Ga0136846_1236809_pt1 | contig 13299 bp, 13 predicted proteins | sample HopSoiMetagenom2_FD_96841 | JGI IMG/M metagenome (GOLD analysis project Ga0136846, IMG submission 96841) | Grasslands soil microbial communities from Hopland, California, USA - 2 Assembly 2016 (version 4) | ecosystem: Environmental > Terrestrial > Soil > Grasslands | place: USA: Hopland... | reverse complement strand
GCGTTCCCGTCGGATGGATTAGCCAGGTCATGCGCGCCGAGAGCGCCGGCAGGACCATGCTCGATGGCCGGCCGATCGTCAGCCGCGCGGGCGCGATGGGGTTGATGCAACTCATGCCCGGAACCTGGGCCGAACAGCGCGCTGCGCTTGGTCTTGGCGCTGATCCGCACGATCCGCGCGACAATATCCTGGCCGGCACCTGCTATCTGCGGCGGATGTACGATCGGTTCGGCTATCCCGGTCTGTTCGCCGCCTATAATGCAGGTCCTGCCCGCTATGCCGATCACCTCGCGACGGGACGGGCACTGCCCGGCGAGACGCGCGCCTATCTGGCGTCGGTGGGCGGCGGACCGGCTCGACAAACCGGCGCCGGCCTGCACGAGCCGGTCAACGCGATCTTCTTCGCGTTGTCGTCGGTGCCCGGCGCGACCGACGATCGCCCGGCGTCGCCGGGTCTCTTCGTGCCGCTCGGCACTGGCTCGGCGGTCTCAACAGGCCTCGCGTCCGAAGGTGCGGCTCTTCCAAGCGCGACTGATCCCCAGGTCGCTGGCGCAGCAGCGCCGGGCGGTGACTGATGTCGAGCAACGCAAACCAGATCGGGGCGAGGCATAAAGCAACGCTTCGCCCCCGACCGAACTACCTCAGCCGTCCTCGTGATAACGCACGATATAATCTGCCAGGCTGAGGCCCGAGCGTTCGAACGGGGTCATATCAAGTACTTTGCCGCCATGATCGAGCGCCGTACGAAGCGGCCCCGGTTTCATGTCGAGAGTCAGCACCACTGACGAGAGCGATGCCGCCGCGACGGCCGCATCTCCCTCGTTACTGGTCAATCCACTTTTCCTGGCCGACCGGTTAAGGAGATAGGGTTCGCGGATCGCTGCGTAAAAGCCGCGCGCGTCCTCCGATTGGAAGGTGCCGAACCCGAAGCCGCCAAGCCGCTGAGGCCCGCAATCCTGCCGCGCGAACCCGAACAACGCTGTCACATCGATCGCGCTGTCCGCCATTTCACGCGCGATATTAGGTCTTCAGGGCTTCTTTGTCGTGGTGGGCCGGAATCGCGACGATCTCGATTTCGATTTCCCGCGGGATGAACAGGAGAAACCGGTTGTTCGGGAGCTCGGTCGAAAGGCGCAGATCGAGCCGGTGGAACAGATCCCAGACATTGCTGTCGATGGTGACCGCGATCCTGCCATGGGTGCGTGTACGATAGGCCAATCGCACCTCAGTCAGACGAGCGCGGGTTGAGGTTGCGCGGTCCAGCCCTTGTCCGTCTGTGGCATGAGATACATCTCCTCGACCGACCATTCCGGCGCCTCCATGCTGAGAAATTGTTTGAGGTCCGGGGCAAGTGCCTTGTGGCCAAATTGCGCTACCAGCGGCACCGCGCACGCCGCAACCGCGGCAAACGCATTGGCAAGCGATGCCCGCTCGAACTCATGTTCGCGATTATGCTTCAGGCCGTGATAGGTGGAGAACCAGGGCAGCGAATTGGTCGGGTCGGCCTCATCCCAAAGCGCGAAGGGCGTGAACGGGTCGATGTCCGGGCAAGGGTGAAAGCGAACCGTGAAGGCCCGCAGCCCGAGCGGATCAGCGAGCTTCACATATTCGTTTGTGTTGAACTTGGCGGTCCGGCCATTGGCGACCAGGATGAACGAACTCGGGAATGCCGATAAACAGGAAGTCGGACGCTGGGCCAACAACAGGGTCGAGAACAGTCGCCTGTCGTTTCGAAGACGCGAGCGAGCGATGCTCCGCTTCCGACGAATGAAGTCGCTACAGACGTTCGCCAGCGTGCATGCGAACGTCCACAACCACTTCAACCTGGAGCGCCACCTTATCGATCGGTAGACATTCAAGGAACGCCGCTCGGCTGCGTTGGCCGAATGGCAAATCCTCGCAGGCTAGGCGGCTGCACTCAAAGAGCGAGCTCCATCGTCCAGAGAGCGTTTCGTATTAGACTGACGGCACCCAAGCGCCTGATCGGGCCCCGTAATGCAATCCCGACGTCAACGAACGCCGCGCTTCGATGCCGCTCAAACGATCGCGATCGGCTTTGTCCCGATGAATTCGCCCGATCTCGCCCTGTCGATTTGAGATGGGGATATTTCTCTTGGACCATTTTCCGCTTGCTGGTTCAGTCCTGACACACAGTCGCCGCCGACCTTGCGATCTCGCCCTCGACGATGCGACAGACCGTCCCTATCATGGATGGCAAGTCGAGGGTTTTGTCGGCGGCGCGCCGGGCGTCAAGTCCGCTTAACAACACCAGCACGAGATTGGCCGTTTCCTCAAGATGGACCTGCGACGCTGAAGTGGGGGCATACCTGACGAGTGCGGCGACGATCGCCGTTTTGACGCGAGACTCAAGATCTGAAAACATCGTTGCAATCCGACGATTGCGGGAAGCCTCGGCAAAGATATCTTGCAGTAAGCGCGGCTCGGGCGTGTTCCACACGCTATTCAAGAGCTCGCTCAGCCACGTCGTGAGTGTGTCATTGTCTCCGCGACTTGTGCGATGAGCCGCGGTTTTATCGAAAAGATGGCCTATATCGTCTTCGACAATAGCCGCTATAATTGCTTCTTTGTTGCCGAAATCGCGGTACAGCTGCTGCACTGGTACCCCGGACGTTTCAGCTATCTGCGCGATGCCGGTCGCGTGAAATCCGCGCTCGACAAATAGGCTTCGCGCCGCGGCCGTGACCTTTTGACGCCGCTGCTGCAAACGTGAAATTGATGCTGGCATCGCGCCATTGCCGCTCCCTTTGTCTCCTAGGCATCGTTCCACGAAAGCGGTGTGCGCACTCGCCCAGAACCAATCCACACCCGTTCGGACTATTCGCCAATTGCCCGACATCATCTGGCGTTTAGTCCCGGCATTTGACGCGTCGGATCGAGCGCGAATCGTTCGGACCCGATCGTCGAGTTTATGCTGATGTATTCGTAGGAGGTACGGCTCGACTGATCGAAGGTGCAGGACTGCTTCGCCGAGATCGTTCGCTTTGAAACGCGATTGTTCGTGCCGACAGATGGCGTCGCGGCTATTCCCGGCCGCCGTTTCTGACGACGTGAGACAGCGTCTCTTCGCGGCCAAATTGAGTGGGCGCAAAAATCATCAACTCTGCACTCTCGTCCATATAGACGAGGAGAAGGTAGCTGCCCTGTGGAATTGGCGGATCACAGGCAAAGTGGACGAGGCGACCTTTTTTGAACCGGACCGGATCTGCTGTCGCCTTCGCGACCGCGTCGCTTCGCGCGTCGTCGAACTTGAGTTGCTTGGCTCGAACTGACGAGATCCTGGATCGTGTCAATGCGACCAGCATCTGTGGTGGGGATCTGGCTCTGCAGGAGGCGAGAGCCGGCTGGGAGCATTGCCGATGATACTTGCAACGGCTGCTGCAAAAGTCGTCGGCGTCGCGCGGAGCGAGAGGCGCCATGGGAGAGCTATCCCCCCTCGTATCGACTTGAGCGATTGACGCGCAGGGTGCGCCGCCATGCGGCGGTGGCAAGCAACTTTGGAATGCAAGCAACTGATGGGCAACGGGAATACATCGCATGATCCTTTCTCCAGAACAGTCGGCCATTCGCGATGCGGTGCGTGACTACGCGCAGGAACGGATCAGGCCGCGCAGCGCTACTTTTGAGTCGTCAGGCGGCTTTCCAGCGGGCTTGTTCGAGGAACTCGCAGCACTTGGCCTGATGGGCATGACTGCCCCTTCCGCGGTTGGTGGCACGGGAGCAGATTATGTCTCCTACGCGCTTGCCCTGATCGAACTGGCGGCTGCCGACGGTGCGCTTTCGACCGTGGTCAGCATTCAGAACAGCCTCATTGTTTCGGGTTTGCTGAAGGACGGCAACGCGCAGCAGAAAGCTCGTTTCCTCCCGGACCTCATCGCCGGCCGGATGATTGGCGCCTTTGCCCTTACCGAGACGGATGCCGGTTCCGATGCCTCCGCCCTTCGCACCCGGGCCATCAAGGAGGAGGGCGGTTACCGTCTGACCGGCGCGAAACAGTTCATCACCTCTGGCAAGATCGCCGGGATCGCTATCGTCTATGCAGTGACGGACCCGGCGGCGGGCAAGCGCGGCATCTCAGGCTTCATCGTCCCGACGGACAGCGAAGGCTATTCGGTCGACAAGGTCGAGCACAAGCTTGGCCAGGCTGCCTCCGACACCTGCGCGATCCGGTTCGATGGCGTTTTCGTGCCAGAGAGTCTTCGTCTCGGCGGGGAGGGCGCAGGCTATGGCATAGCGTTGTCGAACCTCGAGGCGGGTCGCATCGGCATTGCCGCGCAGTGCGTCGGCATGGCGCAGGCGGCGCTCGATATCGCCATCGGCTATGCCCGTGACCGGAAAAGCTTCGGCAAGCCGATCATGGAACATCAGGCGGTCGGCTTCCGGCTTGCCGACAATGCCGCACGCCTCGAAGCTGCGCGCCAATTGGTATTGCATGCTGCGGCAATGAAGGACGCTGGCCTGCCCTGTCTCAAGGAAGCGTCGATGGCCAAACTGGTCGCCTCGGAAACGGCGGAGGCCATCGTGTCTGCCGCAATCCAGACGCTGGGCGGTTACGGCTATCTAGAAGAATATGGCGTGGCCAAGATCTACCGCGATGTGCGGGTATGCCAGATTTACGAAGGCACTTCCGACATCCAGCGCATGGTCATCGCGCGCGCGCTCTGAATCTCATTCGAACGGAAGAGGGACTTCCTACATGGACATCAATGGAGTGGCGGCGATCGTCACTGGCGGCGCATCGGGGCTTGGCGGCGCCTCAGCCGCCCGGCTGGCAAAAGCAGGCGCGCAAGTCGCGATCTTCGATCTCAATGCCGAAATGGGCGAGGCACATGCGAAGGCGATCGGCGGCCATTTCTTCAAGGTGAACGTGACCGACGAGGCCGCGGTCGAGGACGCTATCGCCGCGGCCGAGGGTGCGAACGGCAAGGCTCGCATTCTGGTGAACTGCGCGGGTATCGGCCCGCCAGCGAAGGTCATCGACCGCGACGGCAAGGCGCTGCCGCTTGCCGATTTCTCGAAGATCGTCACGATCAACCTGATCGGCACGTTCAATATGCTGTCCAAGTTTGCCGCGCGAATCCATGACGGGAAGACCGTCGGTGGCGAGGAGCGCGGGGTGATCATCAACACCGCGAGCGTGGCCGCCTTCGAGGGGCAGATCGGCCAGGCCGCCTATTCCGCCTCCAAGGGCGGCGTCGTCGGGATGATGCTTCCGATCGCGCGCGAGTTCGCGCGGTACGGTATCCGCGTGGTAACGGTCGCGCCAGGCCTGTTCCTGACGCCGCTCTTGGCCAGCCTGCCGCAGGAAGCACAGGACTCGCTGGGCAAGCAGGTGCCGTTCCCGTCCCGGCTGGGCAGGCCGGATGAGTACGCGCTGATGGTGGAGCAGATCGTCGCCAATCCAATGCTGAACGGTGAAGTGATCCGTCTCGACGGTGCAATCCGTATGGCGCCAAAGTAGTCCGGGGCGGCAGCCGTGACCGATGTTCCACTGCTCGTGCGTGTCGAGGGGCCGATTGCGCGGTTGGCGCTTGATCGGCCCGAGGCGGGCAACGCTATCGACCAGACCATGGCGGATGCCCTGCTCGACGCGGCAATCCGTTGCGACAGCGATTCTGCGATCCGCTGCGTGGTGTTGACCGGCTCGGGCCGCCTATTCTGTGCGGGTGGGGATATCGGTTCCTTTGCGGGGGCGACGGCAGGTGCCCCCGCGTTTCTCAGTAAGCTCGCCGGAACGCTTCACATGGCCCAGGTGCGGCTCATGTGCATGGCCAAGCCGCTGTTGGTGCTCGTCAATGGGCCGGCGGCGGGCGCGGGCATGAGTCTCGCCATCTCTGGCGACGTGGTGATCGCGGCCCAATCGGCTCATTTCACAGCGGCTTATGGTGGTGTCGGCCTTACCCCGGACGGCGGAATGTCGTGGCTGTTGCCCCGTTTGGTCGGGCTTCGGCGGGCGCAGGACATCATTGTTTCCAATAGACGGATCAACGCCGTGGAAGGCGCCCAAATCGGCCTCGTGACCCGAATTGTCGACGATGCCGACCTTGCCGCAGAGGGAGAGGATGCGGCGCAGATTCTGGCCGGCGCGGCCACTGCCTCTATCGCCGGTGCACGCGCGCTCCTGCTGGAAAGCGCCTCCAGCTCGCTCGAAGCGCAACTCGAGCGCGAGACCCGGACGATCGCGGCCGCAGGTGCCACCGCAGATTTCCGCGAGGGCGTTGCCGCCTACCTGGAACGGCGCAAACCGATATTCGAAGGAAAGTGAAATCATGGCCGGAGCTTACATAATCGACGCAGTGCGAACGGCAGGCGGCCGCCGTAACGGAGCCCTGAGCGACTGGCACCCCGCGGACATGGCCGGGGAAATGCTGGACGCCCTGGTAAAGCGTAGCGGGATAGAACCGGGGGCGATCGAGGACGTCGTGCTGGGCTGCGTGACGCAGGCAGGTGAGCAGGGCTTCGCCTTTGCCCGCAACGCCGTGCTGGCATCGCATCTGCCGCAATCCGTGCCGGCAGTGACAGTCGACCGGCAGTGCGGTTCTTCCCAGCAGGCACTGCAGTTCGCTGCACAGGCCGTGATGTCCGGCACGCAGGACGTGGTCATTGCGGCCGGAGCCGAAAGCATGAGCCGCGTGCCGATGTTCAGCAACATCTCGCTGCATCAGCGTGAAGGCATGGGCGGTGGGCCGTTCAGCGGCCGCATCAAACAACGCTTTGGGGTGGACACTTTCAGCCAGTTCGAAGGCGCGGAAATGCTGGCGGCCAAGCATTGTTTAGATCGCGACGCACTCGACCGGTTTGCCTTGCGCAGCCACCAGCGGGCGAGCGCAGCGACTGCAGCTGGGCGGTTTGCCGGGCAGATCGTCGTGCTCGAAGGCGCGGACGGCAAACATGACCGCGACGAGGGCGTCCGACACGACGCTACGCTGGATGCCATCGGGCAGGTCAAGCTGCTGAAGGAGGGCGGGGTCATCTCCGCGGCGAATTCCAGCCAGGTCTGCGACGGTGCATCTGCGGTGCTGGTCGTGAACGAACATGGTCTGAAGACCCATGGTCTCGAACCGATCGCTCGGATCGTCAACATGACGGTCTCCGCCGGTGATCCCGTGATCATGCTCGAGGAGCCGATATTTGCCACGCGCAAGGCGCTGGCAAGGGCCGGGCTCAGCCTAAGCGACATCGATCTTTACGAAGTCAACGAGGCCTTTGCCTCGGTTCCGCTGGCCTGGCAGACGGCGCTCAATGCCGACCCGGATCGGCTCAACGTCAACGGCGGGGCAATCGCATTGGGCCATCCGCTGGGGGCAACGGGTACCAAGCTGATCGCAACATTGGTGCACGAACTGCGAGCACGCGGCGGTCGGTACGGGCTGCTGGCGATTTGCGAGGGCGGTGGCACGGCAAACGTAACGATCCTGGAGGCATTGTAATGGCGATCCGCACTCGCATAACCGACCTCCTCGGCATCGAGCACCCCATCGTCCAGGGAGGGATGATGTGGGTAGGACGCGCCGAGTTGGCGGCCGCAGTCTCGAACGCGGGCGGCCTCGGAATATTGACCGGCCTGACCCAACCGACCCCTGATGACCTGCGCCGCGAAATCGACCGCTGCAGGACAATGACCGACAAGCCGTTCGGCGTGAACCTCACGATCCTGCCTTCAGTTTCGCCGCCCCCTTATGCCGAATATCGCAAGGCGATCATCGATAGCGGCGTGAAGATCGTCGAGACGGCAGGCTATAAGCCGCAGGAGCATGTCGACGACTTCAAGAGTCATGGCATCATCGTGCTGCACAAATGCACTGCCGTTCGCCACGCGCTGTCGGCCGAACGCATGGGCGTGGACGTCATCTCGATCGACGGGTTTGAATGTGCTGGCCACCCCGGCGAAGACGACATTCCAGGGCTGGTCCTAATTCCGGCGGCTGCGGACAAGGTCCGGATCCCGCTGCTCGCCTCGGGCGGGATCGGCGATGGACGTGGACTGGCAGCGGCGCTCGCTTTGGGTGCGGAAGGCGTGAACATGGGCACGCGCTTTTGCGCGACGGTGGAGGCGCCGATCCACCAGAAGGTGAAGCAGTTCATTGTCGACAACGACGAGCGCGCGACCAGCCTGATTTTCCGCCGGTTCCACAATACCGGACGCGTTGCCAAGAACACCGTCTCCGACGAGGTCATCGAGATCAGCAAACGGGACGACGCCGTGTTCGAGGACATCCGGCCGCTCGTTTCGGGCGCCCGTGGCAAGGTTGCCCTTGAGACAGGAGACCTGGACGCAGGTCTAGTCTGGGCCGGGCAGATCCAGGGCCTGATCCATGATATTCCGACCTGCAAGGACCTGTTGGACCGGATGGTCGAAGACGCCGAGACCATCATCAGGCAGAGGTTGTCCGGCTTCCTCGACTCTATGGTCGCCAAATGAGCAGGGGGCCGCTCGACGGACTGAAGGTCGTCGAGTTTGCCAGCATCGGGCCCGGTCCACACGCTGCGATGCTGCTGGCGGACATGGGGGCGGAGGTACTGCGGATCGACCGACCGGGCGGCAACGGCTGGGCAAATCCGATCGTCGATCGCGGGCGCGCAGTGAAGGTGCTCGATATCCGCGGCGAGGCCGGGCGCGACTGGTGCATGCGCGTCGCGCAGAGAGCCGACGTCTTGATCGAAGGAAGGCGCCCGGGCGTAATGGAGCGTCTGGGTTTGGGACCGGAAGTGCTCTGCAGAAACAATCCCCGCCTGATCTATGGTCGAATGACGGGCTGGGGTCAGGATGGCCCACTTGCGAAGAGCGCGGGCCACGACATAAACTATATTGCGATAACCGGCGCCCTGGCGGCGATGGGCAAGCCCGGAGAACCAGCGGCAGTCCCGCTCAATCTGGTGGGAGATTTCGGCGGGGGCTCGCTCTATCTCGCTTTCGGCATTCTTGCTGCCCTGTGGGAACGGGAAAGATCTGGTTTGGGACAGGTGGTCGATGCCGCGATCGTCGATGGCGTTGCCTCGCTGATGACCTTTTTCACCGGCCTTGCCAGCACTGGACAGGTTTCTCTGGCGCGTGAGCGGAACCTGCTTTCAGGCGTTGCGCCGTTCTACCGCTGCTATCTTTGTCGCGATGGCCGGGAAATCTCGGTCGGGCCGCTTGAACCGCCGTTCTTCGCGGAGATGGTGAAGCGACTCGGCCGGGAAGAGCTCATACCGGCGCAGTATGACGAAGCCCGCTGGGGAGAACTGACCGGGGCCTTGGCCGCGCAATTCGCGACGCAGGACCAGTCACACTGGGTGGCGCTTCTCGCGCTGACGGATGCCTGCGTCGCGCCTGTGCTGACGGCGGCAGAAGCGCCCGGGCATCCACAGAACGTCGCCCGGCAAAGTTATATCGAGCGCGAGGGAGTGATGCATCCCGTGCCGGCGCCACGTCTTTCACGAACACCGGGCACGATCGGTACCTATGAGGATGGCGATGCCATGGCGGCCCGCTGGCTCGGTTAACGACGTGCGCATCCCTCAGCCCAATGCTTCACTGGTGTTCAGGTGGAGTGCAAGGTGATCGATGAACGCAGTCAGGCGCGCCGGAACCGCCGGGGAGGGTGCGTGGAGCGCGAAAATACCGACGTCCTGGGAACCCCGATATTGCGGCAGTACGCGGCATAGCGTGCCCTGGCGCAACGCGTCGCTCACGTCCCACAGCGAGCGGAGGGCGACGCCGCAGCCGCCTATTGCCAGTTCGCGGACCACTTCGCTGGAGTTGGTCTGGACATGGCTTTGACCGGAATGGCTGACGGTGCCGTCCGGGCCATCGAGTTGCCATGGCAACTGGCTGGTTGTTGCCAGCAAGCGGTGGTCGCGCAGATCGGCCAGCGCGGACGGCTCGCCATAGGCAGCCAGGTAGGACGGCGCGGCGCACAGCACGCGATGACTGGTGCCAAGGCGGTGTCCGACAAGGCCATTGGCGATCCGCGCGCCGATGCGGATGGCAAGGTCGCAGCTGCCGTCGAGGAGGTCAGCATATTCGTCCGACAGGTCTACCGAAAGGCTGACCTCCGGATTGCCGTCGATGAATTCTGGGATGAAGGGAACGACGTGCATGCGGCCGAACGAGGTGGGGGCGGTTATCCGCAGCGGCCCGCGCGCCAACATATCCTTGCCGCTGATCCGTTCCTCCGCGGCCTTGAGCGAGGCACGTAACGGCAGAAGGACATTGCGCAGGTCTTGCCCCGCCGGCGTCAGCGCCAGACGGCGCGTGGTCCGATGGATCAAGCGCTCCGACAGACGCTCCTCCAAACGGACGAGGCGCTTCGACAGGGCGGCAGTAGACATGTTTCGCGAGCGGGCGGCGGCAGAAATCGAGCCCGCCTCGATGATGTCAAGAAAGAGGTCATAGTCGGGATCGAACATTGTTAACGCCAGCGACGAGGTGTGTTGAATTCTTTCCTTCTACCGATGAATTCTGCCGGGCGCTAGAAGACTGAGCAGTCGTCGTGGAGAGCGTGCAATGAACGGGTATGTGGACCGGGCAGGATTGAAGGTTGCAAGCGTCCTGGCCGACTTCATGGAAGCGCGGGCGCTGCCGGGGACCGGCGTAGATGCGGATGCCTTCTGGGCAGGCGCTGCCGCGATCTTCGAACGCTTCGTTCCGCGCAACCGCGAGCTTCTTGCCAGGCGCGATGCGCTGCAGGCGCGGATCGACGCTTGGCACATGGAACGCGCCGGACAGCCGCAGGATATGGTCACCTACAAGGCGTTCCTCACCGAGATCGACTATCTCGTGCCCGAGCCCGCCCCGTTCGCGGTTTCGTCCAGGAACGTCGACCGTGAACTGGCCGAAGTGGCGGGCCCGCAACTGGTCGTTCCCGTGCTCAATGCGCGCTTTCTGCTCAACGCCGCCAATGCGCGCTGGGGCAGCCTTTACGATGCGCTTTACGGCACCGACGCGATTCCCGGCACCGCGGCGGGCAAGGGTTATGATGCCGCACGCGGCGGGCAGGTCATCGCCTGGGCCAAGGTCTTTCTCGACGACGCCGTACCGCTGTCCTCGGGATCCTGGACGGAATGGACCGGTGGCGAACCGGCGCTCAAGGATCCGGCACAACTGGTCGGCCGCACGGGCGAAAACCTGCTGTTCGCACACAACGGCCTGCACATCGAGGTAGTGGTCGATAGGACCCATCCGATCGGCAAGGATGACCCCGCCGGTATCGCCGACGTGGTGCTGGAATCCGCGCTAACGGCCATCTGTGACCTTGAGGACTCGATCGCAGCTGTCGATGCCGACGACAAGGTTGCCGCCTATTCCAACTGGCTAGGGTTGATGCGGGGCGATCTCGAGGACACCTTCGAGAAGAGCGGGCAGATGACGACCCGCCGCCTCAATGCCGACCGCAGCTACACGGCCCGCAATGGCTCCGCTTTCACCCTCCCAGGGCGATCGCTGCTTTTGGTGCGCAATGTCGGCCACTTGATGACCAACCCTGCGGTCCTGCTAGCCGATGGCAGCGATGCGCCCGAAGGCATTCTCGACGGCATCGTCACAAGCCTGATCGCGCTTCACGATCTCAAGGGCAATGGCGCCTTGCGCAACAGCCGGTCGGGCTCGGTCTATATCGTCAAGCCCAAGATGCATGGGCCGGAAGAATGCGCGTTTGCCAACGACCTGTTCGATGCGGTGGAGGACCTGCTTGGCCTCGACCGCCACACGCTGAAGATCGGCGTGATGGACGAGGAGCGCCGTACCAGCGTCAACCTTGCCGCTTGCGTCCATGCGGTGAAGGACCGCGTGATGTTCATCAACACCGGCTTCCTCGACCGCACCGGCGATGAAATGCACACATCGATGCGCGCAGGACCCATGCTACGCAAGGGTGACATGAAGGCCAGCGCCTGGATCCAGGCGTACGAAGATCGCAACGTGCAGATCGGACTTGCCTGCGGCCTTTCCGGCAAGTCGCAGATCGGCAAGGGCATGTGGGCGATGCCCGATCGCATGGCCGACATGCTGGTCCAGAAGATCGACCACCCCCGAAGCGGCGCGAACACCGCTTGGGTGCCGTCGCCGACGGCCGCGACGTTGCACGCCACGCACTACCACAAGGTCGATGTTTTTGGTCGTCAGGAAGAGCGCCGCGCCGAAGGCATCGCCAGTCTCGATGCGCTGCTGACCATTCCGGTCGCAGCCGGAACGAACTGGTCCGAAGCCGAACTGCGCGATGAAGTCGACAACAACGCCCAAGGCATCCTCGGATACGTGGTGCGCTGGGTCGATCAGGGTGTCGGCTGCTCGAAGGTACCCGATATCAAAGACTTCGGCCTGATGGAAGACCGCGCGACTCTGCGCATTTCCAGCCAGCACATCGCGAACTGGCTTTTGCACGGCGTGGTGATTGCGGCGCAGGTCGACGAGGCGTTGCTGCGCATGGCCGCGAAAGTCGATGCGCAAAACTCCGGCGATCCGCTGTACCGGCCGATGGCGAGCGATCCGGAGAACAGCCATGCCTTCCAGGCCGCTCGGGCGCTGGTCTTCGATGGTGTGGAGCAGCCCAGCGGATACACCGAACCAATGCTGCACAAGTTCCGTCAGCAGGTGAAGGCCGCCGGCTGGTCCTGATCCCTCAGGCCCATTTTCTCCGCAAGAAAGTCCGCCATGTCGATTGCCATGCCCAAGCCCGACGAGGCGACGCTCGCCAAACGCGACAGGATCCTTGCCGCCATGCGAGGGATTGTGCCGGGCGAGGGAGTCATCTGCGATCCCGACGCGCTGCGCCCTTGGGAGTCGGATGGCCTCACCGCCTATCGCCAGCCGCCGATGCTGGTGGTTCTGCCCGAGACGGTGGAGCAGGTCTCGGCCGTGCTGCGCTGGTGCCATGCCGAGGGGGTGAAGATCGTGCCGCGTGGCTCGGGCACTTCGCTTTCAGGCGGGGCGCTGCCGCTGGCTGATGCGGTGTTGCTCGGCATGGGGAAGTTCAAGCGCATTCTCGAGGTAGATTACGAAGATCGCGTCGCCGTGATGCAGCCGGGCGTGACCAACCTCGCCATCACGCAGGCTGTGGAAGGGAGGGGGTTCTATTATGCGCCCGATCCTTCCAGCCAGATCGCCTGCTCGATCGGCGGAAACGTTGCCGAGAATTCAGGCGGGGTGCATTGCCTCAAATACGGCCTGACCACCAACAATGTGCTTGGCGTAGAAGTCGTGCTGATGGATGGCGAGATCGTACGGCTCGGTGGACGCCAGCTCGACCCGGGCGGGCTGGACCTGCTCGGCGTGATCGTTGGATCGGAAGGACTGCTCGG
>Ga0136846_1237393_pt1 | contig 13300 bp, 10 predicted proteins | sample HopSoiMetagenom2_FD_96841 | JGI IMG/M metagenome (GOLD analysis project Ga0136846, IMG submission 96841) | Grasslands soil microbial communities from Hopland, California, USA - 2 Assembly 2016 (version 4) | ecosystem: Environmental > Terrestrial > Soil > Grasslands | place: USA: Hopland... | reverse complement strand
GACGTGGTGCCGGCGCTCGCCGAGCTGGGCATCCGCCGGCTCGACCTGGCCGTGCTGACGCATCCTCATCCCGATCACGCGGGCGGCATGGCCTCGGTGCTCGACCGCGTGCCCGTCGGCGAGCTCTGGATGACGGCGGAGCGGGATCCCATCGCCACTGCAGTGCGGGCGCGCGCCGCGCAGCGCGGGGTCCCGGTGCGCGAGCCGCACCCGCTCACGCTGGGCGGCGTCCGCATCGAGGTGCCTTCCCATTTCCAGCAGGGGCGATCGCTCAACGACAACTCCATCGTGCTGCGCATCGTGCACGGAGACGTCGCCCTGCTCTTCGCCGGGGATGTGGAGGCGCTGGCGGAGGCGGACCTGGCCCAGGGCGGAGAGGAGCTACAGGCCGATCTGCTCAAGGCCCCGCATCACGGCAGCCGCACCAGCAGCACCGAGGCTTTCTTGCGGCGCGTCTCTCCGCGGTTCACGGTCTTCTCGGTGGGCGCCGGCAACCGCTTTGGCTTCCCCAACCCCGACGTGGTGGCGCGCACGCAGGGACGGATCTTCCGGACCGACGCGTGCGCAGTGGTGGCCGAGAGCGACGGCCACGACCTGCGCGTCGGCTGCTACGACCAGCTGACCTGGTAGCGCACCTGGGTCTGGAGCTGATCGGAGCTCAATACCTGCGGCGCCTCCACCGTGCCTTGCCGCTGGCACAGCTCGATCATGTACATGAGGTTGCCGCGGGTGACGTCGAAGAAGGCAGGAGGCACGCTGGGGCCGTCGCAGGTCATGGTCACCGTCCCCGCCGTCTCCGTCGCCGCCTCGTACTGGAAATGCAACCCGCTCGCCACCAGCGGGTAGAACCGGTCCAGGTTGGCGAGCAACGAGGCGGGGCTCTGCCCGAACAGCGACATCGCGAACTTGAGCACCGGCTGCACGATGCCGCCGCCCAGCTTGCGCGCCGCTTCGAGCCCGAGGTCGACGCAGGCCTGCCGCCCGGAGTGCCGCGCGATCAGCGTCTCCAGCTCGTCGAGCGGCGCGGAGTCCATCCAGCTCAGGGTCGGCGGCTTCTCCACCAGCTTCCGGGTCTCCGGCGAGCAGTCGGCGAGCACCTTCCCGGCGAGGCCGCGCTGATGGATGAAGTCCACCGCGCTCTTGAACGAGGCGCCGATGTAACCGCGCTTCCCCGCCGTCATCGATCCTCCGCGACCCACTCCATCGCCTTGTCGGAGTCCTGCTCGAAGTTCAGCGTAGGCGCGCTGTCGTAGTACTGCAAGGTCCAGTACGAGCCGGTGGCGAACCCCGGCAGGCGGAAGGGATTGAAGCTGCTCAGGCTGGCGATGGCGCCCCCGACCACGCCCGCGGGGAACGACGTCATCCGCAGCGCGCATCCCGCCAGAACGAACCCGACCTGCGGCACGTCGTTGCTGGTCAGCGTGCAGGTGCCGACGCCGGTGAACGAGCCTCCCGGCAGATCGAAGCGCACGTAGAAATCCTGCTGCAAGCCCGCCGGGAAGGTGAAGTTGGTGAGCCGGGCGCAGGCCGTGGCGATGCCGATCTTGCGCGCGTGATCGGCGCGGACGAGGCCGGTGTGATCGTCCACGTCGTGGGCATAGAGGCTCGCGCCGAGCCTCAGGTTGACCGCGAACGGCGCCGTGGCGCAGAAGGCGGCATCCGGCGGCGAGGCCGGGTCCTCAGCAGAGCGGACCTGGACGACGTGGTTGGCAGCAAAGGCCGCGGAGGTCCAGCCGGCCAGGAGAAAGAGGACGAGATTCCAATTGCGCATGACGATTTCCCTTTGGTTTAGAGGCGGATGAGCTGCCCGCCGTAGTGGACGTTGGCCCCGACCGCGGCGATCATCACCAGATCCCCGCTCCCCATCTTCACCACGCCGCGCTCGACGTCCTCGGCGAGCAGGATGAGCATTCCGGCCGCCGAGGTGTTGCCGCGCGTGTCCACGTGGCAGGCCACCTTCTCGGGCGGCAGGCCGGACCGCGCGACGAAGTGGTCCATCACCCGCTTGTTGGGCTGGTGGAAGTAGTAGCGCTTGATCTGCGGCGCCAGCGCCTCGTGGCCTTCCAGCGCCGCGGTCATGCAGCGCTTCATGTAGGTGGGGTAGCTCTGCGCCACCTTGAGGCCGTCCACCACGAAGGCGTGGTCCACCGGCCGGCAGCTCGCGTGATACGGCAGCCGCGTACTTCCACCGCCGCGGCGGATTACCAAATCCGAGTGCGCGGTGCCGGCCACGGAGCGGAGGATGCCGTCGTCGCCCGGCCCCTCGGCGGCGCGCAGGATGACCGCGCCCGCCCCGTCGCCGAAGACGTACATGGAGAGGAAGGCGTTGATCTTCTTGCCGCCCTCCAACTCCAGCTCGGAGGTGTACACGTCGCGATCGATCAGCGAGGAGGTGAAGGCGGAGGCCACCACGGCGATGGAGCGGAACTTCCCGCCCTCGATCATCTTGCGGGCCATGTCGATCAGGTAGGGAGTTCCGCCGCAGCCGTCGTCCACCACGAAGGCGAAGGCGTCCTCGCGGCAACCCAGCCGCCGGTGCAGCTCCATCGCGTCGTGGCTGAAGTTGAGCTCGTCAGGCGTGCAGGTGACGACGAAGATGGCGTCGAGATCGGTGGCGGGCAGCTTCGACATCGCCAGCGCCCGCCAGAGCGCGGCCTCGCACATGTCGGTGTTGTTGGCGGGATAGAAGTTGGCGTCCGGCGGCGGAGGGATGGCGCGGCCGGTCTTCTCGTCGAAATCCCAGAGGAAGCGCCGCTCGCGAATGCCGGTCTTCTCGACGATGCGCTCCGCAGGCCAACCGGGGATGGCTCGGGCGATCCGATCGGTATCAATCGTCCGGGTGGGCACGAACGCACCGACGCCCACGACGCACACTCTCTCACCGTCCATTGCGACGCTCCCTGCCCCCGCGAGCCTGGACAAGCACGGGGCGGGCCATCGCGTAACCCTCTGGATTGTTTGGACAGCGCCGATCCCAATGCTTTAGGAATGAAAGCCTGTACACTGCACGGCCGCGTAGCCGGCGGGGGGCCCATCGGCAGGTGTCACGGATGAAGCGATGAGTTCGAAAGCGATGCAGGCCGCTTCCCAGATGGTGACGCGCGAGCGGCGCTTTCCGCTTCACGTTCCGGTGTTGGTGCGTCCCCGGCTGCCGGCGTGCTGGTCGGTGAACCTGAGCCGGTCCGGCATCGGGCTGGTCGCTAACGCGTCGAGCGGCGCCACCGTACCGGCGGAGGGAGACGAGATCGCGGTTGAGTTTCCCCTTCCCGACGCCGAGCCGGTGTCGGCGCGCGGCACCGTCTGCTGGCGCGCAGACTCCCGCAGCGACGGCCACACCATCGTGTCGCTCGGCGTCCGCTTCGTCGAATACGCGGAGGACGGCCAGCTCCGCCTCACCCGTTACCTGCACCAGCACCGCCAGCGCGCCATCGTCGCCTTCTGCCCCGCGGGAGAGAGACACCTGGTCCGCCAGGCGCTGGAGCCGGAGCTCGAGCTCGACTTCTGCGAATCCAGCACTGAGGTAGTGCAGAAGCTGGATCGCGGCGACGTCGCGGCGCTGGCCATCTGCGGCCACGACGCCGAGCGCGCCAGCGCGCTGGCCGAGCAGGTGGCGGAGCGCGCCGCCTCGGGGGAGTCCGGCGGGCCCGGGCAGCCGCGCGATCTCGCCGCCCGGGTGGTGTACTGCGCCAATGCGCCCGCCGCGCGGCTGCTGCGGCTGTTCAACGCCGACCGGATCTTCCGCTCCGTCGAGCCGCCGTTTTCGGCGGGCGACCTGCGCGAGGCGGTGATGGCGGCCTGCGCCGAGCATGGCGTCCGCACCGAGCAACAGCGCGCCGGGCTGGCGCTGGAGCGCGCGCTCTTGCGCCACACGCACCCGGCGGTCCGCAAGAGCGCGGCGGCGACGTCTGCGGTGGGCTGGGAGAGCCCGGCGGGGAAGCGCGCCCTCGATCTCGTCCGCATCGCCGCGCCGCATCCGGTGGCGGTGCTGCTCCAGGGCGAGACGGGGGTGGGGAAGGAAGTCCTCGCGCGCATGCTCCACGATCAGGGCGCGAACCGATCCGGTCCCTTCGTGGCCCAGGACTGCGGCGCCATCGCCGAATCGCTGCTCGAAAGCGAGCTGTTCGGGCACGTCAAGGGAGCGTTCACCGGCGCCTGGACGGATCACCCCGGGCTCTTCGTGCTGGCAGACTCCGGGACGATCTTCCTCGACGAGATCGAGAACACCAGCACGCATTTCCAGACCCGCCTGTTGCGGGTGATCGAGACGGGACAGGTGCGGCCGGTGGGCGCGTCCCAGGTACGCAGCGTGCGCGTGCGGCTGGTGGCGGCGAGCAACCGGGACCTGGCCGCGGAGGTGAAGGCGGGCCGCTTCCGCGCCGACCTGTTCTACCGCCTCAACAGCTTCACCATCGAGGTGGCGCCGCTGCGCGAGCGCCGCGAGGACATCCTGCCGCTGGCACACCACTTCCTCCGCCACTTCAACGAGGCCTTGGGGCGCTCGGTCGCCGGTTTCGACGCGGAGGCCGCGGACCTCCTCGTCCGCGCCGACTGGCCGGGGAACGTGCGCGAGCTGCGCAACGCCGTGGAGCGCGCCATCCTCCTCAGCTTGCCCGGCAACGCGATCACTCCGGCCGAGCTGCCCGCGGCCATCGCCCCGGAGGCCGGCGCGCCAGCAGGCTCGTCCCTGCGCGAGCAGCTCGAGTCGCTGGAGCGCGGCATCCTCAAGTCCGCGCTGGAGCGCGCCAACGGCGTCATCCGGCGGGCCGCCCGCGACCTCGGCGCCGACCCGGTCACACTCGCCCGGCGCGCACGAAAGCTCGGGCTGCTGCGCGGCTGATCTAGTCCTCGAATCGCAGGGTGGCGAAACGATCCAGCGCGTGGAAGTCGCCGCGCAGCGGGGGCGAGTACGCCTGCCCCTCGCCCGGCTGCCCGGGTCCTTGTCGTAGCCGGTAGAGGTTGAACTTCCAGCGATCGCCCCGCTCCGGCCGCGGCTTCGGCATCCCGGTCAGCGCCGAGAAGGGAATCGCCAGCTCCACCGTCCAGCCGCGATCGGCGTCGCGCGGATCGTTGAGCGTGCCGTCCACGTGCACGGCGTGCCGCGCGCGCGAGGACCACGACAGATCCATCCCCTTGCGCGGGCCGCCCGAAAAGCTCGCGTCGAAGAGCGCATTGGTGGGAGCGACCTCGATCTCGTCGTAATGCGAGGAATCGCCCGAAGGGTTGAGGAAGATCTCCACCACGTTGGAGGTGTAGAGCTTCTCGTCGTCGCGGAAGAAGACGCCGGAGACGTTGGCATCCTCGGCCAGGAAGGCCACGTACAGGTTCTCGCCGTCCCAGAGCAGCCTCGCTTCGGTGGTCGCGGAGGCGGGTTTTCCGTCGAGGCTGCGCACGAAGGGGCCCGCCTTCTCGGCGCGGTCCCAGGCCGCTTCCGCGAGCACGCCGTCGATCTGCAGCGGCGCCGCCGCCCGGTGCACCACGTAATCGGAAGAGGATTTACGGCAGGCGCAGAGGCAGAGGCAGGCAAGGACCCAGGGCCGCACGCGGCGGAGCCTACCCCAGGCGCGCCTTGCGGACGATCAGGTGGCAGAGGCGCTGGTGGCCCGCGAGCAGCGAAGAGAAGGTCAGCGATCCGAGGCGGGTCCGCACCGCGTAGGAGGTGCCGAGCAGGCCGGGCAGCACGTCGATGCGGAGGATGTCGTCGAACGCCACCGTCCGCTCCATGGCCAGCGTGCGGACCGTCAGCCCGGCCTCGCTCACGGTGAAAGCGAGCCGGTTGTAGAAGACGGAGCAGGCGGTGAAGAGCACCACGAAGAAGGCGGCGGAGAAGAAGGCGGAGCGGGTGGCTCCCTGCATCACGGCCAGGGCGAACAGCACCGCGATCCAGAGCGTGTCCGCCGCCATGACCACGGTGCGCAGCGCCGCCCAGGGTCTGAACGTCTCGGGGGCAAGCGCCTCCCGCCCGCGCGGAAGCTGGAACATGCACAACAGCATAGCGACGCGGGATCCGCGCGGCAATTGCACGCCCGCTGCTACACTCGGGACCGTGCACGAACCGCAGCAGGCGCAAGTGTCGCCCGGCTGGGAGGACGCCGAGCGGGCGGAGCGGCTCGCGACGCGTATTCCCGCGGAGACGGGGTTCTCGGCGGCCGCCGTCAGCGAGGCTTGCCTGGCTACAGCCGATCCCGACGGCGCGCTCGCCGGCGCCATCCGCGCGCTGGCGGCCCGCCGGGAGCGCTACGGCCGCCCTGCCTCTCCCGCCGCGCTGGGGCCGCTGGTGCTCGTGTGCGCCGCGTCCCGGTTCCTGGCCCAGCTGATCGCGGCCCGGCCCCGGCTGGTGGACCTGCTCGGGTGCACGCGCTTTCCCCACCGCCCCGCGCGCCTGCGCGCAGCGCGCTGCACGGATGCGCTCGCGCTCGCCCGCCGGCTGCGCCGCCACAAGCAGGTGGAGGTGCTGCGCATCGCGCTGCGCGACCTCTCCGGCGCTTCGGTACCGGAGGTGACGCGCGATCTCTCCCGCCTGGCCGCCCGGGCCTTCGACGCCGCGGTGCAGTTCCACTACCGCAGGCTCTGCACGCAGCACGGGCCGCCCGCCGGCCGCACCGCCACCGGTCCCTCGGGGTTCTGCGTCCTGGGCATGGGCAAGCTGGGCGGCGAGGAGCTCAACTTCTCCTCCGACGCCGACGTGATCTACGTCTACGATCGCGACGGCCGCACGCAGGGGCAGAACGCCCTGGACCATTTCGCCTTCTACGCCCGCCTGGCCGAGTCGGTCACCGCCTCGGTGGGCTCGCCGGGAGCCACGCCGGAGGGCGGCTTCGTCTTCCGCGTCGATCTCGATCTCCGGCCCGAGGGCCGCAGCGGTCCCATCGTCAACGCCATCCGCGGGCTGGAGCTGTACTACGAAGCGCAGGGCGCTCCCTGGGAGCGATTCGCCCTGCTCAAGGCGCGGCCCATCGCCGGCGATCTCGAGGCCGGGGAAGAGGCGCTGCGCGCTTTGCAACCGTTCGTCTTCCGCAAGTACTTCGACCTCAAGGCCATCGACGAGATGCGCACGCTCAAGGCGCGCGCCGAGAAGGACGCGGCGCGCGCCGCCGGCATCGATCTCAAGCTGGGCAAGGGCGGCATCCGCGAGATCGAGTTCTTCGTCCAGGCGCTGCAACTGCTGCACGGCGGGCGCGACTCCAACCTGCGCGTGCGGGGAACGCTCAAGGCGCTGGACCGCCTGCTCTACGCCGGCCTCATCTCCAGCCGGGACCGCGACGAGCTCGCGGAGGCCTACGTGGTGCTGCGGCGGCTGGAGCACCGCGTGCAGATGGTGGCCGAGCGGCAGACGCACGCCATCCCCGAGGATGCGACCGAGCGCGAGCGGCTGGCGCGGCGCGCGGGATACGCGGACGCAGCGGCCATGGAGCGCGAGCTGGCCGTGCATCGCGCGCAGGTCGAGTCGCGCTTCAGGGACCTGCTCCGCGTGGCCGGCGGCGGCGCGCCGGGAGAGGAGCCGCGCGCTGCCGCAGCCGCCGATCCCGAGGCCGGGTTGGCGGAGCGGGCCGCTGCGCTGGCCGAGCTGGGATTCGATCAGCCCGACTCCAGCGCCGAGGAGCTGTCGCGCCTGGCGCGCAAGCGGGGCACGCCGTTCCACGACCCCCAGCCGCTGGGCCCGGCGCTGGTGACCGAGCTGGCCGCTGCTCCGGATCCGGACCAGGCGTTGCGCCACCTCGCCGATCTCTTCGGCGCGCTCGCCAATCCGCGCGCCACCACCGAATTGCTGGCGCAGAGCCCGCGCACCACCCGGCTCCTCGTGTCGCTGTTCGGGTCCAGCGACTTCCTCTCGCGGCAGCTCCTGCGCCATCCCGAGCTGATCGACCAGCTGGTGCTGCGCGGCGCGGCCGCACTGGTGCGGGAGAAGGCAGATCTGCAGACCGACCTCTCCAACCGCCTGCGCACCCTCCCCGCCGACGACGTGGAGGGCGCCCTCACCGAGATCCGCCGTTTCCACAACGAGGAGGTGCTGCGCGTCGGGCTGCACGACGTGGCCGGCGCCCTGGACGTGGAGGAGGTGTCGCGGCAGCTCTCCGATCTGGCCGACGTCTCTGTCGAGGCCTGCTTCGCGCTGGCGGCGGCGGACGTCGAGCGGCGGTACGGCAAGCGCGACGCCACCATGGTGGTGATCGCGCTGGGCAAGCTGGGCGGCCGGGAGCTGGGCTACCACTCCGATCTCGACCTGCTCTTCGTCTACAGCGCGCCGGGCGAGCACGCCGCCAATCACGAGTACTTCGCGCGCGTGGCGCAGAGGTTGATCAGCCATCTCGCGCTGCCGTTGCGCGAGGGCATCCTCTACCGCATCGACACGCGGCTGCGCCCCAGCGGCAGCGCCGGCCCGCTGGTGATCTCCTTCGAGGCCCTGGCCAACTATCATCTCCGTGAAGCGCGGCTCTGGGAGCGGCAGGCGCTGCTCCGGGCGCGGCCGGTCGCTGGCGATCACGACCTGTTCACGCGCGCGTTCGCCCAGGTCCTCGAGCCCAGCCTGTACCGGCCCATCGACCGGGCCACCGCTGCGAAAGATCTGCTGGCGATGCGCGACCGGATGGAGCGAGAAATTGCTGCCGAATCGCCCGGCCGGTACCATTCCAAGCTCGGTCGCGGGGGGGTGGTGGACGTGGAGTTCGCGGTGCAATTCCTCCAGTTGGTGCACGGAGGCCGGCAGCCGTCCGTGCGCTCGGCCAGCACGCCGCAGGCGCTCGCTGCGCTGCTTTCGGCAGGCCTCCTCGCCCCTCAGGATCACGCGCCGCTGCTGCGCGGCTACCGCTTCCTGCGCCGCCTCGAGTCGCGCCTGCGCATCGTGCGCGATCGATCGGTGGATCGCCTGCCGGAGACGGGCCTCGAGCTGCTGCGGCTGGCGCGCCGGATGGGCTACTCGGGTCCCAAGGCCGGGGAAGAGCTGCTCGGCGAGTACGAGCGCACCGCGGCCGAGGTGCGCGCGGCTTTCCTTCGCGTGCTGGGGGCGGCTTGACGCTGCTACAGGAAAGGTTCGCCGAGGTGGGGCCGGTCACGGCGATGGAGTCCCAGCTCGCACGCGTCGCGGTGGCCTCGCGCGGCAGGCTGGACGAGCGCGACGAGACCGCCATCCGTTATGCGCTCTCGCTTTCGCGCTGCTGGCACGTGCGCGCCCCCGACGGACACGACGTGGCCGTCGCCGCCGTGCTGCGACCCTTTCGCGAGCGCCTGGTCCAGGTGCTCTGGCCCCTGCTCGATCCGCAGCGGCCGCTCCTGGCCGCGCCGCACGAGCTGCTCCCCGCCGCGCGCGAGGCGCGCCGCATCGCCCTGGCGGCGCTGGAGGCAGCCGACGGGCACCTCGGGCACCGGCTGCCGCGGGCGCGGCTCGACGATGAGGTGCGGCAGCGGCATCTCGTCCTGGTGTGCGGCGGCGGTGGGGGCACCGGATACGTGCATCTGGCCGCCTTCGCGCTGCTGGAGGCCGCGGGTCTGCAGCCCTCGCTCATCGCGGGCAGCTCGATGGGCGCCATCCTCGGACTCTTCCGCGCCCGCGAGAAGCGCTTCGACCTGGCCCGCATCCCCGAGATCCTCCAGGATCTGACCTACAGAAAGATCTTCCGGGTGCTCCCGCAACCCAGCGTCTACGGGCTGCCGGGTCCGCTGCGCCTCCACCTGCGCGCCGCCATCGGGCACTGGTTCCGGCAACCGGACGGCTCTCCGGTACGCATCTCCGACCTCCCCATTCCGCTCCTGGTGACGGTCACCGGCATCCGGAGGGGGCGGCTGCCCCGCCCGCTCGAGGAGTACGAGTCGATGCTGGGGACGCCGGACCCCGATCCGGAGCGCTGGGGCGTACGGGCGCTGCACCGCAACGTGCAGCGCCTCACGGCCGCCATCTCCGAGCTGGCGCGTATCCCCCGCCTGACCTCCCGGCTGGTCTTCGGCGCCTCGGCGGAGACGCTGCAGGCCGACGCCATCGACGCCGCGGGGTTTTCCGCCAGCGTTCCAGGCGTCATCCATTACGACGTGCTGCGCGACGATCCGCGGATGCACGAGCTGCTCAAGGGCCTCTTGGCGCGACACGATCTGCTGCGCCTGTGCGACGGCGGCGTGGTGGACAACGTGCCGGTGCGCACTGCCTGGCAGCACGTGCAGCGCACGGGGTTGCCGGGCGGGAGCCGGAATGCGGTCATCTTCGCGCTCGACGGCTTCGCGCCGCGGCTGATCACGCCGCTCTGGCTGCCGCTGCAGAGCATCGCCGCGCCGGCGGTGGCGAGGAACCGGCCTTACGCCCACGTCTACAAGGCGTTCCGCCGCACCCTCTCGCCGTTGGCCTTGCTCCCCAGCCAGCGGTCCCTGGAGGCCATCGTGGGCTCCGCCAAGGAAGAAATCCTCGCCGAGCTCCCCACCCTCCAACGCCTCCTCGCCCCCATCGGCCCCCTACAATCCTGAAGCTTCCGACATCTGGCTGTGCCTAGCCATCGTGGAGGGGGCGTGCTATGCCCGCCGGCCGATGGCCGCCAAAAAAGTCGAGAAGCTGAAGGAATCGCAGCTGATCTGGATGGACGAAAAGCTCGTCCCCTGGGCCGACGCCAAGATCCACGTCCTCACCCACTCGCTGCATTACGGCGTGGCGGTCTTCGAGGGCATCCGCAGCTACCCGCAGCCCGACGGGACCGGCGCCATCTTCCGCCTGCGCGAGCACGTCCGCCGCCTCTTCGAATCGGCGCACATCTGCCTGATGGAGATGCCCTTCAGCAAGGAGCAGGTGTTCGAGGCGTGCAAGCAGGTGATGGTCGCCAACAAGATGAACGAGGGCTACCTGCGGCCCATCGCCTATTACGCAGACGGCCTGATGGGCGTGGGCGCGGTGAATCCGGTCCGGGTCTGCGTGGCCACCTGGTATTGGGGCGCCTACCTCGGCGAGGAAGGCCTGAAGAAGGGCATCCGCGTGAAGATCAGTTCGTACACGCGCATGCACATGAACTCCGATCCCACCCGCGCCAAGGTCACCGGGCACTATCTCAACGGCGTCCTCGCCAAGCGCGAGGCGCTGATGGCGGGCTACGACGAGGCCATCCTGCTCGACCAGCAGGGCTACGTGGGCGAGGCCACCGGCGAGAACGTCTTCGTGGTGCGGGATGGCGCGCTCTACACGCCGCCGGTGGCGGGCGGAATCCTCGAGGGCATCACCCGCGAGTCCATCCTCCGCATCGCCAAGGACAAGGGCATCCCGGTGGAGGAGCGGCGCTTCAGCCGCGACTATCTCTACTGCGCCGACGAGGCCTTCATGTGCGGAACGGCGGCCGAGATCACGCCGGTGCGTGAGGTGGACGACCGCCGCATCGGCGCGGGCGAGATGGGTCCCGTCACCCGCGAGATCCAGAGCACCTTCTTCCGCGCTGTGCGAGGCCTGGAGCCGCGCTACGCAGAATGGCTCACCCCCGTGGACGCCCCGGCGCAGGCCGACGCCAACGTCAAACGGTCGTTCGCACAGTAGCGTCCCGCCGCGTCATCGACCCACTCCAGTCCTGACGGAATGCTGCCTGACGGCGCCGTGTTGGCGTCTCGGGGGCGTGGCCGGCTGCCATCCAGGCAAGTCGACTGTAGGCGCCTGTGGATGACGCAGAGAGCCGCAATCGTAGCCGAATATTCCGTTGACGACCGTTTGTTCAATTGCTAGCTTGGTCGCCCTACGAGCAAGCTAAACGAATGAGTTTGCAGGAAAAAGGAGCCGCTGCCGTGAGCCGGACCCAGTACCTCGACCTCGATGACCGCACGGAAGACGTTCGCCAGGTGATGCGGGAGCGTCCGCGCGAGACGCGCGACTTCCTGGAAAAGTACGAGCTTTCGTGGGTCTACCACGAGTGCGCGCTCGAAGGCATGGTGCTGACGCACGCCGAGCTGCGCCAGGCGCTGGACCCGAATCCGGGGATGGTGGACTCGGGCATGGTCCACGCGTTCACCGAGGTGCGCAACCAGCAGAACGCCATCGAGTTCATCAAGCAGGAGGCGAAGGCGAAGCAGGTCCGCTACAGCTTGGGCCTGGTCAAGAAGCTCTACGAGATCCTCTACGCCAACCTGCCCAACCGCATGCCGGTGACCTTCCGCCGCGACATGCCGCTGCACCGGGTCTACTTCCACGACATCGTGCAGCCCGTGCAGATCCAGCCCGGCCTGGAGCAGCTCTTCCACTTCATGGAGAGCGAGGAGTTCCTCCGGCTGCACCCCTTCAGGCAGGCCACCGCCTCGCACCACCGGTTCATGGAGATCTTCCCCTTCTCCGATCTGTCCGGGAAGGTCGGCCGGATGATGATGAACCTGATCCTCGTGCGCGCCGGCTACATGCCGCTGGTGATCCACAGCATGGATCGCGAGACGTACTACGACGCGCTCCGCCTCAACGCCTCGCAGTTCGGCGGCGTGATGATGGAGAGCATGGACAACGCGCTCGACAACGCCTTCAAGTTCTTCCTGCCGAGCTGGGACGAGATGTCGCGCAGGCGCGTGGCCAGCGCAGGATAGTTTCCCCCGCGCCGGCCCCCGGGGGGCGCTATGCTGCGCCCCCCATGCTCCTCGGCGCTCACGAATCCACCTCGGGCGGCCTGCACGAAGCGTTTCCCCGGGCGCTCGCTGACGGCGCGGAAGCCGTCCAGATCTTCACAAAATCCAGCCGGATGTGGCGCGCCAGGGAGATCACGCCCGAGGACGCGGAGATCTTTCGCAGCGGCGCCGCGGCTGCGGCACTGCCGGTCAGCGTCCACGCCAGCTACCTGATCAACCTGGGCTGCGTCGCCGGCGACCTCCGCGAGAAGTCCATCGCCGCCTTCACCGACGAGCTGGAGCGCTGCGACCGCATCGGCGCCGAGCACCTGGTGGTGCATCCCGGCTCCTGCGCGGAGACGCAGAAGGGACTCCGCGCCATCGCTGCGGCGCTGGACCGTACCTTCGCCGCCCACAAGGGCCGCTGCCTGGTGCTGCTGGAAACCGCCGCCGGCCAGGGCAGCTCGCTGGGCCGCACCTTCGAGGAGCTGCGGGAGATCCGCGACGGCTGCAAGAGTCCCGAGCGGGTGGGCATCTGCCTGGACACCTGCCATGTGTTCGCCGCCGGCTACGACATCTCCACCGACCGCGGCTACGACCGTACGTTTGCTGACTTCGATCGCTTGTTGGGAATCCGACGGCTGAAGGCCTTCCACCTGAACGATTCGGTCAAGCCGCTGGGCTGCCGCGTGGACCGCCACGAGCACGTCTGCAAGGGCGAAATCGGGCGGCTGGCGTTCCGGCGGTTGGTCAATGACGAGAG
>Ga0136846_1241049_pt1 | contig 13302 bp, 11 predicted proteins | sample HopSoiMetagenom2_FD_96841 | JGI IMG/M metagenome (GOLD analysis project Ga0136846, IMG submission 96841) | Grasslands soil microbial communities from Hopland, California, USA - 2 Assembly 2016 (version 4) | ecosystem: Environmental > Terrestrial > Soil > Grasslands | place: USA: Hopland... | reverse complement strand
CACCGCCGGCCGGCCGAGCTGTCGGGCGGCCAGCGGCAGCGGGTGGCGCTCGCCCGCGCCATCGTCCGCACGCCGCGCCTGTTCCTCATGGACGAGCCGCTCTCCAACCTCGACGCCCAGCTCCGCTCCACCATGCGGGCCCAGCTCAAGCACCTGCAGCGCGAGCTCGCGATCACGACCGTCTACGTCACCCACGACCAGGTCGAGGCGATGACGCTGGCCGACCGGATCGTGGTGATGAAGGCGGGCGTGCTGCAGCAGGTCGGCGCGCCCGCCGACGTCTACGACCGGCCCGCCAACACCTTCGTCGCCACCTTCGTCGGCAGCCCGCCCATGAACCTGCTGCGCGGCGAGGCCGCGGACGGCCTGTTCCGCCACCCGGCCGCGGCTGCCGACGTCGCGGTCGCGGCGGCTGGGCCCGTCATCCTCGGCCAGCGTCCCGAGGAGCTGAGCCTGGCGGCGCCCGGCGAGGGCGACCTGACCGGCACGGTCTACTCGGCCGAGCTCCTGGGGGATTCCACCCTGGTCACGGTCGAGGTCGGACCCGACCGCGTCGCGGTCAAGGCCGGCAAGACCTGCCCGGCCCGTATGGGCGACCGGGTCGGCGTGGCGCTGGACCGCACCCGGCTCCACCTGTTCGGGCCCGAGGGCGGGACGCGACTCGCCCCGCCCGGGCCGCACTGAGCGAGGGAGGAACGCCATGCGCTTCGCCACCGCCGAGACGCCCGTGCTCCCGCCCGAGCGCGCCTCGGTCTTCTTCGAGGGCATCTTCTCCACACCGCGGCTGCAGCATCCGGAAGGTGTCGCGGTCGGTCCCGGGGGCGAGGTCTGGTGCGGGAGCGAGAACGGCCAGATCCTCAAGATCGCCCGCGACGGCTCGCGGATAGAGGAGATCGCCAGCACGGGCGGGTTCACGCTCGGCCTGGCGTTCGACGGCGAGGCGACCCTCTTCGCGTGCGACCTCAAGCACGCCTGCGTCTTCCGCCTCGACCTCGCGAGCCGGCGGCTCGAGCGCTTCACCCCGCCCGGGATCGTGATCCCGAACTACCCCGTGGTCGATCGGGCGCGGGGCTGCCTCTACGTCTCGGACAGCCACCACTTCGCCGACCCGGGCCCGGGCGTCTGGCGCTACGACCTCGGGAGCGGCCAGGGCGGGCTCTGGTACGACCGGCCGATGACCTTCGCCAACGGCATGGCGCTCGAGCCCGGGGGAGGCGCGCTCCTGGTCGCCGAGACCTTCGCCCGGCGCGTCTCGCGCATCGCGATCGGCCCGGACGGCGAGGCCGGCGAGCGCAGCGACGCCGCCGCCGACCTGCCGGGCCTGCCCGACGGGCTCGCCTTCGACGATGCCGGCGACCTGTTCATCGCCTGTTACGAGCCCTCGCGCATCCTGCGCCTCGACCGCGCCGGTCGGGTCGAGGTCTACGTCGAGGACCCGACCGCGCACACGCTCTGCCACCCGACCAACATCGCCTTCGACGGGCCGCTGCTCTACGCGGCCAATCTCGGCCGGTGGCACATCTCCCGGGTCGAGACGAACACCAAGGGGCGGCCGCTCTGGGCCTGGGCTCGGCCCCGGCCGGTCAGCCTGCCGGGATGAGGCTCCTGATCTCACCCGCTCGCCTGCCGCCGACGCCGGCCGAGATGGCGGCCGCGGTCTCGGCAAGGAGGCCGGCGGTCTCGTCGAGGCTGGCGTGAGCGCCTGACATCTCGGCGTAGGGCACCGTGAGCGCCGCGAGGGCGTGGCCGCGCTGGTCGAGGACGGGGCGGCTGAGATCGGTGATGCCCCTGAACGTCTCCCCCGCGATCCGCTCGAATCCCAAGTCCCGTATGGTGTCCAGCCGCGGCGCATGCTCGTCGGCCGCGGGACCCAGCCACGCCCGCCGCACCTCTCCGGGCTGGAAGGCCAGCAGGACTCGGCCCGACGCCGTGCCCAGGAGCGGGAAGCCGGTCGCGAGGCGGACCGAGAAGCCTACCGGGGCCGGGCTCTCGACCTGCGCCACCACGTAGAGCTGCCCCGCGCTGTAGACCCCGAGGTGGCACGACTGCCGCGTCCGTTCGGCCAGCGCGCGTATCGCCGGCAGGGCGACGTCGAGGAGGCGCCGGGTCGGCGGGTAGAGGTTGGCGAGCTCGTGCAGCCGCATGGTCAGCACGTAGCCCTCCCCGAGCGAGGGGCGCGCGACGTAGCCGCGCCGCTCGAGGCAGGCCAACATCCGGAACAGCTCGGATACCGAGCGGCCGAGCTCGGCAGCGATGCCCGTCTGCGTCATCGGCTCGCTACGACCTGCCAGCAGCTCGAGAATGTCGAGCCCCTTCTCGAGGGCGGGCGCGCTGTAGCGACTCCCGCCGCTCGGACGCGCGCCGGCCGGCGCGTCCTTGACGTTTGCCGTATTCATCAGTATGAATGAAATATTGATTTCACTCATAAAAAGCAAGCGCGGCAGCAGGGGGCAGGATGAGCTCGCTCAAGGTGGCGGTCCGCAAGTTCGGGCCCTTCGAAGCGGCGCTCCGGAGGCAGTTCGCCGACTTCCGGAGGGCGACCGGCATTCGCTGCGACTTCCACCAGGAGCAGCTCGACCTCGAGCCGCTCTACGAGACCATGTTCGGGCGGGAGGGCCTGAAGCGGGGCGAGTGGGACATCGGCTTCGTCGTGACCGACTGGCTGCCGATGGCGGTGCGGGGGAGCCACCTGCTCGACCTCGCCCCGCTCCTCGCGGCCGAGCCGGTTCCCGACTACCCGGCCGGCTGGAGTCCCTCGCTCACCCGGATGCAGCGGATCGGCGGTGCGCTCTACGGGCTGCCCTACCACGACGGGCCGCAGTGCCTGGTGTACCGCAAGGACCTGTTCGGCGACCCGGCGGAGCGGGCCGCCTTCGAGGCCCGCCACGGCCGGCCGCTGACGGTGCCGACGAGCTGGGACGAGTACCTCGACGTCGTCGCCCACTTCGGCCGGCCGGCGGAGGACCGCTACGGCACGGTCCTTGCCGCCTTTCCCGACGGGCACAACGCGGTCTACGACTTCTGCATCCACCTCTGGACGCGGGGCGGCGACCTCACCGACGCGGAAGGCCGGCCGACCCTCGCCACGCCCGCGGCCGAGGCCGGGCTCGGCTTCTACCGCGCGCTGGCGAAACGGGCCGGGGAGATCGTCCACCCGGACCCTCTGGCGACCGATTCGGTGCGCTCGGGCGAGATCTTCGCCCAGGGCGGGATCGCCCTTATGACCAACTGGTTCGGCTTCGCCGCCTACGCGGCGGGCCACCCGGCCTCGCGCGTCCGGGGTCTCGTCGACGTGGCGCCGGTCCCTCGCGGAGCCGGCGGCGCCTCCGCCTCGCTCAACATCTATTGGGTCCTGGCGGTCGGCGCCGGCTGCCGGGAGCCCGAGCTCGCCTACCGCTTCGTCCGCCACTGCCTCTCGCCCGCGATGGACAAGCTCACCACCGAGGAGGGCGGGATCGGCTGCCGCCTCTCGACGTGGGCCGACCCGGAGGTCAACGCGACCGTGCCGTTCTACGCCCGGCTCCCCGAGCTGCACCGCGCGGCGCGCGAGCTGCCGTTCGATCCTCGGTTCCCCGAGCTCGCGCACGTCATCGACCGGCTGGTCGGTGAGGCGATCACGGGAGACGAGTCCTCCGCCATCCTGCTCCGCAGGGCGCAGGCCGAAGCGGAGCGGGTGTTCGCCTGAGGGGGGTGCCAAGTGCCGACCATCGCGCAGGACGAGGTGCTCGGGCTCGACCAAGCGTGGCCCATGCCAGGCCGGCCGCGGCCGATCGTGGTCGTCGGCGCCGGCGGAATCGTGAGGGATGCCCACTTGCCGGCCTACGCCAAGGCCGGCTTCGAGGTCGCCGGGCTGTACGACATCGACCGCGGCAGGGCCGAGGCGCTGGCCGGCCGGTTTGGGATCGCGCGGGCCTACCCCGACCTGGACGCGGCGCTCGCGGAGCGTGACGCGGTCTTCGATCTGGCGCTGCCGCCCGAGGCCGTGCTGGAGACCGTCGGCCGCCTGCCCGAGCGAGCGACCGTGCTGATCCAGAAGCCGCTCGGCCGCGACCTCGCCGAGGCGCGGCGCATCGTCGAGGTCTGCCGACGCCGGCGCCTCACGGCGGCCGTCAACTTCCAGCTCCGCTTCAGCCCGATGATGCTCGCCGTGCGCGACGCGATCGCGAAGGGCATGCTGGGCGAGATCACCGACCTCGACGTCCGCCTCACGCTCCGCCAGCCGTGGGAACTCTGGCCCTTCATGGCGAGGCTCGAGGCGGTCGAGGTCATCATGCACTCGATCCACTACCTCGACTGGATCCGCTCGGTCCTGGGCGAGCCGGTCTCGGTCTACGCGCGCTCGGTCAGGCACCCCGACCACCCGACGCTGGCGGACGCGCGGACCAGCACGATCCTCGACTACGGCGACCGGGTCCGCTGCTCGCTGGCGCTGAATCACACCTGGAAGCACGGCGGCCCGTTCCAGGAGGCCGGGGTGCGGATCGACGGTCGGCGGGGCGCGGCCTACGTGAAGCTGGGGCTGCTGCTGAACTATCCTGTCGGCGAGCCGGAAGAGCTGCACCTCGTGACCGAGGGCGTCGGGTGGACTCGAGTGCCGCTCGTCGGGCGCTGGTTCCCGGACGCGTTCGTGGGCGTGATGGCGAATCTCCAGCGTTTCGCCGCGGGAGAGGACAGCGAGCTGCACACGGCGGTCGAGGATGCTGCGCGGACCATGGCGGTGGTCGACGCGTGCTGGCGTTCGAGCCGCGGGGGCGGGACGGTGATAACGGAACCCTGAGCGGACGCGCGCCAGGGGTCGGGCGACCGGCGGCACCGGACGATCCCGGCCGCGGGCAAGCCGGCAAAGCGCCGCCGGGGAGGAGCGTGGTCAGCCCGGCCGCTTCTCGACCATCAAGATATGCTCGCAGACCATCGCCGTCTCGCCGGTCTGCTTCAGTACCTCGCACCTTTCCACCACCCGCCCCAGGCCCGGCCGCTTCGGGTCCTCCTCCTTGGCGGCAACCGTGACCCTGGTGTGGATCGTGTCGCCGATGAGGACCGGCCGCACGAACCGCAACCGGTCGTAGCCGTAGGTGAAGGCGACCGGGTTGATGACGGTCGCCGTCAGGCCGATGCCGACGGTGAGCACCAGCGTGCCGTGCGCGATGCGCTGTCCGAAGGGCGTGCCCTTCGTGAACTCGGCGTCCATGTGGTGCGGGAAGAAGTCGCCGCTGTGCCCGGCGTGGATCACGAAATCGGTCTCGGTGATGGTCCGGCCGGTGGTCATCCGCACCGAGCCTAGCTCGTAATCCTCGAAGTAGAGCGTCTGCTGCATCTCGTCCCCCGGGTTGACGCTTGCCCTGCCGACCGGTATAGATGAAAACGTAATTTTTCCAATGAAACCGAATCGGGGAGCGCCGGAGTTTCATGGAGGCTGAGGACCGCACCGTCCTCCGCGGGATGACGTGGAGCGACCCGCGCGGCTACGAGCCGGTCGTGGCCGTCGCCGCCGCCTTCGCCGAGACCCGTCCCGACGTGGCGGTCGTCTGGGACAAGCGCTCGCTGCAGGACTTCGAGGCCTTTCCCGTCGACGCGCTGGCTGCGACCTACGACCTGATGGTGATCGACCATCCCCACGTCGGCGAGGTCGCGGCGGGAGGCTGCCTCGTCCCGCTCGACGAGGCGCTGCCGGCGGAGCGTATCGCCGCGTTCGCGGCGGACAGCGTCGGGCCGTCGTTCGAGAGCTACCGCTGGCAGGGGCACCTGTGGGCCCTGCCGATCGACGCCTCGGCCCCGGTCCAGGCGTTCCGCCCGGATCTCCTTCCCGCCCCGGCCGCGCTCTGGGGCGATGTGGTGCGGCACGCCGAGGCGGGCCGCGTCGTCTGGCCGTTGCGTTCGCCGCACGCGCTGATGGGCTTCTTCACGCTCGCCGCCAACCGCGGCACGCCCTGCACCACCACGCTTGGGCCGCTGATCGCGCCCGGGGCGGGCCGGGTCGTCCTCGAGGCCATGCGCGCCGCGGCCCGCCACATCGACCCGGCCTGCTGGCGGCTCGACCCGATCGCGGCGCTCGACCTCCTGGCCGGGGAGGACCGCTTCTCCCTGGTCCCGCTCGTCTACGGCTACCGGAACTACGCCGGCCCGGGCTACCGGCGCCGCGTCGCGCGGTTCGCCGACATGCCCTGCCTGGGCGAGGCCGGGCCTCGCGGCTCCTGCCTCGGCGGCACCGGCTTGGCGGTGTCGGCCGGCAGCCGGCACCGCGAGCTCGCCTGCGCGTTCGCGGCCTTCTGCGCGGACGCGGAGGTGCAGCGGACCGTCTACGCCGGGAACGGCGGCCAGGCGGCCAGCGCCTGCGCTTGGGGCGACGACGCCGTCAACGCGGCCGCGGGCGGGTTCTACCGCGCCGTCCGGCGCACGGTCGAGGGAGCCTGGCTCAGGCCGCGCCATCCCGGCTACATGGGCTTCCAGCACGCCGGCTCGGAGATCGTGGCCGACTGCCTCGCCGGTCGCCGCGACGTCGGGGCGGCGCTGGAGGCCCTCGACGCCGCCTACCGCGAGAGCTTCCGCGCATGAGCCGGCCCCTCGAAGGCCTGCTGGTCCTCGACTGCGCCCAGTTCCTGGCCGGCCCGATCGCGGCCCTGCGGCTCGCCGACCTCGGCGCCCGGGTCGTCAAGGTCGAGCCCCCGACGGGCGAGGTCGGCCGAAAACTCTACCTCTCCGAGCTCGCGGTCGCCGGCGAGAGCGCCCTCTTCCAGACCATCAACCGGGGCAAGGAAGGGATCGCCGTCGACCTGAAGGACCCGGGCGACCGTGCCCGGGTCGAGCGCCTGATCGCCAAGGCCGATGTCGCCATCATGAACTTCCGCCCCGGCGTCGCCGAGCGCCTGGGCCTGGACTGGGCGACGCTCTCGGCGCGCCACCCGCGCCTCGTCCACGCCAGCCTCACCGGCTACGGCGAGACCGGCCCCTGGACCGCCCTGCCGGGCCAGGACCTCCTGGTGCAGGCCCGCTCCGGCCTGGTCTGGTTGTCCGGCAACGCCGACGACCCGCCCACCCCGATCGGCATCTCCGTCGTCGACCTCCACGCCGGGGCGCTGCTCGTGCAGGGCATCCTGGCCTGCCTGGTCCGCCGCGGCGTCACCGGCGAGGGCGGCAGCGTCCAGACCAGCCTGCTCGAGGCCGCCCTCGACCTACAGGTGCAGGAGATCACCCACCACCTCAACGACGGCAACCGGCCGCCCGAACGCAGCGCCGTCGCCAACGCGCACCCCTACCTCGCCGCCCCTTACGGCATCTACGCCTGCGCCGAGGGCTGGCTGGCGCTCGCCATGCAGCCGCTCGGACCGCTCGCCGAGGCGCTGGGCCTGCCCGAGCTCGCCGAGTTCACGCCGCACGAGGCCTTCACGCGGCGCGACGAGATCAAGGCGCTGATCGCCCGCCACCTCCCGACCCGCCCTGCCCGCGACTGGGCGGCCGATCTCGTCGCGCGCGGCCTATGGTGCGCGGAGGTGCTGACCTGGGACCGGCTGCTCGCCTCCGAGGCTGCGACAGCGCTCGACGTCACCCGCGAGGTGCGCTGGCCCGACGGCGCGACCTTGCGGACCACGCGCTGCCCGATTCGTGTCGACGGCGAGATCCTGGACCCGACCGGCCCGGCGCCCCACGTCGGGGCCGACACGCCGCGCGTGCTGGCCGAGCTGGACACGCTCCCGCGGGCGTCGGTGGCGGGAGCCGCTCGAGGAGCGCGAGCGCCGTAGGCGGCTCGCTTCAGGGAGGTAGAGGGATGACAGGCTCGACCCGCCGCTTTGTCGCGCTGCTGCTCGCGGCGAGCGCGCTCGGCCTCGCGACCGCTCCGGCCCAGGCCGCGTCCTGCACGTTGGGCGCGGTGCAGATGGTGGCCGAGCACGAGTGGTTCCGCACCGTCGAGCTCGGCATGCAGGCCGCCGCGAGGAAGGACGGCTGCGCGCTGCTCGTCGCCAACGCGCAAGGGCAGGTCGACACCGAGTCCTCGCTCGTCGACAACTTCGTCGCTCGTGGCGTCAACGCCATCCTGATCAGCGCGCTCAATGCCGACGCCTCGGTCCCTGCCCTCCAACGGGCGGTCGACTCGGGCGTGAAGCTCGTCAACTACAACTCGACCATCAACTCGCCGGTCATGACGACCTTCGTCGGCGTCGACAACTACGAGCTCGGCGCGCAGATGGGCCGCTACGTGGCGAAGTACGTCGCCGACCAGATGGGCGGCAAGGCCAAGATCGCCCTCCTGACGATCCCCAAGTACGAGGTCGGCAAGCAGCGGCGCGAGGGCTTCGTCGCCGAGGTCGGGAAGGTGCCGGGTGTGACGATCGTGGCCGAGCAGGAAGGTGAGCTGCCCGAGCAGTCGGCCAACACGCTCGAGACCATCCTGCAGGGGCACCCCGACACCCAGATCGTCTGGGCCGCGAACGAGGGCGGCCTCGTCGGCGCGCTTACGGCCAAGGGGGCGACCGGGAAGGACATCAAGCTGTTCGGGACCGACATGAGCCTGCAGGTCGCGGCGGCGCTCAAGAACCCCTCGAGCGGCCTCGTCGCCGTCTCGACCCAGGACCCGTACAATATCGGCTACCAGTCGGTGGAGGCCGCCGTGCAGAAGACCGACGGCAAGCAGCTCCCGCCCAAGATCATCGTGCCGCTCGATATGTACTACGCGAGCGATCCGGCCAAGGTCGACGCCTACCTCGAGAAGTACAAGGCGCTGGCGAAGCAGTAGGCGCGAAAGCCGGGGCGGCGACGGGCCGCCCCGATTCCCCGACGGAGCCGCCATGCCCCATCTCCTCGAGATGGAGGGTATCAGCAAGGCCTACCCCGGCGTGCAAGCGCTCTCGGGGGTCGACTTCGCGCTGGAGCGGGGCGAGATCCACGCCCTCTGCGGCAAGAACGGGGCCGGCAAGAGCACGCTCATCAGGGTCCTGGGCGGGGTCGTCGCCCCCGACGGCGGCCGCATCCTCCTGGACGGCGAGCCTGTCGCCCTCGCTTCCCCCGCCGGGGCCATGGCGCGCGGGATCGTCGTCGTCCACCAGGAGCTGAGCCTGGTGCCGGGCCTCGCCGTGGCCGAGAACCTGTTCCTCGGCCGACCCCAGGCGTGGCTCGTGCGCCGCGGGCCGATCCTGGCCGCGGCCCGTGCCGTGCTGTCCCGGCTCGACAGCGCGATCGACCCGGCGGCTCCCGTGGCCTCGCTCAGCATCGCCCAGGCGCAGACGGTCGAGATCGCCAAGGCGCTCGCGCGGGAGCCGCGCATCCTCGTCCTCGACGAGCCCACCTCGGCGCTGGCCGAGGAGGACGCCGAGCGTTTGCTCACCATCCTGCGCCGTCTCGCCGGCGACGGGGTGGGGATCGTTTACATCTCCCACCGCCTCGCCGAGGTCGAGCGCGTGGCCGACCGCGTTACCGTGCTGCGCGACGGGCGCACGGTGGCGAGCCTCGAGACCGGCGCCGTGGACCGCCGCCGCGTCGTCGAGCTGATGCTGGGCGAGGAGCTGAGCCACGATGCCGAGTTCAGTCCGCGCGTGCCCTCGCGCGAGCACGTCGTCCTGCGCGTGCGCGGGCTCGCCCGCCGCGGCGTGGTCGAGGACGTCTCCTTCGACCTGCACGAGGGCGAGATCCTGGGCATCGCCGGGCTCGTGGGCGCCGGCCGGACCGAGCTCGTCCGCCTGATCTTCGGCGCCGACCGGCCCGACGCCGGCCGCGTCGAGCTCGCCGGCCGTCACGTCGCCCGTCCCACGCCTCGGGCGATGCGGCGGATGGGCGTGGGCTTCCTGCCCGAGGATCGCAAGCGCCAGGGCCTCGTCCTCGGCCTGCCGGTGCGGGAGAACCTGAGCCTGGCCGCGCTCGGCCGGATCTCGCGGTTCGGCCTCGTCCAGGGGCGCCGCGAGCGCACGCTCGTGGAAAGCCTCGTGCGCGATCTCCAGGTCGCCTGCGCCAGCCCCGAGGTCCCGGCCGGCACGCTCTCCGGCGGCAACCAGCAGAAGATCGTGATCGGCAAGTGGCTCGCGCGCGACCCGCGCGTCCTGATCCTGGACGAGCCGACGCGGGGCATCGACGTCCAGGCCAAGGCCCAGATCTTCCGCATCCTGGAACGGCTCGCCGAGGCCGGCGTGGCGGTCGTCTTCATCTCCTCCGAGCTCGAGGAGGTGATGGTCGTGTCCCACCGCATCTTGACCATGGCGGCCGGCCGCATCGTGCGCGAGAGCGTCCGGCGGGAGGCGAGCCTCGCCGAGATTCTGCTCTCGGCGACCGGCGCGGCTTGAGGAGGCACGGCATGGCACTGGCCCGGGCGACCGGCACCGCGTCAGCCGCGCGGCGCCACCTCTCGCCCGTCACCCGCAGCATCCTCTTCCTCTCCGCCGCCTACCTGATCCTGTTCGCGGCCCTGAGCTGGCTCGCCCCCAACTTCGCCTCGGAGGGCAACCTGCTCAATATCCTGCGCCAGATCTCGATGATCGGCATCTCGGGCGTCGGGCTCACCGCGGTGATCGTCGCGGCCGAGATCGACCTGTCGGTGGGCTCGATCGCGGCGTTCTCCGGCGTGTGCCTGGCCTACCTCGCGGTGCGCTGGGGCCTGCCGCTGCCGCTCGCCGTGGCGGCGGCGCTGGCGATCGGCGCCCTCGCCGGCGTGGTGACCGCGTCCTTGAGGGTCCTGTTCCGCATCCCGACCTTCATCACCTCGCTGGCCCTCCTCACCGCCCTCAGGAGCGGGGCCTTCCTGGTCAGCGGCGGCTTTCCGATCTCCCCGATGCCGCCGGGCTTCGAGTTCTGGGGCAACGGCTGGATCGGGCCTCTGCCGGCGCCCTTCGCCTTGCTTCTCGCGATCGCCGGGGTCGGCTGGTTCGTGATGGCCCGAACCACGCTCGGCCGGGCGGTCTACGCCGTGGGCGGCAACGAGGAGGCGGCGCGGCTCTCGGGCATCAACGTGCCGCTGGTCAAGCTCGGCGTCTTCGCCGCTTCCGGAGCGCTCGCCGCCACCGCCGGCGTCCTCTTCGCCTCGCGCCTCAACTCCGGCACGCCCACGGTGGCGCAGGGCATGGAACTCGACGTGATCGCGGCCGTGATCATCGGCGGCACCAGCCTCTTCGGCGGGGCGGGCAGCGTCGTCGGCACGCTGCTCGGCGCCCTCTTCATGGCGACGCTGCGCACCGGCATGGTGCTGATCGGCGTCTCGCCCTACAGCCAGGGCGTCATCAGCGGCATGGTGATCGTGCTGGCCGTCCTGCTGGGCGCGGTCCAGCTCGGCGTGAGGCGGTGAGGCGGAGCGCGCCTCATCTCGCCGGAGTGAGCGATCGATGGAGAGCGCGCGTCCCCTGCCCGACTTTCGCAGCCCCGAGTTCCTTCTGGGGCACGTCCGGCAGATCACGGACTTCTACCACCCCGCCTGCGTCGACCGCGAGCGCGGCGGCTTTTTCAACGAGTTCCGTGACGACGGCCGGATCACGGACCGCGAGACGCGCCACCTCGTCTCGACCACCCGCTTCATCGTCAATTACGCGGTCGCGGCCGACCTGCTCGGCCGGGAGGAGTACCGCGAGGCGTGCGCGCACGGCGTCCGCTTCCTGACCGAGGCGCACGCCGACCGCGAGCACGGCGGCTACCACTGGGTCCTTGACGGCCGCGAGCCGCGCGACTCGGCCAAGCACTGCTACGGGCACGCCTTCGTCCTGCTCGCGTTCGCGGCGGCCGCGAAGGCCGGCGTGGCGGGCGTCTCGGCCAGGGTCGCCGAGACCTGGGACCTGCTCGAGCGGCGGTTCTTCGAGCCGGAGGCCGGGCTCTACGCCGACGAGGCCAGCCCGGACTGGTCCGTGCTCCGGCCCTACCGAGGGCAGAACGCGAACATGCACATGTGCGAGGCCATGCTGGCCGCCTTCGAGGCCACTGGCGCGGCCCACTACCTCGACCGGGCCGAGCTCCTGGCCCGGCGGATCTGCGCCGAGCTCGCGGGCGGTGCACGCGAGCTCGTCTGGGAGCACTATCACACCGACTGGTCGATCGACTGGGACTACAACAAGGACGACCCCAAGAACCTGTTCCGGCCGTACGGCCACCTTCCCGGCCACTTCACCGAGTGGGCCAAGCTGCTGCTCGTCCTGGAGCGGTACCGGCCTGCAGACTGGCTCCTGCCGCGTGCCCGGCATCTCTACGAGACGGCGCTGGCCAGGAGCGCCGACCTCGAGAACGGTGGGCTGCACTACAGCTTCGGGCCGGACGGCACGCTCCATGACCTCGACAAGTACCACTGGGTCCACTGCGAGACGCTCGCCGCCGCGGCGGCGCTCGCCGTCCGCACGGGCGAGGAGCGGTTCTGGCAGGACTACGACCGGCTCTGGGCCTACTCCTGGCGGCACCTCGTCGACGTGGAGCGCGGCGGCTGGTACCGCGTGCTCACGCCCGACGGGCGGAGGTACGACGACCTGAAGAGCCCGCCGGCCAAGACCGACTATCACGCGCTGGGCGCCGCCTACGAGATCCTGCGCGTGCTGGGCCGGGCGCGCTGAGGGCGGACGCGGCGGGAGGCGACGGCGGCCGAGGAGACGACCCGCCTCGTGGTCCGAGGCCGGCTTGCCAAAGGGCAGGTGACGCGGCTACCGAGAAGCACGGGCGTACGGGGCGGGTTGATAAGAACGGGCGAAAACGTACACCGACACCTTTGCTGCTACTCCGACGTCGCTTCCCGACCCGGCGAGCGAAAGTGGCGGCGAGCGGCAGCGGTCCTCGCTTGACTGGTTGGCTGGAAGTCCTCGCGCCCGCCTAGAACTCGCTCTCGCCGCGCTCTTCCGTGCGGGCTGCAGCCCGACGTGTCGCACCGCAGCGCCGTCGTCGTGCTCGTGGTGACGGACGTCGAGCTCGCGCCAGCGGCCCTCGCGCACGCTTCGCTCCTGGCGAGAGAAAGGCCGCCTCGCGAGAGGCGCGCCCGCCGGCGAGGAGGGGCACTCCGAGGACGAGCCCGGGGACCCGGCCGGGGCCTGACCGCGGCTCAGCCGGGCGTCGCCCCGCCCGTCCCCTTCCGGGACCGGCCGCCGGCCGGCCCGACCCGCCGTGCCGCGCGCCCCGCCTCGTCCGCGTACACGAGGACGCTCCTCGCCGGCAGGTGTAGGCCAGCGCCCGGTCGCGGGTGTCGAACTACCGGTGGGCGACAACGTCGCCGCCGCCTCAGGCCGGGGCGGCCTCCCCGAGATCGCCGATCCTGAGCACGCCCAGCGGGCGCTCGACCCCGCGCAGCTCCACCGTCCGCCGCTCCGCCGGGTACGGCGCCAGCAGCTCCCGCACCCCCGGGTAGCCCCAGACCTCCTCCGT
>Ga0136846_1236437_pt1 | contig 13302 bp, 11 predicted proteins | sample HopSoiMetagenom2_FD_96841 | JGI IMG/M metagenome (GOLD analysis project Ga0136846, IMG submission 96841) | Grasslands soil microbial communities from Hopland, California, USA - 2 Assembly 2016 (version 4) | ecosystem: Environmental > Terrestrial > Soil > Grasslands | place: USA: Hopland... | reverse complement strand
CTAATGGTCAACTCAGGTGAGATCAATGGAGTGCCCGTGCATGCAGATAAATACCTGCTGACAGATGTATTGCGAAAAGAACTGGGATTCCAGGGAGTGATTGTAACGGACTGGGAAGATATTAAGAGATTGAACGATCGGCATTTTGTAGCCAGCACACCCAGGGCTGCCGTGGCTATGGCCATCAATGCTGGCATAGATATGAGTATGGTGCCTTCTGATTTCTCTTTTTATGATCTGCTGATTGAAGCGGTGAAGAAGGGAGAGGTTCCCATGAGCCGGATCAATGATGCGGTAACGAGGATACTCACACTTAAAATGAAACTGGGTCTTTTTGACAACCCCTATCCTGAGAAAGAGTCATTTGCCAATTTTGGAAGACCTGAATACCAGGCGCTGGCGCTTGATGCTGCGCATGAAGCCATGACCCTTCTAAAGAACCAGGACAACGTTTTACCGCTTTCAAAAACTATAAAAGTATTGGTAGCGGGACCTGCTGCTCAAAGTATTTCCGCATTGAATGGTTGCTGGAGTTATACATGGCAGGGTAACCAGGACCAATGGTATCCTGCAGATAGCAAAACAATCCTGCAGGCAATTAGTGATAAGATTGGCGGCGGAAATGTTATTACCACATCGGTAAAGGGCTTTGATAGCTCCGCGAATTATGATGGAAATAAATTGAAAGCTGCTGCTGCAGATGCCGGAGTGATCATTTTATGCCTGGGTGAAAACGCCTACGCTGAGAGCCCTGGCAATACAAGGGAACTTGCGTTGCCAAAAAATCAGATTGACCTGGCCAAAGCAGCCATAGAAACTGGCAAGCCAGTGATCCTTGTGTTAACAGAAGGCCGTCCGAGGTTTATCACAGAAATTGAACCCTCCCTGAAAGGAATATTAATGGCATACTGGAGTGGCAGGAAAACTGCTGAAGCCATTGCTGATGTATTGTTCGGTGATTATAATCCAGATGGCAGATTGCCATTCAGCTATCCGAGATCAATGGGAGAAATGGTGTTGTATGATCGTAAGCCAACTGAGGAAGTCAGGGAAGTGTTCAATGATAATGTATCACATGGGTATGATCCCCTCTTTGCCTTTGGCCATGGATTGAGCTATACCAGCTTTGACTACAGTGATCTCAAATTAAGCAATTCAACGCTTAAAGGGAATGAAAAGCTGACAGTGACTGTTACTGTAAAGAATACGGGTGGCAGGGATGGAAAACATTCAGTTGAATTATATACCCGTGATGTATATGCAAGCATCACTCCCAATATTCAACGTCTGCGTGCCTTTAAGAAGATCAGCCTGAAAGCAGGGGAGAGCCAGGCAGTCAGTTTCACGCTGGATAAGAATGATCTTGCCTTTGTGAATGCAAAACTGCAAACCGTTACAGAGCCGGGAGAGTTTTGGATAATGATCGGAGATAAAAAAGCAAGTTTTAATTACCAGTAGATATAGCAGTTAGATTTAGGGGCTGTAGTAAGGAATTTTTTGTAGGTTCACGGCATCTAATTTTTTAGCTCTATGGATTATACTCCTGATCCGAACAGGTATAATAAAATGAAATATTGTCGTTGTGGTGAAAGCGGTATCCTGTTGCCTGCAGTTTCGCTTGGCCTCTGGCATAATTTCGGTTCAGTAGATGATTTTGAAAATGGCCGTCGCATTATCCGGCGCGCATTTGACCGTGGCATCACTCATTTTGATCTTGCCAATAATTATGGTCCTGTTCCGGGTTCTGCTGAAGAGAATTTCGGTAAGATATTGAAGATGGATTTTCCGGGTAATCTCAGGGATGAACTGCTGATCTCCACAAAAGCCGGATATCATATGTGGGAAGGTCCTTATGGTGAATGGGGTTCCAAAAAATACATGGTTTCCAGTCTTGATCAGAGTCTGAAAAGAATGGGACTGGAATACGTGGATATATTTTATCATCATCGTCCTGATCCTGATACCCCCGTTGAAGAATCAATGATGGCGCTTGATTTAATAGTAAGGCAGGGTAAAGCTTTGTATGCAGGTATTTCCAATTACAAAGCCAAAGATGCAAAGAAGGCCATTAAAATATTGAAGGAATTGGGTACTCCCTGTCTAATCCATCAGCCTAAATATTCCATGTTTGAAAGATGGGTGGAAGATGGTTTAATGGACGTGCTGGAAGAAAATGGAGTTGGCTGCATTCCTTTCTCTCCGTTGGCCCAGGGATTATTGACAGATAAATATCTGAAAGGAATACCTGAAGGTTCCAGAGCTGCGAAAGAACATGGGTTTTTAAAGACCACAGATATCACGGAAGAGAAACTGACAAAAATCAAAAAACTCAATTCACTGGCCCAGCAAAGAGGCCAATCCCTCGCTCAAATGGCGCTAGCATGGATATTAAAGGATAAACGAATTACGTCCGTATTGATCGGTGCAAGTTCAGTTGAACAACTGGATAATAATATCAATTCGCTGGATAATCTTCAATTCAGCAAGGATGAACTGAGTGCCATAGAGACAATTCTCTCAGACAAATAAGGCCAGCAAGGAACAGCTGAAGGCCACTAGCTTAATTAAGCTGCACTGTTTACGGTATCCTCCGAAATTTTACTATTCCGGCAGGCTGGAAATACACGTAGCGAGCTGATTTACAGAGAAACGAGCTATAATTCCGGTTCTGCAATATGTATTTTAGAGTCATAATTCAGACCCCATGAAAACACGACACTTCGTTTGGCTCGCAATCATTTTGATCTTTATTGAATCCTGTCAGCGCTCATTTACGCCGTATGAAGCGGCTAATAATCCGAGAGGCAGAAAATGTGCGACAATCAGATAATTATTCAATAACAGAATAAGTCTTTAGACCATTTCCATAGCGTTGCTATGGAAACATAATAGTCATGTCATAATATAGTAGTGCTACAGTATTGCTTTATTATGACATGACTATTATAGTTTTTATGAATTATTCTTAGCTTCCGAAAAGATTACTTACCGCACCTTCCATCATGGGGAACTTCTCTATAACATAGGATTTGATGGCCTCAATAGCTTTCTTAGCCTGCTCGTCAGTAATGCCTACTTCGGCTTTCAGTTTGTCAATTAATTCTTGCATATTTTACCGGTTTAGTTATTGATTAAAGGTATTGTTGTCTGTCTAAATCTCTGCAAAAAAAATGCCCTCGTTTATTACGAAGGCATTAAATATCTTCTGATTGTAATTTATGCTACTTTCAGCAGGCTTAGCTTGCTCTTGTCAAACTTACGCTTTGCATAATCCAGGTCCAGCGTGAAATGTGTTTCTTTGGAAGAAGGGAGCTCAAACATGGCATCGGTAAGGATACCTTCACAGATACTTCTCAATCCACGGGCGCCCAGTTTGTATTCCATGGCTTTCTCTACCATGAAATCAAGCACCTCATCTTCAATATTCAGCTGTATTCCTTCCAGCTCAAACAATCTCTTATATTGTTTAAGCAGTGCATTCTTGGGTTGCGTAAGGATTGCGCGCAGGGTAGATGCATCAAGTGGATCCAGGTGTGTAACTACGGGCAAACGTCCCAACAATTCCGGGATGAGTCCGAATGATTTCAGGTCCTGTGCATTTACATAGCGAAGCAGGTTCTTTTTCATGCTATCCTGCTGGTCCTTGTCCACATTGAAACCAATGGTATTGGTTTGCACACGGCGGGCAATGATCTTATCGATACCATCAAATGCACCTCCGCAAATGAACAGGATATTCTGCGTGTTGATCTTTATGAGCTTTTGTTCAGGGTGTTTTCTGCCTCCCTGTGGAGGTACTAACACGTCAGTCCCTTCTAACAGTTTCAACATTCCCTGCTGCACACCTTCACCACTTACATCACGAGTAATGGAAGGATTATCTCCTTTGCGGGCGATCTTGTCAATCTCGTCAATATATACAATGCCTCTTTCGGCAGAGTTTACATCATAGTTACAAACCTGCAGCAGGCGGGTAAGGATACTTTCTACGTCTTCGCCCACATAGCCCGCTTCAGTAAATACAGTAGCGTCTACAATTGCGAATGGAACATTCAGCATCCTCGCGATGCTTTTTGCCAATAGGGTTTTTCCGGTACCGGTTTCACCTACCATCACAATATTGCTCTTTTCTATTTCCACTTCATTGGAGGAAACAGATTCACTTGTTTTTTGCTGTAATCTTTTGTAGTGATTGTATACGGCTACGGCCAGTACTTTCTTGGCTTCATCCTGACCGATCACATATTCTTCGAGGAATTTTTTGATCTCTACCGGTTTCTTAATGGTAAGCTTAAATGCAGAAGGGGTTTTCTCATCCCTAACCATCAACTCCTGTTCAATGATCTCTCTGGCATGCTCTACGCAATTTTCACAGATATGCCCTTCCTGCCCCGCTATGAGGATCTTCACTTCATCCCGACTACGTCCGCAAAAAGAACAGTGCAAAATATTTTTAGCCATTCTATGTATTATGGGGTTGAAAGGTTACTAATCAGGCCGTCGTTTCGGCTCCACAAATTTAAAAAACCGTCCTGATAAAGACGGCTTTTTAAGGAATTAACTTTTAATATGTTGACTATCATCAACTTATAATTTTGTTACAATTTTGTCTACAATACCGTATTTAATAGCCTCTTCAGCGTTCATCCAGTAGTCCCTGTCGAAGTCTTTCAGGATCTGCTCAATGGTCTTCCCGCAGTTATCAGCGAGGATTCTGGCTCCTAATTCCTTTACACGCTGTGTCTGGCGTGCCTGTATTTCAAGGTCTGCACTTACCCCTCTGATATAGCCTCCAAGGGAAGGCTGGTGGATCATCACTTCCCCACTGGGATAGATCATCCTTTTGCCCTTTTTACCACCACTGAGCAGAATACTGCCCATGGAAGCTGCCAATCCCATACATATGGTAGAAACGGGACTTGAGATCATTTGCATGGTATCGTACATCACCATGCCGCTGGTAACAACCCCACCGGGACTGTTGATATAGAATTTAATCTCTTCGCCTGGCTTATCGGCATCGAGCAATAATAATTTTGATACCACGTCTTTTGCGCTTTTGTCATCTACCACACCCCACAGATATACGCTGCGGCTATCAAAGAAATATTTCTCCAGCTTTTTGCTGAACATCATCAGATCACTCTTCGGTTGTTCTTCTTTTTCTTCTTCCTCTTCATCCTCCATTCGCCAGTTGTTATACAAATAGTTCTTGTTCGACATATCGTTTAATTTATCGTTATATTAATCGTTTTATTTTTCGATTAACTATTTTGTTAGTCTTTCTTTTGTTTGCGTGGATTGATCAGCAATACTTCATCCACGAGGCCGTATTCTTTGGCTTCAGTTGCGGTCATCCATTTATCACGATCAAAATCCCTTTCGATCTGATCAAGGGGTTTGCCGGTATGATAATTCACCACATCATACAGTTCATTCTTCAGCTTCCGGATCTCGTTTACAGTGATCTCGATATCGCTGGCCTGTCCGCCAATGGCACCACTTGGCTGGTGCATCATGATGCGGGCATGTTTCAATGCAGCACGTTTGCCTTTTGCACCCGCGCCTAATAGTACGCAGGCCATGGAAGCTGCCATACCAATACAGATAGTGGAAACATCTGGCGTTACAAACTGAAGGGTATCATAAACACCCAAACCGGCATACACGCTGCCGCCCGGGCTATTGATGTACATATTGATATCTCTTGTCCTGTCTGTAGAATCAAGGAACAGCAATTGTGCTGTAACAATATTGGCCACTTCTTCATTGATAGGATAACCGAGGAAGATGATACGGTCCATCATCAAACGGCTGTAAACATCCATTACAGCAACGTTCATTGGTCTTTCTTCAATGATGTTTGGAGTTAAAGCGGTCACAAGGTGGGAGGCATAGCCATGCATTGTATTGCTGGAAAGCCCGCGGTGTTTTACCGCATATTTTTCAAATTCTGAATTAAAGGTCATATTATTTAGTTCAAAGTTTAAAGTTAACGGATAAAAGCATGAATAGTTTAGAGAATAAATCTTTAACTAAACATCTCTCTTATTTTATCAAAGAATCCCTTCTCGTTTTTGTCAGGGGCTGGTTTGAAATTTTGCGAGTAGCCTAATTTTTCCAGCATGGCTCTCTCTTCAGCGGTGAGTTGTTGAGGGGTCCATACATTGACATGTATGAGTTGATCACCTTTTTCGTATGAATTCACTGCAGGAAATCCTTTGCCTTTCAACCGGAATATTTTTCCACTTTGTGTGCCAGCCGGTATCTTGATCTTTGCACGGCCATCAATGGTTGGCACTTCTACCTGTGTACCGAAGGCTGCATCCGGGAAGGAGATATAGAGATCAAACGCCACATTCAATCCATCACGATGTAATTCCTTGTGTGGTTCTTCTTCAATAAGAATGATCAGATCACCAGGTGAGCCGCCTCTTTCGCCGGCATTACCACGGCCACTGATGCTAAGCTGCATTCCTTCCTGAACACCGGCAGGTATTTCAATATTCACCGTTTCTTCTCCAAATACCCGGCCTTCTCCTTTACAGGTTCCACATTTAGCGGTTACCTGGGATCCTTCTCCATTGCAGGCCGGACAGGTAGTCACGGTCTGCATCTGGCCAAGGAATGTATTCTGGACGCGCCTTACCTGTCCGCTGCCGCCACAGGTTTGACAGGTTTGAATGCTGCCTTTATCCTTGGCGCCGCTTCCGCTACAGGTATTGCAAACGATGTATTTTTTTACCTTAATATTCTTGGAAACACCTTTCGCAATTTCTTCATAAGTCAGTTTCAGTTTTACACGAAGATTGCTGCCTCTTACACCGCGACTTCTCTGTCCGCCTCTTCCGCCTCTTCCTCCACCAAAGAAACTGCCAAATAAGTCATCGCCGAATACATCTCCAAACTGGCTGAAGATATCTTCCATATTCATACCACCACTGCCATATCCACCTCTTCCGTTTCCACTTACACCCGCATGTCCATAGCGATCATATTGCGCTTTCTTATCGTTATCGCTTAAGATTTCGTAAGCTTCTGCCGCTTCCTTGAATTTTTCTTCCGATCCCTTATCACCAGGATTACGGTCAGGGTGATGCTGCATGGCCACTTTGCGATAAGCTTTTTTGATCTCATCAGCAGATGCGCCTTTGGCAACACCTAATACTTCGTAATAATCTCTTTTTGACATAATTCAAAACGAGGGGCAATACCCCGCTATAAATTTTACTAATAGTTAAAGGCTATAGTCTTTACTATTAGTCATTGGTATTCTTTAATAGTTCCGTTCATTTTATTTTCCTACTACCACTTTAGCGTGACGGATTATTTTATCATTCAGATAATATCCTTTTACTACTTCATCCACCACCTTGCCTTTTAGATCTTTGGCAGGAGCAGGAATCTCTGTAATAGCTTCATGAAGATCCGGATTAAATTCTGTGCCGATCGTTTCCATTGGCTTCAGGCCTTTAGACTGTAATACATTCCGGAGTTTATTGAACACAAGGGTTACGCCTTCCCTGATTGATTTTACATCATCTGTTGTTTCGAGTTGTTTTTGCGCCCTTTCCGCATCATCCACTACTACCAGCATATCATTGATCACATCCCTGCCAGCGGTCTGCATCAGTTCAATCCTCTCTTTGGCGCTTCTTCTTCTGAAATTATCGAACTCTGCCTGGAGGCGCAGGAATTTATCTTTGGCGGCATCAAGTTCAGCCTTCAATTTTTCCACCTCAGAATCGTCTCCCAGGGGCTCGTTGAGGTGTGAGGTGCCACTCATATTCTCGTCCGCATTGATATCAAAATCCCGGTCGTCTCCAACGGGTTCTCTTACGTCTTTATCTGCCATTTTTGAACAAATTGTTTGCAAAGGTAAGGTTGTCAAGAATACTGCCAACCTCCTGTAAAGACCCGATACGGCAGACAGGGCCGCCAAAGGCGGGACAAAATGGCTGTACCCTCCGTCCCAACCTCCAAACTATGGCATAGTTTCTTTAGTTTGCGCCCTTATCTTTTTGAGCACTTTTATGAGCAGTAAAGTTCACCTGAAGCGTAAGATCAGCCCCCGGGTCATAAATGGCCACCCATGGATATTCAATAATGAGGTCGGAACCATTGAAGGGGACCCGGCGCCGGGCCAGATAGTTGAGGTATTAACACATGATAAAAAATTGGTTGGCAAGGGATATATTAACCCAAAATCGCAGATCGTTGTGCGGTTGCTCACACGTGATAAAAACGAAGTGGTCAATGAGGATTTCTTTCTCCGCCGCATTCGGGAATGCTGGGAATATCGCAAAAGAACAGGGTATATTGAAAATTGCCGGCTGGTATTTGGTGAAGCCGACTCGCTCCCTCAGCTGATCATCGATAAATTCAATGATTACCTGGTGATCCAGACCCTTGCTCTTGGAATTGACGTCTGGAAGCCTGCCATTGTAAAAGCATTAAAGGAAATATTCAACCCGAAGGGTATTTACGAACGCAATGATGTTCCAGTAAGAGAACTGGAAGGATTACCACAACAGAAAGGATTTTTATCTGAACCCTTTGATCCAAAGATCATCATCAATGAAAATGGATTGAAGTTCCATGTTGATCTTGAGAATGGTCAGAAGACTGGTTATTTCCTGGATCAGCAGGATAATCGAAGGGCTGTTCAGCATATCGTTAAGAACGCTGATGTATTGGGTGCGTTCACCTATACAGGAACATTTGAAATACATGCGGCACATTATGGTGCAAAATCTGTTTTAGGACTCGATATTTCAGAGAATGCAGTACAGCAGGCGAATCGTAATGCGGAATTGAATGGTGTTGCATCCATCTGCCGTTTTGAAGTCGCCAATGCATTTGATGTTTTGAAGCAATGGGTGAAGGATGGCAGGCAATATGATGTAGTGATGTTGGATCCACCAGCATTTACCAAGAGCAGGGCTACTATCGAAAAAGCTATTACTGGATACAAGGAGATCAACCTTAGAGGGATGAAACTCGTTAAGCCCGGTGGATTCCTGGTAACCTCATCCTGCACCAGTCTGGTTCAGGCAGATCTATTTCTTCAGATAATTGATATGGCAGCAAAGGATGTGAGAAGAAGAATAAGACAGGTTAGCTTTCAAACTCAGTCGGGAGACCATCCAATTATGCGGGGCCTGGAAAATACACAATATCTCAAGTTCCTGATAATTCAGGTACTCTAAGAATTTCCGACAATAAATACTTTACCGGGAAACCTGGAATTTACCTGTGTCGATCACTTTGCCGCTAAGATCTGTCAGGTGATAGATGTACACGCCACGGTTAAAATCAGTAAGCGTGAGGGTGGTTTTTTCATTCACATTAGGTGTTTCAATCATCTTCTTTCCAAGAAAATTGAAGACCGTAATTGTGAGCCCTTTCTGGTAGCCTTTTTTGAGGTCAAAAGTGATGTAGGAGCTGGCAGGGTTCGGATAAAGACTTAATGCCGTGACAGCAGGTCCTTCAGGTAAGGGGCTCCGGTTTTCCTGGGCTCTTATCTGGGAAACTGTCAACAGAATAAAGGATAGTATGGGTAGAATTCGCTTCAACGAAACAAATTTACTTTTATTTCCTCAATGATAATCCGTTTTTCTCACATCTGCAAAGTATTTGCCGCAAAAAATTAACTTCTATGATAATCAGTAGGTTATACAACTTATACCCTAAAATTTAACGTTACTTTGGGTGCAATTCCGACAGGGTATCCCGAATGGCCTGGAAGTCTGGAATCTGCCCTGCATTTTCCAAAACCTCGGCATACCGGATGATCCCTTTCCCATCAATCACAAAGGCAGAACGCTTGCTCACACCCTTCATATCGTAATTCCAGTCCTCATAGATGCTTCCATAGGCCCTGGAGGCAGATTTATTAAAATCGCTCAGCAGGGGAAAATTCAAATGTTGCTCCTCCCTGAACTTTGCCAGGCTATAAAGAGCATCAACTGAAATGCCAAACACTTTTGCGTCTGTACTATCATATGCGGAAATATTGTCTCTGACAGAGCAAAGTTCTTTCGTGCAGGTGCTGGTAAAAGCAACGGGGAAGAAAAGCAGCAAAACATTATGGCCTTTCAGGTCAGAAAGGGTCACTTTATTTTTTGCCGAATCATAGAGGCTGAAATCAGGTGCTGTGTCTCCAGGTTTTAATGCCATGAGCCGTTTTATTTTGAACACCGAAGTTCGGTCTGTACAGCTATCGGGACAAACTTATCTAGAACCTTGGGCACCTTAGACGTTCCAGGGTGGAATTGTTCCGATTCGTAAAGCCAATATAGGAGAGGGATAATTCAAAACCGCCGCGGTTAAGGCTGGCCGGCTTTAACTTGGAAATATTTACATCATAGCTAAACGCGAAAGAAAAGCCTGATTTATCAATCTTGATAACGGGTATGAGGGCATCTTCCCAGCGCAGGAATAATCCGCCATGCAACACATAATTCGGTTTGTCCAGCTCCGGACCGAATTTCATTCCATACATCACTCCTCCCACTGTCTCATGGTATTTCAGCTGTACGGAATGATCCATCTGTAACATGATATAGGAATATTCATTCACCCCAAAACGCAATCCTCCAGAGGCAACCCATTTCGGATTTAACTGAACAGTAGGATCACGGAAGAAGCTGTTCTTCGATTTGGCGAAATGATGGTAGGCAATGCCCAGATAAAAATTATCTTCCGGATCATCATTTAGATTGGAATTATAGCTCATGCCCACACTTCCATCCAGGTATGTATAATTGGGAATAACAGTATTCTCTCCATCAAAGCCACCCGTGTATGTATCATCGGTGGTTATTTTGCTGCGATCAAACCGACGGTTCACTACTCCGCCCATAAATCCTAATGACAGATACCTGTTCTGATCAGTGCTCAGTGATTTATGATAATTGATAACCGGAAGTACGCTGGTTGTTTGTAATACAGCAGTTCCTGCACGGTCAAATAGCACCTGTCCGCCAACGGTCAAAAAATCATCAGCTTTGCCAACCGATAACTTGTATTCCCCATTTAGGGATCCTGTTTTATAGCCATCTGTTACGCTTCTCCACTGATCACGATACACCATTTGCAGGCGATAGTCACCAGTGAAAATACCAGCCAGGCCGGGGTTGCGTAAAAGAGGTGTTTCAAAGAATTGAGAGAAATGAATATCCTGTGCCATCAGGCTTCCACCCAGGAAAACTGATACCAGACCCATCAACAGATTTATATGTTTATTGATCTTCTTCATTATCTCAGCAGAGTTACATTTCCTTTAACGGGGTATACCTCTCCGTTTTCACACAATATTTCCATGATATACACATAAACATCGGGACTGGCTTTTTGTCCATTAAATGTTCCATTCCATCCGGAGGCAGGATTATTGACAGCTACGTTTTTCTTATCAAATACTATCTGTCCCCAACGGTTGAATACAGTAAGTGATCTAACCGTGAACAATCCGGTACCTCTTACGAAAAATGTTTCATTATGTCCATCTCCATTTGGTGAGAAGGTATTTGGTACAAAGAAATTCAGATTATTACACACTACTACTACTGTTACATCAGAAGAAGTTCGGCAGCCATAGACATCCGTAATCTGAACCGTGTATTTAGTGGTGGATTGCGGATGGGCAGTTGGAATGGCGCAATCTGTACAGTTTAGTCTTGTTTGCGGCAACCAGTTATAGTTTGCAATATTACCCGTGTAAGTCATTGCCAGTGGTGTGCTTCCACCAGAAATAATGGTTATCGGGTTTTGCACTGGTGTGGCTGTTGGAGGCGTAGCTACATGTATGGATTTGGTAGCATTGGCGGTACAGCCAATCTTATTGGTTGTGGTTAGCGTAATTGGGAAATCACCAATGGTGGTATAAGTGGCATTAGTGATAGAATCTTTTCCTGTTTGTCCATTGCCGAATGTCCATTGGTATTTGATAAGGGTATCCGTTTGCCCCAGTACTGCTGTGAAAGCTTCGGTACTGTTAACACAGATCGTATCCCTGCTGATAATGGTGGGCGCCGGGGTACGGTAAACGAGTACAGTATCCTTAAAGGAACTTGTGCAATTGCTGACTGTGGTAATAGTCAATGTTACCGGGTACAATCCAGGTTGAGTAAAGGTATGGGCAGGATCCGAAGCACCCGAGCTACCACCATCTCCAAAATCCCATAAAGTGGTTTGAATAGGTTCATTCTTGGTAGTGAAATCTTTGAACTGTACAATTCCCTGGTCACAAAATTCCTCTTTATCCTTTCCAAATAAAGGTATTGCACCCAGCACATCAATGCGTGGATTTCCTTCAACAAGAATTTGGCACCCCTGCGCTGTGTCAAACATTAGCAATCCCGGCTGATTAAAACTTGGCCGGGGATAAAAATGACTGAAAGTAGTTCTCCCAGAAGAATCAAGCGTGCCATCGCCAAACCCAAAATAAAATTTAAATCCGGGAGGCAATGTTATGTTGAAATCTACATTCAGAGAATTGCAGGCTTTTGTAATCGGACCATAATTTAGCTGCGCAGAATAAGGGTTGTATACAGATACATTTGCGCTTGCTGAATGGGTACAACCACCTGGCCCCATAAGGGTAAGGGTTGGTTGGAAATTGCCATAGCGGCTATAAAAATGTGATGGACTTTGCACAGGGGATGATCCTCCGTCTCCAAAATCCCAGGTCCACGATTCGTAATCTTTTCCCTGGAACAGGAACCCTGTTTTTAAAGGCGGACAAATAGTAGTAGTATCGGTTATTTCAAAAGCAGCCTTTGGAAAACGAATTTTGATATAAGTTGCTTTTGTAATAGAATCACTACAGCCATTAATATCAGTGATCTTGAGTTTTACAGTATAATCAGCATCTCCAGCAGGATAGGAGTTTGTGGGGTTTTGAAGGGTGGAAGTATTTCCATCTCCAAAAGTCCACTGATAGTTCAGTCCTACTCCCGAAGACGTATCTACAAATTGCAATGGTGCCTGCGGACAATAGAAAGTATCTGCCCTGAAACCAACTACAGGATTCGTTACTATAATCTGAGCGGGATGGGTATAAGTATCGCTGCAGCCAGCTCCATCAATCACTGTTAATGATGCATTAAAGGCGCCAAGCAGGTTATAGGTATGGGTAAAGGGACCATGAGTTAAAGTATCTTTTATACCATCACCATAATCAAAGATCCACTTCTGAATACCTGCTGCGGGAGTAGAATTATCGTTAAACCCGAAAACTTTTCCATAGCATGCTCCAGGCGCAACGGGAGTAAAGTTGGCAACTGGTCCATTTACTGT
>Ga0136846_1236724_pt1 | contig 13304 bp, 8 predicted proteins | sample HopSoiMetagenom2_FD_96841 | JGI IMG/M metagenome (GOLD analysis project Ga0136846, IMG submission 96841) | Grasslands soil microbial communities from Hopland, California, USA - 2 Assembly 2016 (version 4) | ecosystem: Environmental > Terrestrial > Soil > Grasslands | place: USA: Hopland... | reverse complement strand
GCCCTGGTCTATGCGACGGTACATCCCGAGTCTGTCGATGCCCTGTTCGAGGCGGCGTTGCTACGCGATATGCGGATCGTCTCGGGCAAGGTGCTGATGGATATTCAGGCGCCCGATGGGTTGCGCGATACGGCGGAGACCGGACGCGCCGAGAGCGAGACGCTGATCGCGAAATGGCGCGGCCGGGGCAGGCTTCGCTATGCGGTGACACCGCGTTTCGCCCTGACCTCAAGCGATGCGCAGCTTGCGAGCGCCGGCGACCTGATCGCCGCGCATCCGGATGTCCTGCTGCACACCCACCTCGCCGAAAATCTCAGCGAAGTCGCCGCGGTCGCCGATCGTTTCCACGACGCGAAGGACTATCTCGACGTCTATGACCGCTTCGGTCTGGTCGGCAATCGATCGGTCTTCGCCCACTGTATCCAGATGGATGACGATGCCTTTGACCGGATGGCGGCGAAGGGTGCCCATGCAGCCTTCTGTCCGGCCTCGAACATGTTCCTCGGATCCGGCTTGTTCGATCTCGAAAAGGCGGCGGCACATGGTGTCGGAGTCGCGATCGGCACCGATATCGGCGCGGGCACGAGCTTCTCGCTGCTCCACACTTTGGGCGAAGCCTACAAGATCTGCCAGCTGCGCGGGGTGAGCCTTGATCCGTTTCGTGCGCTGCATCTGGCGACGGTCGGCGGCGCCCGGGCGCTGGGAATTGCCGATCGGGTCGGGGCATTGCGGGATGGGCAGGAGGCTGACTTTGCCGTGCTTGATCCCCAAGCCACGCCCCTGCTTGCCCGCCGTACCGCGGGCGCCTCGCTCCATGACCGGCTGTTCGCGCTGCAGATATTAGGCGACGACCGGGCGGTGGCCTTCACCTATCTCGCAGGGAAGCTGGCACACCGACGCAGCGCGTGAAGGCCGCGCTGGTCATCAAATTCGCGTCGAGCTCGGCGGAATCCTCCTCTTCCCCTTCTCGCGCCGCGGGAAATGCGAAGCAGTCTGGAAGCCGCATCGATAGCAGATTTCATCCGCCGTCGGTCGGTAGTCCGAAGGAAGCGGACTGCCTCACCATGCGACGGCTCCACAGATAACCCATGGGCGCTTCGCCGACATCCTTCTTGAATAGATGGATGAGGTGACTGGCATTGGTTTCGGTGGGTTTCGCCAGGTCTTCCAGGCTCCAGCGGCGTGCATATCCGACTTGCCGCACGCTGGGGGATGTCGGTCTAACAGCGAACGGCGACGCCCAAGCTGCCATCCACCCATACCAGTCGTTCGTCAGCCGAACAGCGGCTTTTAGGTAACGCATCGAATGGGCTGAGCGGCAATTGCTGGGGCGGATAGCGGCCGTTCGAGCTGACAGAATCCGCTCGCCGAATCGCGCCCGTTCCGTCTTCCAAAATCCCGTTTTAGCGCCGGTGCGAGTCCGGAAGGAGGCCGAATTTAGGGGGTGGACCACGCGTGGACCACGAGAAAAATCGAACAGAGATAGCTGAGTTAGAACAGTGGCTTAGAAAGACGTTTCGAGTCCTGTGGGCCGCCAGACATACCGAGAACGCGCTCTAGAAACCTGCAGAAAACTGCGCTAAACTAGCGTCTAGCTGGTCCACACGCCGGAACGCGACCCTTAGGCTTCCAAGCGAAACAACCGGAAGCAAATCGTCAAACCGCAGGGAGCAATCGTCGGGCGCGATCCTGAGAGACACGTTAGCGCTTGCCCCAAAAAAAATTGGGCGAGGAAGCCAAGGAAAAGTCGGCGCCATTGCTCTATGGTCGTGGCTGCCGACCCGCGGCACGGGAATGCATATGTCGTGATGGATGAACGGCAGCGACGGATAGAGGCTTGGGTGGCGGCCCATATATTGCCGCATGAGCCGAAAATCCGTGCCTGGCTGGGCCGGGCCCGCACCGCTCCCGAGGATATTGATGACGTGATTCAGGAAGCCTATTGCCGTCTGGCGACGCTGGACTCGGTCGAGCATATCGAGCGTCCGCACGCTTATTTCTTCTCTATCGTGCGCAACCTGTTGGTCCGGCGGCTGAAGCGCGCCAAGATCGTACCGATCGAAACGATCGCCGAAATCGATTCCTATGCCGACGAGCGTGCGCTTACACCCGAACGTGAAACTGCGGGGCGGCAGGAATATGCGCGCGTGCGCACCCTGATCGCGGCGCTGCCCGACCGCTGCCGCCGGATCGTCGAGATGCGCAAGATCGATGGCGTGTCGCAACGAGAAATCGCGCGGCGTATGGGTGTCTCCGAAAGCGTGGTTGAGAATCAGGTCCAGCAGGGAATTCGCGCGGTGCTGCGCGCCATGCGCGATCAGGACGCCAGCGCCAGCGCGATGCTAGACGCGACGAGCCCGGCGCAGAAACGGGAGGGCGCATGACTCGCGAAAGCGCCACGATGATCGAGGAGGATGCCGTTCGCTGGGCCGCGCGGATGGACGGCGACGGTTGGGATGCTGACTCCGAAGCAGCGTTGCAGCGTTGGCTCGACGGCGATCCGCGTCGTCGTGGCGCGCTGCTGCAGGCGCGGGCGGCCTGGTCGTGGCTCGATGGCGCGAAGCCGGCATCGGACACTGAACCCGCGCCGCTCCGGGATTTCCTGACACGCCGGCGGCTGATGGTGGGCGGCAGTCTGATCGCCGCGTCGGTCGTCGCGGGCATGCTGCTGCTTCCACCCAGCGACGATTATACGACGGCTGTTGGCGAGATCAGGCGCGTGCCGCTGCCGGACGGCTCGCTCGCCGCGATCAACACGGCCAGTCGGATGGAGGTCAAGGCGACACCCACCTTGCGCCGCATCGTCCTGAAGGAGGGCGAGGCCTGGTTTCAGGTCGCCAAGGACGTCAATCGTCCCTTCGTGGTCGAAGCCGGCGACATCCTCGTGCGCGCCACCGGGACCGCCTTCTCGGTGCGACGTCGAGAGGGGGGCGCGGACGTCTACGTGACCGAAGGCACGGTCGAGGTGACGACGCGCAACGGCCATGTCGCGCATTCGATCGCGGCCGGGGCGGGCCTGTTCGTTGCCGATGACGCCATGGTGCGCCCGCTCACAGGCGACAGCGCCTCGATCGATCGCGTGCTCGCTTGGCGCACCGGCGAGATCGCGCTCGACGGTCAGTCGCTCGGCAGCGCCGTCGCCGAATTCAATCGCTACAATAAGCGCCAGATCGTCGTGCGGGATCCCGCGCTGGTGGAAGAGCAGCTCGATGGCACCTTCCGGACCGACGATCCCGTTGAATTCGCACAAGCCGTGCGCAGCACGCTCAACGTGCCGATCGATCTGTCGAACCCGGATCGGATCGAGATCGGCAAATGATGACAATTTTTTTGCAGCGCACCAAAGGAAGTTCCGCCGCAGTGTCTCTTTGAAGGGCGAAGGGGCGCAAGGCGCGCCCGCGAGCTATCGGGGGTAGCGGACATGGGAAAAGGTTTGACGGAGTGGCGCTGGGCCGCCGCGGTCGTGGCACTCGCGGTGGCCGCGCCGGTCTGGGCGCAGGAACGACAATTCGACATACCGGCACAGTCCGCCACCACCGGTATCGCCGCGCTCGGCCGACAGGCCGGCGTCCAGATCCTGGCCGCGCGTCATGACACGCGCGGCCGACATACCAATGCCGTCCGGGGCGAGATGGGTGTCGATCGCGCGCTTGCCCAATTGCTCGCGGGAACCGGCCTCGCCGCCAGGATGACGGGGGCGCGGACCTATAGCGTCGTCCCTATCGAGGCGGCCGCTCCTGACGGCGGCCGCGACGCGTCGCTTTCCCTGGCCCAGCAGGCCAATGAGGAACCCGCCGAGGTGGTGGTCACCGGCACCAACATTCCCGGAGCCGATGTCACCTCGCCGGTACGATCCTATGGCCATGCGCAGATCGAAGCGGCGGGCAACGTCACGCTCGAACAATTCGCGCGCAACCTGCCGCAAAACTTCAATTCCACGAATCGTGAAACCGCCGCGCTCGGCATCTCGGGTTCGGACAGTAACGCTTACGGCACCGGCTTCAATCTGCGCGGGCTCGGCGCGGGCTCGACCCTGACGCTGATAAACGGCCGCCGCGTCGCTCCGGGCGGGTCGGACGGCGCGTTCGTCGACGTCTCGATCATCCCGCTCGTCGCGGTCGAGCGCGTGGACGTGCTGACCGACGGTTCGTCGGCGGTCTATGGCGCGGATGCCGTCGCCGGCGTCGTCAATATCGTGCTGCGGGATCATTATGACGGCGCCGAGACCTCCGTCTATGGCAACATCCCCACCCGTGGCGGCGGACGGGAGGCTGGCATATCGCAGATCGTGGGCAAGGCCTGGTCGACCGGCAATGTGATGCTCGCCGGCGATTATTATGATGCGCGCCCGATCTTCACGAACCAGCGCGATTTCGTTCCGCCCTCCACCTTTCCCCTGCCCTTCGCGCTCAGCCCGAGATTCAAGCGCCAGTCGCTCATCGGCAATGCCGAGCAGCATATCGGCCCCGTGCTGACTCTGTTCTTCCAGGGCTCGTACAATCACCAGCGGTTCGTTGAAGACCAGAGCCTGTTCAGTTTCTCGACCAATCGGATCAGTGGGACGGAGGAGGCGTATAGCGGCACCGGCGGCGCGAACATCGCGCTCAACGCGCGCTGGTCGATCGAGCTGTCCGGCAGCCGCGCCAGGACACGGCGCGGGAACAGCAATGTCTACGCGGCTTTGCCCTTCATCAATTCCGGACACACCGGCACCGATCTGACCGAGGGCCAGGCGCGGGTGACCGGCGCGCTCGTCGACCTGCCGGGCGGCGTCGTCCGCACCGCGTTCGGATATCAGGCGCGTCATGAATCCTACCGTTCGCACTATAGCGGCAACACCTTCGCGGACGAATTCTCCTCATCCGCGCGCGATGTCGATGGATTGTTCGGCGAGCTGAGCGTTCCGCTGGTCGGCGACGGCAATGGCCGTCCGGGTCTGCGGCGCCTCCTATTGTCCGGTGCGCTTCGATATGATCATTACAGCGATGTCGGCGGCGCGACATCGCCCAAGGCTGGCGCGCTGTGGGCCCCGCTCGACGGGCTCGATTTCCGGGCGACGTGGGGCCGCTCCTTCCGTCCACCTTTGCTGTCCCAACTCGATCCGAACGGTCTGAGTTACGACCTCGAACCCTTCCCGACGCCCGACGGCAAATTCATCAACACCCTCTACACCGTCGGCTCCAACCCGTCGCTCAAGCCCGAGCGCTCGACCGCGATCAGCATCGGCGCCGACGTAAAGCCGCGCGCCGTGAAAGGCCTGGAGGTTTCGACCAGCTATTTCTCGATCGACTATCGCGACAGGATCGCCCAGCCGCCGGTCGTGGGGGGCGCCGTCTTCGCCTTTTTCGATCCTGCGGGACTCTCCCGCTTTCTGAGCTATCCGGCCGACCCGGCGCTGGTGGCGGCGGCCTTTGCGACCGGCAAGGTCCAGAGTTCGTCCGGGCTGACCCAAAGCGACGTCCAAGCCTATTTCAACGACCAGCTCAACAACATCGCGCGCATGAAGACCTCAGGGCTGGAATTCGCGCTGACCTACAGTTTCCAGCGGCCGATCGGGACGATCACCGCCGGCATCGACGGCAATTGGATCTTCACGCTGAAGCAGAGGCCGTCCGCGGGGGAGGCCTATGTCAAGCTTGACAACATGGAATATCAGCCGGCCGATTTTCGCGCCAACGCCACTTTTGGCTGGAGCAAGGGCCCTGCCAACGTAACCGGCATCCTGCATTATGTGGGCGGTTACCGTAACACGCTGGTCACGCCGGATGGCCGCGTCCATGACTGGCTGACCGGCGATATCGCGATCAACTATGATTTCGGATCGAGCGGACGCCACGGCCCGCTGTCGGGCATGCGCGCCACCATCGTCGTGCAGAATGTGCTGGATGCGGCGCCGCCACGCCTACGCGTCGATCCCGCCGCGAACGTCGCCGACAATGGCTATGATCCGACCAATGCCTCGGCTATCGGCCGCGCCGTCAGTTTGCGGCTGACCAAGGCATGGTGACCGACGTTGCTTCTTTCCCCGTCGCGGGGAAGGAGGCGAACAAAAGCGTGCCGCCGCGGCTGCGCTACGGGCTGTTCGACGACGTCCGGTTCACCGGCGCATTGATGCGCCGATACTGGACGTCGTCGCGTTGGCCGGCCGCGTGGGCGCTGACGATGCTGTTGGCGCTCGCCCTCGTCGGCTCGATATTCGCCACCCGATTGCTGATCCTGGGGCAGGCCAGCGTGGCGGGCGGCCTGGCCTCGCGCCATCCTGCCGCTTTCTATCACGGCGTTCTGCTGAATCTCGGCGGGCTGGTGCTGACGATGGGCGGGATCGCGCTCAATTCCTATGCGTGCCAGCTGATCGAGATACGCTGGCGCGCGCGGTTGACCGGCGATTATCTCGATCGCTGGCTGAGCGACCGGCGCTATCATTCCATCGAGATGGGCGGCGCGATCGAGAATCTCGAACAGCGCGTCCAGGAAGACACGATGCTTGCCGCGCGCACCACGCTGTCGCTGCTCAGCAGCCTGGCGCAGGCGATCGGCACAATCCTGGTGCTTGGCACAGTGTTATGGTCGGGCAGCGACACCGTCCCGTTCGCGCTCGGCGCCCTCGTGATCGCCATTCCGCACATGATGTTCTGGACGGCGATCGTCTACGCGCTCGTCACCTCGGTGCTGATACATTTCGTCGGACGCTCGCTCTCCCGCTTCACTATCCGCCAGCAACGCTACGAGGCCGAATTCCGCCTCGGTCTGGTGCGCGTGCGCGATGCCGCCGAGCAGATCGCCTTCTATCGCGGCGAGGCGGACGAGCGCCGCCGGCTCGACGCGCAGTTCGCGTTGGTCCGGGGGAATTGGGGCAGCCTGATCGTGCGGAGCTTCCGTCAGGCGATCATCCAGAACATCCTTGCCTGGTGCGGCCAGATGCTGCCCTTCTTCATCGGGGCCGGCGCCTATTTCCAGGGGCGGATGACCTTTGGCCGGCTGACCGAGCTGAACGCTACCTTCGGCATCTTCGCGCTCCAGATCACATGGTTCGTGCAAAGCTATGCGCAGATCGCCGACTGGCGCGCCAATATCGAACGTTTGCGCCAACTCGAAGCCGTGCTCGCCGCACCACGGATCTCGGGTATCAGCTATCGGAGCGGCGGCGGCGCACTGCTCGCGCGCGACCTCGAGCTGCGGCTCCCCGACGGCGCGCCCTTGTTGCGCCTGGCGTCGATGGACGTGGCGCGGGGCGATCGCCTGCTGGTCAAGGGCCAATCCGGCATCGGCAAGAGCATGCTGATGCGTGCGCTGGCCGGATTGTGGCCGTTCGGAAGCGGCACGATCGTGTGGCCGTCCGGCAGCGCGATGTTCCTGCCGCAAAAAACCTATGTGCCGTCCGGATCCTTGGAGGCGGCCCTGGCCTATCCCGCGCCCGCCGGCGCCTATCGCGACGAGGAGCTGGTGCGCGTGCTGTGCGCGGTGCGCCTGCCCCATTTGGCCACCCAGCTGCGGGACGACCAGGATTGGGATCGTATCCTGTCGCCGGGCGAGCAGCAGCGTTTGTCCGCGGCGCGCGCCTTGCTCAGCCGTCCCGACTTCCTGTTTCTGGACGAAGCGACCAGCGCGCTCGACCCTGAGCTGGAACGGGAACTCTACACGACGTTGATCGAGTGGCTGCCCGACACGGCAATCGTCAGCGTCGCGCACCGACCGGCACTCGCCATGTTCCATAATCGCGTGCTCGACCTGTCGCTGTCGGCCACGCCTCACGCCGGCGCCGTTCCGGTCCCGGCCTGACCAAAGGAGATTGATATGAGCGGATTGGAGGCGGTGACCACCGCCAGCTTCGACGACGACGTGCTCGGTGCCGGCATTCCCGTGATCGTCGATTTCTGGGCGCCATGGTGTGCGCCCTGCCGCCAGCTGGCGCCGATGCTGGCCGAATTGAGCAAGGATTATGCGGACGAGGTGCGGATCGTGAAGGTCGACGTCGAGGCCGAACCGGATCTGAAGGATCGTTTCGGTATCGGGGGCATCCCGGTGCTGGTCCGCTTCGTCAACGGTGCCGAGACCGGGCGGATGGTCGGCGTCTGGTCGCGCACGCGCACCAGCGCGTTCATCGAGGGCGAGGCCTCATGACCATGATCGCGTTTCAAGGGGATCCCAAGGTGCGCGACGCCGCGCTGGATCGGCTGGAAGACTGCATCATGCGCGGCATGGTCCAGCAACAGCGGCTGTTCTGGGATGGCACCTCCGGCTCCCCGCTAGGCTGCCTGCTGCACAGCCAGGAGATGGAGGTATGGGCCGGGCAGCTGGGCCTGCCGCCCGCTTTGGCCATGCCGGCCGAGATGTTGGCGACCGACGGCACCGACGGTGTGCAGCGGCTTAAATCGCTGATCAGCAGCATATCGCCGGGCGCGGACGCGTCCCGGCTCGCCGGGCAGATGGTGATCTGGCTGCTCGACGACCTGATCGCGGGGCTGGGTGATGGCGAGGCCGTCGCCTGCCTGATCGCGATCGCACGTGAACTCGGCCGCATGCAGGCCGATGCGCTCTCCGGTGCCGGGCCATCGTCACAAGTTTGGCGCTCCGTGCGCAGGCAGGCAATGGCGCAAACCGAGGCAGCGGCAACCCCGATCATCAGAGCCGCCAGCCGGGCGATCGAAGCGGCGGCGTGGGACGCGGGCGCTGCAAGCTCCGCCTTTTACGACACGCTTGCGGCGTGGATGGATTGGCAGATGTTGTGCGCTGGCGGCCCGACCCCGGCTGAGTGGGCAATCACGACGGATATCGTCCAGGAGGTCGATGCCGAGCTTCGCGGCACTGATGGCTTCGAGCCGGAGCTGTTCCGATTGCTCGAACAGGTACAGCCCGGCCTTCCCGCCAGACTGCAACAATTTCGCGCGCGCATCGCCGCAATGTCGCCCACGCCCGCGGGCCGCGTCCACGACGCGATGATCGCGGTGGCGCGCGCGCTGCCGGTTCCCGCCCCTGTTTTGCCATGATGGATATCGAGACGATGACCAATCCGCTGCTTACCGAAGGTCGCTCGCTGATCTTCAACACCGTCCGCGCGCACCATGTCGGCCCGGCCGTGAGGGAAGCGATCCGCCATCACGCCGATGCGCTCGCGCAGCTCGTCACGGCATCGGGCTTCGACGCGGTCTTCCTCGCCAAGCAGCGCGCCGACGCGCGGCTGGCGCGGATGTGGCAGATCGTGTCGCACCTCGCCGTCGTCGTCCGCACGCCTGAGTTGGCCGAGGCCCACGCCACCGCAGAGGCCGAGCTGATCGCCTATCAGATGGGCGTCGGGCAGGATCCCGCGCTCTACCGCGCGCTCCGCGCGATCGATCGGACCGGGCTCGATCCGGTCGAGGTGCGCGCGCTCGACTTCGCGCTGCGCGAAATGGAATTGTCGGGCGTCGCGCTGGATAGCGGGCCCCGCGAGCGCTTCGCCGCGATTTGCGTCGAGCTGGGCAGCCTCGCAACCGCGTTCGGCAACGCCGTGATGGACGCGACCCAGAGCTGGACGCTTCCGATCGACGATGCCGGCCGACTGTCGGGCATGCCCGATGAGGATCGCGCGATGTTCGCCCGGAATGCCGCGCAGCGCGGGATGGAGGGCTGGCTGGTCGATCTCCACGCGCCCAGCATCCGCGCGGTGCTCCGCTACGCCGACGATCGGGCGTTGCGCCGCACTGTCTATGAAGCGCTTCAGACCCGCGCGTCGGACAGCGGGCCAGAGGCGGGAAGGTTCGATAACGGGCCGCGCATCGATGCCATCCTGACGCTGCGTCAAGAGGCTGCCAATCTGCTCGGCTTCGCCGACGCGGTCGCCTGGTCGCTGGCCGTCAAGATGGCGGGCGATGCGCGGGAGGTTGAATCCTTCCTGCTCGATCTCGCCCGCCGCGCCCGCGCGGGTGCGGAAACGCAGCTCGGCGATGTTCGGCGGTTCGCGGCGACGCTCGGCATCGATCGGCTCGAGCCGTGGGATATGGGCTACGTCGCCGAAAAGATGCGGCTGGCGCAGCATGCGCTCGACGAGGCCGCGATTAAGCGCCACCTGCCGCTGTCGCGCGTGCTCGACGGCCTGTTCGGGCTGATTGCCGATCTGTACGGCATCGAGATCGTCGAGGAGACGTGGCTCGACAGCTGGCACCCCGACGTGCGCTATTATACGCTGCGTCGCGACGGGGTCGCCTTTGCCGGCATCTATTGCGATTTCTTCGCCCGCGACGGGAAGCAGGGCGGGGCGTGGATGAATGTCTGCCGCCCCCGTCTCGCGGCGGAAGGAGACATGCCGGCGCAGCAGCCGGTCGCCTTCCTCACCTGCAATTTCGGCCGCGCCGCCGAAGGCGAGGAAAGCTACATCACGCATGGCGACATGGTCACGCTGTTCCACGAAATGGGGCATTGCCTCCACCATGTTCTGACCGAGATCGATCTTCCCTCGATCGGGGGGATCGCCGGCGTCGAGTGGGATGCGGTCGAGCTGCCCAGCCAGTTCATGGAGAATTTCGCCTGGATGCCGGCAATCCTGCGGCGCGTCTCGGCCCATGCCGTCAGCGGGCAGCCGCTCGACGACGAGACGATCGCGCGCATGATCGCGGCGCGCCGCTTCCTCGGCGCGCTCGGTTTGCTCGATCAGATCGAGTTTGGGCTGATCGACCTGCGCCTGCACCTGGCCGGCGTGCGCCGCGGGAACAGAACGGCCGCGGCCATTCTCGCCGAGGTTCAGGAGGAGGTGGCGGTGATGCGCCGGCCCGATTGGGCGCGACCGCTCCATATCTTCACCCATATCTTCGCCGGCGGCTATGCGGCGGGCTATTACAGCTATCTGTGGGCCGAGCGCCTGTCCGCCGATGCGTTCGAACCGTTCGGGGAAGACGGCGCCGATTTCAGCCGATTGGGCGATCTGTTTCGCACGCACGTCCTCGCTCGCGGCGCGAGCCGGCCCGCAATCGACAATTTCACCGCTTTCCGTGGGCGCGCGCCGGCGAATGACGCCTTGCTGCGGTCGCGGGGCCTGGCGCGGTGAATGGCGCGCATCGCGCTTGGCTGCAACAGGCCATCCAGCGGATCGAGGCAGACCAGACCCGCTCGGCCGAAACCCATCTCATCCGCCTCGATCTCGCCCGTTTCCCGGGCATTCCGCTCTATCTCAAGGATGAGAGCGCCCATCCTACCGGCAGCCTCAAGCACCGGCTGGCGCGCTCGCTGTTTCTGTACGCGCTATGCAATCAGTGGATTGGACCCCAGACGCTATTGATAGAATCCTCCTCGGGCTCGACGGCGGTGTCGGAGGCCTATTTCGCCCGCATGCTGGGCCTGCCCTTCATCGCCGTCGTCCCCGCGTCGACGGCCGCGCCGAAGGTGAATGCGATCCGTTTCTATGGCGGGAAAATCCATGTGGTTGACGATCCGCGCGACGTTTACGCTACCGCGCAGCGCCTCGCCGTCGAGACGAATGGCCATTATCTCGATCAGTTCACCTATGCCGAACGCGCGACCGACTGGCGCGGCAACAACAATATCGCTGAGAGCATTTTCGCGCAGCTGGCGGAGGAGGAGCATTCCGTTCCGACCTGGATCGTCTGCGGGGCGGGAACCGGCGGCACCGCGGCGACGATCGGCCGGTTCATCCGCTATCGTCGCTATCCCACACGTCTGTGCGTCGCTGATCCAGCGGGATCGGTGTTTCACCGGCATTTTGCCGATCGCTCGGTCGTCGCCTTGCCCGCGGGGTGCGCGTCACGGATCGAGGGCATCGGCCGGGCTCGGGTCGAGCCGAGCTTCATCCCGAGCGTGATTGACCGGATGATCGCGGTGGCGGACGAGGAAAGCATCGGCGCGATGATGGTGCTTTCCCGGCGCATCGGCCGCAGGCTTGGCGGCTCGACGGGGACCAATTTCCATGCGTGTCTCACCATAATGCGCGAGATGGCCGATCGGGGCGAGACCGGCAGCATCGTTACGCTGCTGTGCGACGATGGCGACCGCTATTCCTCCACTTATCATAACGAATCTTGGCTGAAGGAGCACGGCATCGACGGTGGATCGCAAGCCGCTGCCTTGGGAAAACTCTTGGAACCGGATACTTTGCCCTAAAAAACCTGGCCGTTCTCTCCGGCGCAGGAAACGCATCGCGCCGGGTTCCGCGGAGACCTCCGCGCTCTGGCGCGAAGCGTTCCAGCGGGCTGCCGCCATGCATACCTACACGGTAGTTCGATGCCAAAAAGTCGAACGGTAACGTATGAATGAAAGCCTGTAGTTGGAGGTGAAGCCTTCGACAGCGAGGTGCCGCCTCCGAACGACAGCCTGGGACCGTTCGAGAGGCCGTCGCAAAGCGTATCGAGCGCCCAACCTCGAAGTCCTTTTCCGCATTCTACAGTGTCATGCCCAGCGCCAAACTGGGCGGATCGCTCTCGGCCTGATCAAATTCCAGAGCCTCGCCTCATTGTAGGCCGGAAGCACACACCCAGGAGATACCGAAAAAAACGACGGACCGCTTTCGGGCGACTCTTCGATCCGCGCGAACGGCCGCGACCGGGGCGCGTAGCTGCCCTCCAAAGATACCTGAAAGGCGCGGTCGAATAGTGCCATTTCGAGCCCTCTACGATCCCGTTTTGGCGCCGGTGCGAGTCCGGAAGGAGGAGCAGTTCACGAAGGCGCACTAGGTTACCCCCTTGGGGAAGCGAAGCTCGTGGACGCTGCGAAAACCACATGACATGTCTTGGTGGGGGAATTGCCCGCCCGGCTGGGGTGGGCCATTTAAGGGCCACCAGCAGAAGTTGAGTGTTCGTGGCCCACGCCGGCTACGATCGCGCCCGGCTGCGACGCTAAGAATGAAGCGCAAACGTCACACGGCGTACTGGTTTTGTGGGGACGAATGCGGGGACTAAGTGCGCCAAACCGGGGATTTCTCTAACGAAATCAATGGATTACGCAAAATAAGTGGCTCCCCGGGCCGGATTCGAACCAGCGACCATTCGATTAACAGTCGAACGCTCTACCACTGAGCTACCGGGGAACAGGCCCATCGGGCCGTTGAAGGCGCGGCCTATGGCAAAAGCCTCGCGCGGGCGCAAGCGATTAGGGACATTAATTCAGATCGCGAATTGCTCCATCGCGATCCGATCGTCGAGCGCATGCTCGGGATCGAACATCAGCGTGAGCACGTTGCTCCGGTCCACCGTCACTTCCACGCTCGCGACGTCGCGAACCTCGCGCTGGTCGGCAACCGCGCTGACCGGGCGTTTCACCGGATCGAGCACGCGGAACTTGATCCGCGTATTGTCGCGCAGGATCGCGCCGCGCCAGCG
>Ga0136846_1230903_pt1 | contig 13305 bp, 11 predicted proteins | sample HopSoiMetagenom2_FD_96841 | JGI IMG/M metagenome (GOLD analysis project Ga0136846, IMG submission 96841) | Grasslands soil microbial communities from Hopland, California, USA - 2 Assembly 2016 (version 4) | ecosystem: Environmental > Terrestrial > Soil > Grasslands | place: USA: Hopland... | reverse complement strand
CTCCCGGCTCTCATCTAACATTCAAAAAGAAAAGCCGGCTCCTAAGAAACCGGCTTCCAATTTTTTCTAAATAGTTCTCACTCTCCTCTCGGCTTCGCCTTCATTTTACTGATCTCATCATATAGATCGCTCCATTTCTTTTCTTCGGCTGTGTATTTTGCAACATCGGCTGCATTGCCTTTTGCTTTGTTCTTGCGGTAGGTTGCAATATCACCAAGATAACCGACGAGGAATTTATAACGCTGTATGTCCTGGCCGGTCATCGGCTGAGGTTTTTTGGAGTACAACTCCGCTGCTTTCCTGTAAGGCTCTTCGGCTGACAACAAAGCACTGGCATATTGTGCGTCGAGCGCATCTCTTTTTGCTACATCTTCTTTAGATGCCTGTGTTCCTGGTTTTGTGCGGGCCTTCATTTCTGCCGCATGTTTTTCACGGGCTTCATTGATTCTTTCTCGTTTGCCGATATAATGCGTCCCGATCAGGAAATAAGCATATTCATCGTCGGGTTTCATTTCGGTCATTCTGTTGAGCGCCTTCATCATGATGGGTTCCAGTTCCGCTGCATTCGCAGGAAGTACGGCCCCATCCCTGCTTGAATTGAGCGTATCATATATCAACTCAGCAAGTAACTGAATTGCTTTTTGATTGTTTGGATCGGCAGCAGCAGTTTCCTGGAGAGCCTTTATCCTTTTATTGAAATCTTCTTCAAGCCCTACAGCAAAATCGACTTTGTCATACGTGAAGTATTCGCTATTGGGATACAGCTGCTTTCCATATGCCCTGTATTTTTCAAAGTTGGCATCGTCTTTCTTGGTAGCATAATAATTCACCAGGAAACGATAGATGCCTTCGAAACCTGAGCCCCCGGCTTTAAGCTCCGCGATACGACTATAATATTTCACTGCCTCGTCCTTCATTCCGGCGCTTTCGGCTGTGATGCCAGCCAGCAAAAGGCTATTGGTGTCAGCAGGAATGTTTATTACTTTTTTTGCTATCAGCAGATCGGAATATTCGACTACTTTTTTGAATTTCTGGAAACCACTTTGCCAGTTCTTGGCATCGTAGTCTTTATAACCCGAAGTAAAAAGCGCTGAATAAATATTGATTGGCGCATTCTGGTATGCAAGATCTGTCAGTAAAGCCATGGACGGATCCATTTCCTTGTACTTCGTAAATGCGGCATCGGCTTCAACGATCAGCGGTTCGGCCGCAGGTGTACCCTTGGTTCCTTCTTCTGCTGCGAGACCGGAATAAACCGAAGCTTTTAAAATATAAGCTTCGGGTTTTGATGTGAATTTTGCATTCGACCATGATTTATCGAGGTCTTCCTTGGCTTTTTTATACTGGCGAAGCGTTACATATGTTTTGAGATTATCATAGTTCTGCGCCTCTGAAAGAAAAGCAAGTGATAAAATGGCTAACAATAGGAAAATCTTTTTCATGTGCATCGTTGTTAAATAAGAGATTTAGTCGGGCAATTTATGATTAAATATACTACTCGGGACTACTTCCAGATGATATTTCTCCCTCACTCGTTGCATTTTCATCCCCGGTTTCTGTTGGACCCTCTATAGGAGCTTCGGTACCATTGCTGTTGCCGTTTCCATTATCTGCTACATGCTGGTCCTCCAGCTTGGTGATGGCCGCTATTTCGTCTCCTTCATCGAGGCGTATCAGCTTCACGCCCTGTGTGGCTCTTCCCTGCTCACTTATGTCCGATACTTTCATTCGTATAGTGACACCGCTTTTACAGGTGATCATCAGGTCTTCTTTTTCAGCTACATCCAGGATACCGACAAGCCTGCCGGTCTTTTCCGTTACATTGATTGTCTTTACCCCTTTGCCGCCACGATTGGTGAAACGGTATTCGTCAATTTGCGTTCTTTTGCCAAAGCCTTTCTCACTTACTACCAACACAGTCCTTGATGCATCGGTTACAGGGTTTACACAGATCATTCCGACTACTTCGTCGTTATTATCATTTACTTCTATACCTGCAACTCCAATAGCGCCGCGGCCTGTTGCTCTCACTTTTTCTTCGGAAAAACGAATCGCCCTGCCGGTCATGACTCCCATCATGATCTCGCAATGGCCATCGGTCAATTTGGCTTCAAGCAATTCATCCCCTTCATTGATCGTAATGGCAATGACACCGCTAAGTCTTGGGCGGCTAAAGTCTATCAGCTCAGTTTTTTTGATCACCCCTTTCTTGGTACAAAGGACAATATTGTGCGAGTTGACAAAAGCTTCATCTTTCAGGTCTTTTACATCAATGACGGCTCTTATCTTGTCACCAGGCAATAATTGCATGAGATTTTGAATAGCGCGGCCTTTGCCTGTCTTCTCTCCTTCCGGGATCTCGTATACCGGAAGCCAGTAACATCTTCCTTTTTCGGTAAAGAATAACAGCGTATGGTGGGTAGAAGCTACAAAAAGATGCTCGATATAATCTTCCTCCCTTGTTCTTCCACCGATCACTCCCCTGCCGCCTCTGCGCTGTGCGCGGTATTCGTCCGTTGAAGTTCTTTTTACATACCCAAAATGCGAGATAGTGATGACGACATCCTCTTCCTTGATCAGGTCTTTGATCTTTACTTCGTCATCGAGATAAGTGATCTCTGTTTTTCTTGTGTCGCCGAATTTCTCCTTTATCTCGAGAAGTTCTGTTTTGATCACATCATAACGCATGCCTTCGTTAGCGAGTAATTCTTTCAAATGCGTGATCAGTTTAACCAGTTCATCATATTCCCCCCGGATCTTATCTCTTTCCATGCCGGTCAACCGCTGCAGGCGCAGTTCGAGAATGGCTTTGGCCTGTATTTCATCCAGCCCCCAACCCGCATTTATCAAATTATCCTTCGCGATATCAGGAGTTGCAGACGCGCGGATCAACGCTATCACTTCATCCAAATGGTCCAGGGCGATCAGGTAGCCCAGTAATATATGTGCTCTTTTCTCTGCTTCTCTTAATTCAAATTGTGTACGGCGAACCACCACTTCATGCCGGAACTCCACGAACTCTGAAATCATATCTTTCAGGTTCAGCGTCCTTGGTCTTCCTTTTACGATCGCAACATTGTTGATACCGTAAGAAGTCTGAAGTTCAGTATGCTTGTAAAGCTGGTTGATAATAACGTTGGCCACGCCATCTCTTTTCAGATCGATGACGATCCTGGTCCCTTCCTTATTATTCGATTCGTTATTTACGTGTGCAATGCCTTCGATTATTTTTTCATTTACCAGTTCACCGATCCTGTTGGTCAATGCGTCCCTGTTGACCTGGTAAGGTACTTCGGTAATGATGATCTGTTCGCGACCGCTTGGCTTGGTATCCATGTGCAATTTGCCACGAACGACTACGCGACCGCGGCCAAAGTGCATGGCTGCTTTTACTCCTTCCATTCCGTAAATGATGCCACCAGTTGGAAAATCAGGAGCCTTTACGTGTTGCATCAATTCTTCTATGGTAATTGTTTTGTTACCGATAAAGGCGACACATCCATCGATCACTTCTGAAAGATTATGCGGCATTATGTTCGTGGCCATACCCACTGCAATACCGCTGGAACCATTGATCAATAATTGCGGTACTCTTGTAGGAAGTATCGTGGGTTCTTTTTCAGAATCATCAAAGTTCAGTTGGAAGTCGACCGTATCCTTGTCAATATCTTCGAGCATGTGCTGGGTCAAACGCTCCAGTCTTGCTTCTGTATACCGCATGGCCGCAGGACCATCACCGTCCTGGTTGCCGAAATTTCCCTGGCCATCGACCATTGTATAACGCATGTTCCACTCCTGCGCCATACGTACCATCGCATCATAGACCGAAGTATCGCCATGAGGATGGTATTTACCCAACACCTCTCCCACTACACGTGCCGATTTTTTGTAAGGTTTGTTATAATTCAACCCTAGTTCATTCATCGCATACAAAATGCGGCGATGAACAGGCTTTAACCCATCACGAACATCGGGCAAAGCACGTCCCACGATCACCGACATCGAGTAATCGATGTAAGCGGTTTTCATCTGTTCTTCAATGTTTACGGGGATAATGCGATTGCTGTCGCTTGTTTCCAGTGGTTCAAAATTTTCTTCCATGCTTTATAAACGCTCCTCTTTTTTGATTGTTAGGGAAACCCTATAGGGCTATCTGGATCAACTATTTGAGCTCTAAAATTTGTTATTTTTCGAGAGCCTGCAAATCTACTTTTTTCGCACCTTATAACCTGATAAAATAGTTCATTTTTTAGTCTTTTTTTCCACCCTTGTGGATTGTTTTAGCATTATCCTAAAGGTTTAAAAACGGCCCTGTTATAACAACCTTTTGACACCTTGGGGCACAAAATTTTCGTTGTTTTGTAAGTTACGACCAGTATCAAACCCAATGGAGCATGGCGAATTATCTTTTGTTGAGAAATAACAAGGAATCCGGGCCCTACTCGGCGGACGACCTCGTAAAACTCGGTCTCAAAGCTTACGACCTGCTATGGGTGCAGGGGAAAAGTGCAGCCTGGCGATATCCCAGCGAAATAGAAGAACTCAAATCATTTGCTCCTGTTGTGGAAGAACAACCCTTCGATCGCTTCTATAAAAAATCAGAGACTATCACTGAGGAAAGAAAGATTAATACAGCGATTGCACTGTCATCGCAGTCGGTTGAACCGAAGACAGAGCTGATGTCTGAATCAAGGTTTGAAAAACAGGTTGTAGAACCTCAATACGAAAAATATATTCCCAAAAAGTCCGTAGCAGTGACCCTTCCCGGTCAAAAGAACGTTGTGGTGGAGCAACCCGTGAAGACTGCTGAAATAAGAACTGCTGTGCAGGAGACGGTTCAACAGCAGCCTACTATCACGATCTCAGAAAATCCCGCCGCTGCACAGATCAAATATTCACAGCCGCTGGACGAGATCAAGGAAATGTATGTAAAGACGCTGCAGGACAGGAAACAAAAAATTGCCCGCAAGAACTTCTGGCTACAAAACCTCAAAAAAGTGGCAGCCGTGCTATCGCTTGTGGTTGTTGGGCTGGTAGCCGGGTTTTTCCTGAAATCAAACAAAGGGAAACAGGCTATGATTGCACAGGTTGAAAAACCATCCCAACCGCAGGTGCTTAACAATGAAACTGCTACTCTCAATGAAACTATTAAACCCGCTACAGACACTGCATCAGCAACAACTGAAGTGACCCGGAAGACCGAACAAGAGGTCGCCCAGGCACACCAGCCCAATGGTGGGTATGTAAACCGGCTTACCGAAAGGAAAAGGAATATCGAACCCGCCATGACCGATGAGATTCTTGTAATGAAGGAAAAGCCGTTGTTCGTTCCCGAAACGAAACAGGAAAAAGTTTACCTGCCACAGGGAGTCGAAACAGATCCGCGAACAGGTGAACGCAGCCGTAAAGTCAGGAGCGCGGCCGATGAGCCTGTGAATGATAACGACAACCACGCTAATCGTGTTAATACTGCCGGGTCCTCCATGAAAAAGAATTCGATACCGGAAGATATTGGCCGTCTTGTATCGGTTAAAAGTAATGAATACAAAAGGGTGGCTTTTGGGGGTATACGGGACTTGCAGCTTACCGTGGTCAATAATTCGAAATTTATCCTCGATAATGTGACGGTCGAATTGCAATATATTAAACCCAATGAGCTTCCGCTGAAAACCGAGAACATACAATTTACTTCCGTTGCACCCAACGCTACTTCAACTATCAGGGTGCCCGATACAAACCGCGGCATCAAGGTCATTTTCCGGATCACTAACATCCGGAAAAAGCAGGCCGATGAGCGGGTAGCTGACAATTGATTCCCTTGTCTGATATTTGCTGCATGAAGCAGATCCTTCTTTTTGGCGCTGGCAAATCAGCCACAGTATTGATCGAATATTTATTGGACCAGGCAGTATCGCAGGGTTGGGAACTGACCGTTATTGATGCCAACATCGAACTGGCAAAATCAAAGATCAATAACTCCCCTTATGGATTTGCCTATTCATTTGACATCATGGATGAAGACAAGCGTGGTGAATATATAGGCAAATCAGATATCGTGATCTCGATGCTCCCTCCTACGCTTCATTTCCTCGTGGCAAAAGATTGCGTGAAATTTTCGAAGCATTTACTGACCGCTTCGTATGTAGACGATTCGATGAAGAGCCTGGAAAAAGGAATAGAGGAAAAAAATCTTCTCTTTCTTTGTGAGATGGGGCTTGATCCGGGGATCGATCATATGAGCGCTATGAAGATAGTCGACGAGTTACATGCAAGCGGCGCCCGGATCACCTCGTTCAAATCACATTGTGGTGGTCTTGTTGCGCCCGAAAGCGATGACAATCCCTGGCATTATAAAATAAGCTGGAACCCAAGAAATATCGTACTGGCCGGCAAAGCGGGAGCTCATTACCGGCAGGACAGCCAGGAAATAAAATTGCCATACGAAGAATTGTTTTCAGGAGAAAACTATGCAGAGATACCAGGAATGGGCTATCTCGGCTGGTATCCCAATCGCGATTCGTTAAGCTATGCGCCGTTGTATGGACTCGAAGATGCCGAAACATTTATCCGTACTACTCTTCGCCATCCCGATTTCATGTATGGATGGAAAAATGTAATTGACCTGAATCTCACTGACGAAACACTGCAGTACGAGACCGATGGTAAAACCTTGGCAGTTGTTTTCAAAGAACACATGGATAGGAATAATTTCGGACCCTGGTTACATCAGAAAATGACATCACGCCTGGAAGAAACGAAGAGCATGCTGGAAAATCTTTCCAAACTCACGGAAGCCGAGGAAGAAGCGGCGGAAGAAGGGGCTGAAGTGCCTGCCTCGTTTATTGCGGCGGATAATAAAGGCAACCTGGAAGAAATTGAAATTGATGAAATGAAAACAAGGGCCGCAGCTTTTGTTGCTCACAAGATGCACCAGGCAAACCTTACCCTGAAACAACTGATGTTTCTTGGTCTTGATGACAAAGAGACCATACTAAACAAAGGGCTTTGCAGCGCAGCGGATATTTTACAATTCGCGGTGGAGAAAAAATTAAGTCTTCAACCCGACGATAAAGATATGATCGTGATGTTGCATGAGTTTGGGTACATGCTCGGCGATCAAAAATTAGATATGAAAAGCACGTTGATCGTTAAAGGCGAAAACAACCTGAAAACGGCAATGGCAAAAACAGTGGGGTTGCCATTGGGAATTGCTGCCAAACTTATTCTCGATGGAACTATCCGGCTAAAAGGACTTCGCGTACCTACCGCAAAAGAGATCTATCAACCCGTTTTGAACGAGCTGGAACAACATGATATAAAATTTACGGAAGCCCGGCCAGGCGATAGCTGATGTTCTGGTTATTGCGGGGTGGATTTAGAATAATCCTGCGTATAAATTTTTGCCTGTATTTTGTTCTTGTAATCGGAGAGCTGCACCCAATAAATGATCCAGCAAATGAGACAGGCGATGCCGGTAAGTGCTCCTATCAAAATGCTGCAGCAATAAAGTATGCAGTAAGCGATACCGATTCCATAGGTGGGTTTTATTTGGCTATAACTATTGTTCGCGTAAGGATTGTTTTGTTGCTCGAAAGAGAAAGTATTTTCCGAGGCGAGTTCGCGGCGAATGGACTCAGAGATCTTTGTTACGACTACGAAATGCCAAACAAGGTTAAATAATGGAATAAGCTGCAACCAGACCTCTCCAGGCTGCATCATCCGGTTCTGCGGCTGAATGATCTTCAGGGTATTTTGTTGCGTTATCAGGAAAAAAATAAGCGGGATTAAGCCAATAAGTACGGCAATGAGTAAAATAGTCAGGATTTCATTTGTGCCAAGAATGCCCATAGCAATAAGTTTTGGTTAATGGTTAAACAATATTACTAAAGTCTACGCCTGTTTCAAAAGGATTTTTTTCAGCTCCTGCACACCTTCGGTCGCAGGCTTTTCTATGGTTGTAATGTTTGACAACGAGGACATGTAAGGGATCTTTTTGTCAATTATATACTTTGGAATATCAAAAGCTGTATAGTTGACCAGGCCTGCGGCAGGATAAACTACCAGGGAAGTTCCCACCACCACAAAAATATCGGCACCGTATACAAGAGGAATGGCTTCTTCTATTTTGGGAACCGGTTCCTCAAACCATACGATATTCGGCCGCAGTTGCGCTCCGTCTTCTGCTTTATCGTTTAGATTGATATCATCTTTTATTTCGTAAACGAGATTTTCATTTCTTTCACTTCGCATTTTGAATATCTCGCCATGCAGGTGAAGCACCCTGGTTGAACCGGCACGTTCATGCAGGTCGTCTATGTTCTGCGTGATAATATGAACATCGAAATTCTTTTCCAGTTCTGCCAAACCAATATGGGCTTCGTTGGGAATAGCTTCCTTCACATTTCTCCTTCGGTGGTTGTAAAACTCAAGCACCAGTTTTGGATTTTTTTTCCAGGCCCTTGGCGTGGCTACATCTTCAATATTATACCCCTCCCACAAGCCGTCGCTGTCGCGAAAAGTTCTTAGGCCGCTTTCTGCACTGACACCGGCGCCTGTAAGAACAACCAGTTTCTTCTTTTCCATATATCAAAGATAAGCAGCTCCCATGGTCGTTAACTGTTTTTTACAATGCAAAAAAGGTCCGCTCATTAAGTAGCAGACCTTTAGGGTTAATGGTTACGGTTAATCATTTCTTAGCTAAAGAGGTAGTTGCCTTTATTAAAAGTTTCCAACAGTAAGTTGGGATAAAGATTTGTCTTTGCTGGACGAATTCTTTTTTATAGAGCAGGATGATCAGGGCTACACGAATCTAAAACCGTTTATACCCCTTCAGCAAAAAATCAATTATTATGTTTTGTTAAAACTATAACCTGGCAATCATGGTGAAGTCTCATTTTGATTTCACGCCATTCCGCCAAATGGCGGGACAAAGACGCAACGCATATGCAGTTATAGTAAAGTCGTTGCGTCGCTGCGCCGTTGCGTGAGAATTATTTTGAAATCCGATAGCTATCGGATGAGACATGACCAGTCACGAGATAGCTTTGGGCTTTTGTTTCCGGATTTTTTTATACGCCACAAAAGCAAGGAATGAAACCAGCAGCAATGGCCATACGGTGATCACAGCTATGAACAACTCGCTGACAATCTCCCAGCCGGCTTTAAACGCGTCCCTTGTCTTTTGTCCAAACGAAGGACTGCCGGCCTCTTTAGGTTTATCTGCGCCGGCATTCAATACCTGGTAGTAGGTAAGGTTGATCGTGCTGAAAACCGAGGAATGCGTAAGATATTCAATCCTGCCTGTTGCCGACTCGATCTCTTCCTGGACGTGATTTATTTCCGATTGAACGCTGAGAATATCATTCATATTCCTGGCCTGCCCGAGTAAATCCATATATCGCTGCCTGACCTGTTTCTTCGCTTCCATCCTGGAGCGTGTGTCGACTACTTCGGTGGTCACATCCTGAGAGGTGATATTTCGTCCATTGATCTTTTGAACTCCTATAGTAAGCTGGGCCATCGCATCGTCAAACTGGTCGACGGGTACCTTGATGATCATTGTGTTTTCGATCTTGTAATCCGATTGGGTCTGCTCTTCCTGTGCTACATATCCTCCAAGACTCTTTACTTTTTCACGGATGGACGCGTAGAAATTGTTATAATCTTTCACCTCAAGGTTCAGCGAACCTGTTTTGATGATCTTTTTGTCCCAATCGGGTTTTATTGTTTGTGCAGTCGGCTGTTGCTGTTTTTTCTTTTCGCCGTTTTGCGGCGCTTCTTCCTGTTTGTCCGAATCCGCAAAAAACCCGTTATCCACTTTATCGGTCTCTTTGGTCCTAACCATGTCTTCGGCAGGTGCTTTCCTGTCTAATGCACTAACTGCCTTGGCGCTTTGTTCGCTTGATGAATTATTGCCGCAGGAGTAAACGAGGACAGCCGCGGCGATTAATGCGGTTGGTCTTAAAAATTTCATGGCTCTATTTTTTAGTGATGATAAATGAGATGCGGGGAACTGCTTTTTTTCATAATCTTCGCAGTTCCCGTGAGAAAAATCCATCAGTTTATTCTCGTCAACACGAACAAAGCGCTGTCTTTGGACTGAAGTATTAATGTGTCTTTGACCAGCCTGTTAATGGCAAAAGATTCTCCTGATGAGTCTTTGGCGGCATCTTTTATCAGCAGCTCATTTTTTTTCCATTCAAAATAAGAAGTGTCAGCTACCACTGAGCCTTCGCGGCTTTGAACGATACCTCCCTCCTTCCGGAAATCAAAATGGTATTGATGAAAGGCTGAATCTTTGAAGGCAAGGATCCAATAAGGCCAGCTCGTATCTTTTGAAACGTTGTAAATGGAATCAATTTTCCATTTACCTACCAGTAATTCTTTTTCAATACGGTTGTCGGATTTGTTTTTGTCCTGTTGTAGGAAGTAGAAGGCTCCCGCTCCGGCTGCAATAATGAGCAGCCCGATGAATAATTTTTTCATGGCTATACTTTAATTAGTGAATAAAACGAAAAAGCAAAGATTGATTCTCTTTGTGTGTAAAAAGTAACCCGGAGAAAAACAAAAAATATTGTTATTGACGGAGAACCTTCTCGTAGAGTATGCGCGAGATGTCTGTTTTAAGATAGGAATTATGTGTGCCATAATAAATATGCCGGTCGAAGTTGAAGCCGGAATATTTTTTTTCTGCCACGTATTCTTCCATGCGATGAAACCCGTTGAGAATGTTATTGAAGTTCTCGCGTGATCCGGCTGCCAGGAAAAGATAACTGCCCTTTACCGGCCTGTCTTTGATCCTGTCGAATTGGAATATCCGGAAATGATCTATCCATAGGGCCGGGCTCAACGCAAAGTATTTGTCAAACAGGCCTTCATTCCTGAAGAGACAGTATACTGCAAACAACCCACCGAGGGAATGGCCGAGAATGGACCTTCGGGCTTCATTCGGATAGTTTGCATCAATGGAAGGGATGAGTTCAGACTGGAGGAACTGGTAGAATTTTTCAGTTTGGCCATATTCAGCGGAGCGTGGGATGGTATCACCGTTTTGTATAAACGGAAGAATGAAATCCCTGCGGCGCAGTTCATGGAAATTGCCGATATGCCCGATACCAACATAGAGAAATTTCTTCCTGAATTTCACTTTATCATCTTCGACTAACTGTCTTAGCAGTTTACCAGATTTCAGGTTGGCATCCAGGTAATAAATAACCTCGTCATAATTCCCAGCTAAACGTTCTTCAGGTTCTGAAATATAGATTTCAAAGCTGTCCTTTACATTAGTAGAGTAGACCTTCCTTACTGTCGTATGATACTGGGCGCAAACCTGGTTTATGAAAAATAGCAGGGTAATCGGCACGAGCTTTTTCATAACAGTAAGATAATTATTAAAACGGAAAAAGGTTCGGATACCGAATACCTCTTTCGGATACGGGACCTATATTGGGCACGTTTTATTCAGCAGAATAATATTTACTTCTGCCCGGCGAGTTCCAGTATTGTGTCCCACTCTTTATCTGTTACCGGCTGTACCGACAATCTGCCGATTCTAACCAGCGCCATACCGGCAAGGCGTTTATCTTTCTTTATCGTTTCGAGTGTAACAGGATTTTTTAGTTTTTTGTGCGCCTTGATATCAACGGCCACCCAGCGGTCATCGTCCGTAGTAGGATCCTGGTAAGCCTCTTTTACTACTTTGGCGATGCCAACGATGTCAGTCCCTTCATTGCTGTGATAAAAGAAGACCTCGTCGCCCTTTTTCATATTACGCAGGTGAAGGCGGGCAGCGTAATTACGGACGCCGCTCCACACCGTTTCTTTATCTTTCTCTAACTGCTCCCAGCTATACGCGGAAGGTTCTGATTTTACAAGCCAGTATGCCATACGATAAAAGATGTTTTTAGGATTTCAAATATAGACCAAGTTGGAAAAATAAATACCTGCAGCCTTCAAAACCAAAACTTCCCCGGTCCTCGTATTTGTTTTCGTTGGTTACATGTAATAACATCCGTCCCCAAATCAAATACCATTAATCAAAACATTTAAAAAATCAAACACACAAAATTTATGAAACAAATCAGATTCATTGGGCTCATGGCCATTTCGGCGTTGATCTTTAACGTATCCTTCGCGCAGAAGATGATGGATGAAAAAACCGTTGAGGTTGGCGGTGCTCCCATGTATGTATCAAAAAACATTATTGATAATGCCGTCCATTCAAAAGACCATACCACTCTTGTGGCTGCTGTAAAAGCCGCCGGCCTGGTTGAGACCCTTCAGGGAAAAGGACCTTTTACTGTTTTTGCACCTACAAATGCGGCTTTTGATATGCTTCCCAAAGGCACGGTTGAAAACCTTGTCAGGCCGGAGAATAAAGCCCGGCTTACCAGTATACTGACCTATCATGTGGTCCCAGGCAGGCTGGATACTAAGGCTCTTGATGCTGTCATCAAGGCGGGTGGCGAACTGACAACCGTGGCAGGCGGAAAATTGTGGGTATCCAAAAAAGATGGCAAATACATGCTCAAAGATGAGAATGGCGGAATGGCAGTTATTACTATCAGCAATGTTTACCAGAGCAATGGAGTTATTCACGTGATCGATCATGTGGTACTTCCTAAATAACCTTACGGCAACAGCTTGGCATTCCTGTGATCTCCGGGGACGGGGATCACAATTTTTTTTAAGAATTCAAATCCAGATAGTATCCATATCCGTACATGCCCAAAAGCTCCGTCTTTGATCCGTCCCCCACATTATTAGCTCTGTTAATAAACGGTGGGTTCATAAATTTCCATTTTTAGGGCAAACCGGGCCGGTTCTCATTCTTGAGGCCGGCTCATTTAATTCTTACCAGCCATTGGCCAGTACGTCTGCCAGGTGGAGCGCTTTTAATGAATAACCTTTTTGATTGATATAGCCCTGGAGATGCATCAGGCAGGACAGGTCGGTTGAAATGATGTACTGGGCACCGGTAGCTAAGGCGTTTTCCACTTTTTGCTCGCCCATCCCGATTGAAATGGATTCAAATTTTACAGCAAAGGTGCCGCCGAAACCACAGCAGGTCTCTACATCATTCATTTCAGTTATTTCAAGGCCCTTTACATGTGACAGCAATTTTCTTGGTTCCTGTTTTATCCGGCATTCACGCAAACCGGCACAGCTGTCATGGTAGGTTGCTTTGCCTTCCAGGCTGGCGCCGAATTCTTCTTTTTTCAAAACCTGGACGAGAAATTCAGACAATTCAAATATGCGTTTACCAATATCGGCGACGTCATGGTGCATGGATGAATTATCAAATAG
>Ga0136846_1221785_pt1 | contig 13306 bp, 14 predicted proteins | sample HopSoiMetagenom2_FD_96841 | JGI IMG/M metagenome (GOLD analysis project Ga0136846, IMG submission 96841) | Grasslands soil microbial communities from Hopland, California, USA - 2 Assembly 2016 (version 4) | ecosystem: Environmental > Terrestrial > Soil > Grasslands | place: USA: Hopland... | reverse complement strand
CGCGGGGGATGCGGCCACCGGTGACCTTGTTCTCGAACTCGTACGTCGCACCGTCCTCGCCGCTAAACGGCTCGATCGAGATGAGCACCTTCGCGAACTGTCCCGAACCGCCGGTCTGCTTCTTGTGGGTGAATTCGACCTTCTCGACCGCCCGCTTGATGGTCTCCTTGTAGGCCACCTGGGGCTTGCCGACGTTGGCCTCGACCTTGAACTCGCGCTTCATCCGGTCGACGAGGATGTCGAGGTGAAGCTCGCCCATGCCGCCGATGACGGTCTGGCCGGTCTCCTGATCCAGGTGCACCTTGAAGGTCGGATCCTCCTCGGCCAGCTTCTGGATCGCGGTGCCAAGCTTTTCCTGGTCACTCTTGGTCTTGGGCTCGATGGCCACCTCGATAACCGGATCGGGGAAGGTCATCGACTCCAGCACGATCTGATCGTTCGAGTCGCTCAGCGTGTCGCCCGTCGTGGTGTCCTTGAGGCCGATCACGGCGTAGATGTGGCCGGCCGACGCCGTCTCCACCGGGTTCTCCTTGTTGGAGTGCATCTGGAACAGCTTGCCCAGCCGCTCCTTCTTGCCCTTGGTGGCGTTGATGACCTGTGCGCCGGAGTCGACCTTGCCCGAGTACACCCGGACGTAGGTGAGCTTGCCGAAGAACGGGTGCGTGGCCACCTTGAACGCCAGCGCGGAGAACGGCTCGTCGGTCGACGGCTTGCGGACGATCTCTTCGTCTTCCTTACCCGGAACGTGACCAGTTGCCGCCGGCACGTCCAGCGGCGAGGGCAGGTAGTCGACCACCGCGTCCAGCATCGGCTGCACGCCCTTGTTCTTGAACGCACTGCCGCACAGCACCAAGTAGGCCTCGGAGTTGATGGTCAGCTTGCGCAGCGCACCCTTGATCTCCTCGACGGACAATTCCTCGCCGCCGAAATACTTCTCCAGCAGTGCCTCGTCGGTCTCGGCGACGGCCTCGAGCAGCTTGGTGCGGTACTCGTCGGCCTTGTCGGCCAGATCGGCAGGGATCTCCACGGTGTCGTAGGTCTCGCCGAGCTTGGTCTCACCGCGCCACACCTTGGCGTTCATCTCGACCAGGTCGACGACGCCCTCGAACTCGCTCTCGGAGCCGATCGGCAACTGGATCGGGATCACGATGGCACCGAGGCGGTCCTCCATGGTCTTCACCGAGAAGTAGAAGTCCGCGCCGATCTTGTCCATCTTGTTGACGAAGCAGATGCGCGGGACGTTGTACTTGTCGGCTTGGCGCCAGACCTGCTCGGACTGAGGCTCGACGCCTTCCTTGCCGTCAAACACGGCGACGGCACCGTCGAGCACCCGAAGGCTGCGCTCCACCTCGACGGTGAAGTCGACGTGTCCCGGGGTGTCGATCAGGTTGATCTGATGGTCTTTCCAGAATGTCGTGGTGGCAGCCGAGGTGATGGTGATCCCTCGCTCCTGCTCCTGCTCCATCCAGTCCATCGTGGCGGCGCCGTCATGCACCTCACCGATCTTGTAGCTGATACCGGTGTAGTAAAGGATGCGCTCGGTCGTCGTGGTCTTGCCGGCATCGATGTGCGCCATGATGCCGATGTTGCGGACCTTGTTCAGGTCGGTCAGCACGTCCTTCTGTGCCACAGAAGTCATCTCTTTCGCTTGATAGTTGCTGTTTGTCAGCCGTGACTTTCCAGCGCCCCAGCCGCACCGCCGGGGCGGCTCTCACCAGCGGTAGTGCGCGAAGGCGCGGTTTGCCTCGGCCATCTTGTGGGTGTCCTCACGTCGTTTGACGGCGGCACCCAGGCCATTGCTGGCATCGAGAATCTCGTTCGCCAGGCGCTCGACCATCGTCTTCTCCCGGCGGGCCTTGGAAAAGCTCACCAGCCAGCGCAGTGCCAGCGTGACGGACCGTTCGGCGCGCACCTCGACGGGAACCTGGTAGGTCGCACCACCGACACGGCGGCTACGGACCTCCAGTGCGGGCTTGACGTTGTCGAGAGCGCGCTTGAGAGTGACGACCGGATCGGTGCCGGTCTTGTCACGAGCCTGCTCGAGCGCACCATAAACAATGCGTTCGGCCAGCGATTTCTTCCCATCGAGCAGCACCTTGTTGACCAGCTGGGTGACCAACTGCGACCCGTAGACCGGGTCGTTGACCAACGGACGCTTAGGCGCGGGACCCTTGCGCGGCATCAGCTCTTCTCCTTCTTCGCGCCGTAGCGGCTGCGGGCTTGCTTGCGGTTCTTCACGCCTTGCGTGTCCAGCGAGCCGCGGATGATCTTGTAGCGCACACCCGGCAGGTCCTTCACACGACCGCCACGCACCAGCACCATCGAGTGCTCCTGCAGGTTGTGTCCCTCGCCGGGGATGTAGGCGGTGACCTCAACCTGGCTCGTCAGCTTGACGCGCGCGACCTTGCGAAGCGCCGAGTTCGGCTTCTTCGGGGTGGTGGTGTACACGCGGGTGCACACGCCGCGACGCTGCGGGCTGCCCCTGAGGGCCGCGGTCTTGACCTTGGCGATCTTGTCACGGCGACCCTTGCGGACCAGCTGGTTGATGGTTGGCATGTACCGGCTTTCTCTGTTGCTCTGTCTTCTCAAGTCTCTGTACTGCAGTCATGTCCCGCTCGCTTACCCCGCGACCGGGTGTGTCGCATGCGCCCGCCGCGAAGAAATTCTCTAGGCTTCGTGGACACGCGAATTGGCCCGGCGTGCAAGCATGCTTGCGGAACTTCACGTCTGCAAGCGCCTTATTTGCCAGGCACGATCGTCCACAATACCAGGACGGGCGCAGCGCTCCAAACCCGTCAGATGCCGCTTAAGCGCAGGTCAGCGTTACCGTCTCTCCATGCCGGACGCCAGCCGCATCACCATGTCGGTGAACACCGCGTCGGTGTCGATGCCGTTCATTGCCCCGGTCATCTCCAGCAGCACGAAACCATGCATCGCCGACCAGAATTCCAGCGCGGCATAGAACGCGCTATCGCCGTCAAGCCCGTAGGAGGCCAGCACCGAGATGACCGGCTCGGCGGCCGCCCGGGTCGCGTCGGTGAACTCGGGATCGTCGCCGCCGAGCGGCATCCGGGTGAACGCCGAATAGCGACCGGGATGGTGATGCGCGTAGCTGCGGTAGGCGCTGGCCATCGCCGTCACCGCGTCGTCGCGGGTGCGCCCCTGGCCGACGGTCTTGAGCATCTCGATGATGTCGCCGACCACCCGCATCCGCACGGTGCGGCGCAGGTCATCGAGGCTCTGGACGTGGTTGTACAACGACGGGCCCTTGGTGCCGAGCTGGTTGGCCAGCGCGTTGATGGTCAGCGCGTCCCAGCCCTCACGGTCGAGGAACGTCAGTGCGGCGTTGACGATCGAATCTCGGCTCAACCTGGCGGGTCGTCGGCCGACCCCCGATGTCGCCGACCGAGCCGTTCCAGATGACTGCAGAGCTGCCATATGCCGCCCGCCCTTCGTTTGCACCCAAGACTTGATCTGCGAAAACTAACACCTCTAGTTTCGCTGAGCTCAGTTGACGCGCTCTTGACTGAGCTCGGCGAGTTGCCCGGTGATCGTGCACAGATCGGGCAGCATCGCAGGATTCATCGTCTGGATCGACCAGGTGATGACGTCGGTGCCCTTGGCAACATAGATGCTGCACGCGTTGGCGTCGTAGGCCTTGAAGCCCTTGTTGCCGTCGATCGACAGCTCGGTCAGCGTACGACCGGCCTGCTGTTCCAGCGACCGTTCGGTGTCCATATCGCTGCCGCGGTACCACCAGGTCGAGATGCCCATGCCCTGGCCGAAGGTGCCCAGCACCGTGTTCTCCTGCCAGAAGCACCCGGCGTCGCTGACCACCGCCTTGGTGAACATCGACGATCCGACGGCCTTGGTGACGTCGTCGTCGGTGATCCCGTTGCAGTCGGCGCTGCGGAATCCATCGCCAGGTGGCGGTGCCGGTGTGGTGGGCGCCGCCGACTCGTCCGACGGGCCGCAACCGACCAGCAGCATCGCCACGGCGGCGACCCAGCACCTCGACAACGATCTCGGGACCACGGTCACATGTCCGACTGCAACGTGGCGGTGAGCAGCTTCTCGGCATCCGTGCAGGGATCTCCGTTGCGCTGGCCGCGGAACTGCACCCACCAGCTGAGTACCCCGGTGCCCGCCGCCGCCGTGGCAGAACAGGCTGCGCCAGTGTTGTCGCGACGCGCCAGGAACGCCTGATGGCGTTCGACGACCTTCTCGGTGATCGTCGCGCCGCGCTCGGTGGCAAGCACGCGCTCGCGATCGAGGCTGCCGGTCTCATACCAAGAGAAGGTGACGTCGACAATGCCCGAGCCGCGAGCCAACACGTACTGGCAGACCGCGCCGCTGTAGGGCCGCACGATGTGGTCGGCGCCGATCGTCTGCTGGATCGAGCCGTCGACCAACAACCCGCACCGGTCATCGACGTATCCATAGCTGCGGTTGGGATCGGGCACAGCAGACTGCGCCCGCCGCGCTGTCCCGCTGACGGTCTGAGAACACCCAGCGACGGCCACTACCGCTGTGACCGCCGCAGCGGCTACCGCCGCAAAACAACCGACACGCCAACGCATCGTTCATCACGCTACCCAGCGCGGTCACCGAAGGCGACTCGTGCGAACCACTGCCGCGACGGCCGGTGAGAGACGTACGCTCCCTGCATGACATCGAAGGCTGTGGGTCGCTCGGTGGCGGCATGCATGATCGCGTTGCCGGTCGCGCTTGGCCTGGGAGTCCCGTCGGCTCAGGCGAAGAACGGCGACACCCACATCTATGGGAACGGAATCGAGCAGACGATCGACTGCAACGAGTCGACGCTGTTGGTCAACGGCAGCTACAACACGATCTACGCGCTGGGCAGCTGCTGGGCGGTCACGTTGCAGGGTTCGTCGAACATGGTGATTGCCGACAACGTCGTTGACAACGTCCTCGTGTATGGAAGCGACCAGACCGTGTTATACAAGAGTGGAGAGCCCGTCGTGTGGGACCGCGGCCGCGAACTGGGCATGGTCAACCGCGTTGATCGGGTGGCCGCGTGAGCATTCGGCTTTTCGCAGCGGTCACGGTCACCGCGCTGGCCATCGCCGGCTGCGGCTCGGAGAGCAAGGAAACCAACAGCCCGACCGCGACAGCGGGTTCGTCGGGGGCGCAGGTCGAGATCGGCAACACGATCAATTACGGCTCGTTCGGCACCACCGCGGATATCGATTGCGCCGACGGCAAGTCGCTCAACATCGGCGGGTCCAACAACACCCTGACCGTGAAGGGCGCGTGCTCCAACGTGAACATCGGCGGCGCCGACAACAAGGTCACCTTCGACAAGGTCGACAAGGAGATCAGTGTTGTCGGTCTGAACAACACCGTCACCTACAAGGACGGCGACCCGAAGATCAACGACACCGGGTCGAACAACAAGATCAGCAAGGGCTAGGCGCTCGCGCCGTGGCGGCCGGCCCCGGCCGCGAATCGTGCGGCGCCCTCCAGCGATTCGGCTGCGACGCGCGAGATGCTGGCGAATTCAAAGTCCATGGCCTCGGCTTCGGATGCCCCCCACTGGTTCAGCATCGACAGCCGGTCCGACCGCATGCACTGCTGCGGCAACTGGGCGAGTTCGGCAGCGAGTTCCTCAGCACGTTGGCGTGCTTGGCCTTCGGGCACGACGCGATTGGCCAGCCCGATCATCAATGCCTCCTGTGCATCCACGGCGCGGCCGGTGAGGATCATGTCCATGGCCCGGCTGTGACCGATCAGCCGCGGCAGCCGGACCGTCCCGCCGTCGATCAGCGGCACGCCCCAGCGTCGGCAGAACACACCCATGATCGCGTCCTCCTCGACGACGCGCATGTCGCACCACAGCGCCAATTCCAGCCCGCCCGCGACCGCGTGACCACTGACGGCGGCGATCACCGGCTTGGACAACACCATCCGGCTCGGACCCATCGGGCCTGGGCCGGAGCGATGCACCGGGTTGGCATCAGCTGTACCGAACGCCTTGAGATCGGCTCCCGCACAGAAGGTTCCGTTGTCACCCCACAGCACCGCGACCGACGCCGAGTCATCCTTGTCGAATTCGTCGAACGCTTCGTACAACCCCGCGGCCGCCGGCCCGTTGACGGCGTTGCGCGCCTCGGGCCGATTCATGATCACGGTCGTCACCGCGCCGCTGCGTTCGACCCGCACTCCACCACTCGTCACGTCGCCTCCATCAATTCGACACCGTCGCGCCGCGCGACCAGTTCCGCGGCGAAGTTCGTGTAGGCCTTCCGCAACGCATCGCCAGGCCAGTCGTCGGGCAGCAGTTCGTCGGGCAGCACCGGATCGGTCAACAGGTGGCGCACCATGCCGGCCGCAGTGACGAATCGACCGGGAACGTCGGTCGCCGTTGCCATTTCACCGAGCAGTTCATGGCCGATAGTGACCCATGCCGGTAGGTCCCACAGCCGGGCGGCGAGTTCTGCGGGGTCGTCGTCGCGGGAATGCAGTATCCTCAGCCGGTCGAGCACGTCGGTCGTCAGCTCGACGTCGAGGTTGTCGGGCCGGAGCCAGACGCCCTCCCGAAGTTCGGCGAATCGCATGTCCTGCAGAGTGTTTCGTAATGCGGCTCGGGTGCGGGCGTCGGTGCCGACGCTGGTGATCACCAGCGTCGTCCAGGTTCCGCGCCACTTGCGTAGCTTGGGATTGATCGCGTCGTCCTGGCGGCGCTGCCGGGCCAGCAGCCGATCGGAGAGCCGGTAGCCGTCTTCGGAGCGCACCAGGTCACCCGCGCTCACCATCCGGGTCAGTGCCACCCGTACCGTCGGCTCCCTGATATCGAAATCAGCTGTGAGCCTGATGAGTTCGCTCGCGGTGGCCCAGGCCGGGTGGGCGCCGAGCAATACACTCAGCACGACCGAACGGGCCGTCAGCGTCGGCATGGCTACACCCCGGACCCCTTGCGGCCGTGGTCGCCGAACGGCTCGTCGCGCTGGCGGACGGCTTCGCGGAAACCGTGCTCCCGTGCCTGCGCGACGAACGCGTGGCCCTCCGGGGTGTGGCGGGCGACGCCGTCGAAGATCGTCGAGATCATCGCGCTGTTGGCCACCCCCTGGTTGTACAGTGCGCTGTTCATCGCCAGTTTGACCATGATGAGCTGGTTGACCGGCACCGCTGCGATCCGCTCGACGAGGCGCTCAGTGCGCTCGTCGAGGTCCTCGGGATCCGGCGCCTCGACCGCCAATCCCCATTCGGCGGCCTGTGCGCCGGTTATGCAATCACCGGTCAGCAGAAGGCGTTTGGCGCGTTGGTCGCCGAGGCGATGCGCCCACATACCGGCAGCGGGTACACCCCAGACCCGGGTTGGCGGGTAGCCGATCTTGGCGTCGGCGGCCGCGATCACCTGATCGGCGTGCAGGGCAATGTCCGTGCCGCCAGCCACGCAGTAGCCGTGGATCTTGGCAACCGTCGGCTTGTCGGCGTGCATCAGGCTCGAGAAGCCGCGGACGAACCGGCTCATCATCTGATAGTCGATCATCGGGTCCCACGGCTGATCGGGCAGATGGTTGATGGCCTGCGTCTTGCCGGAGAGCACCGTGTCTTTGTACGGGCTGCCGCCGCCGGCGGACGACGAGCCCTCTGCGTAGGCGGACAGATCGAATCCGGCACAAAAGCCTTGGCCCCGGCCGGATACCAGAATCACGTGTACTCCTGGGTCCAGGTCGGCCCGTTCGACAAGTGCCGACAGTTCCAGCGGAGTGTCGGCGACGATCGCATTGCCCTTCTCGGGGCGGTTGAAGGTAATGCGCGCAACCCGATCGGTGACCTCGTAGGTCATCGTCTTGAGGTTGTCGAAGTCCACCGGCCTGATGGCGTGTGTCATCCTTTGACCAGAGCCCTCTCGATGATCGGCGCGAGATCCAGTCCGGTGGGAAGGGTTCCGAAGGCACCGCCCCACTGTCCGGCCAGTCGGGAGGCCAGAAAGGCTTCTGCGACGGCGGGGTGGCCGTGACGCACCAACAGCGAGCCCTGCAGTGCCAGCGAGATGTCCTCAGCGACCTTGCGAGCCCGGTACTGGATCGTGTCGTAATCTTCCAGCTGCGGTTTGAGCGCGTCGACGTGGGCGTCCAGTCGCGGGTCCTGACCCGTGGTCTTGGCGAGCTCGTCGAACAACACGTCGACGCACTCCGGCCGAGTTGCCATGGCGCGCAAGGTATCCAGCGCGCTGACATTGCCGGAGCCTTCCCAGATGCCCATCAGTGGCGCCTCGCGGTAGAGCCGCGGCATGCCCGATTCCTCGACATAGCCGTTGCCGCCAAGACACTCCATCGCCTCGGCCGCGTGCGGAGTGGCGCGCTTGCACACCCAGTACTTGCCGGCCGCCAGGCCGATGCGCCGCAGCAGCGTCTCGCGTTCGTCGCCGCGCACCGCGTTGTCAGTGGCGCCGGCCATCCGCATCGCGAGCATGGTCGCGGCTTCGGCTTCGACGGCGAGATCGGCGAGCACGTTGCGCATCAACGGCTGGTCAATCAGATAGGCGCCGAACGCCTTTCGGTGCTGAGCGTGGTGAATGGCACGGGTCAGACCGCTGCGCATGCTCGTCGCACTACCAAGTGTGCAGTCCAGGCGGGTGAGGTTGACCATCTCGATGATGGTCGGCACACCGCGACCCTCCTCGCCGACCAACCAGGCGGTGGCCCCGTCGTACTCGACCTCGCTCGAGGCGTTTGCGTGGTTGCCCAGCTTGTCCTTGAGGCGCTGCAGGAACATCCGATTGCGGCTGCCGTCGGGCAGGATCCGCGGCAGGAAGAAGCAGCTCAGTCCGTGTGGGGCCTGGGCCAACACGAGGAAGATGTCGCACATCGGCGCCGAGGTGAACCACTTGTGGCCGGTGAGGCTGTAGGTGCCGTCGGCGTTCGGCGTGGCCTGGGTGGTGCCGGCGCGAACGTCGGAGCCGCCCTGCTTCTCGGTCATCGACATGCCCGCGGTGATGCCCACCTTGGTGGCGGGCACCTTCATTTCAGGGTCGTATTCGCGGCTGGCGAGCAGCGGTTCGTAGGTGGCGGCCAGTTCGGGATTGTTGCGCAGCGCGGGCACGACGGCGTACGTCATCGAGATCGGGCAGATATGGCCGGGCTCGGGTGTCCACACCGAGGTCTTGGCGGCGCGAACGACGTGGGCTCCGGGGCGGTCGTCCGCCCACGGCGCGCCGTGCAGGCCGTGGCCGACCGCGACCTTCATCAGCTCGTGGTACGCCGGGTCGTACTCGACCTCGTCGACCCGGTGGCCGTAGCGGTCGTGGGTGCGCAGGATCGGCTGGTTGCGGTCGGCGAGCTCACCCCAGCGCTGCGCCTGCCGGCCGCCGGACAGCGCCCCGAGTTCGGTGACCTCGTCGAGGCCCCACTCGCCGCCCTCGCGGATCAGCGCCTCGGTCAGTACGGGCGATGTCGCGGGGTTGTAGTCCTCCAGCGGCGGGACCTGATTGGTGACGACATGCGTGTCTGGCATGCCACCATGTTACAGTTTTCCGACAGTCGCACAAGAGACGTAATAAGCTGGTCACCCATCCCCGCGAGTGTCTGTACGCGACACACCGTCGGGATAGGCGACGACAAACTTGGCGCTGTCGGCCAATTCGTCTCCGCCATAAGCCCTTTCGGCCCGCACCCGACGCTTACGTCATGTCACGGTGAAGTGCTCAGCGCAACCTCAGCTTCGTGTCCTGCGGGGCTCAGTCGGCGCGCTTCATAGCGATTGAGGGCCATCACCGCGACGACGGCGAGCATCCACCCGAGCAGAATGTCGACGACATAGTGCTCGGCCGTGTACACCAACGTGAACGCCATGGTCAGCACATACGTGACGAGCAGCGGCCGCCACACGTGCCGCACCCGGGTCCATAGGAACGCCGCGATCGCTGCCGTTAGGGCCGCATGCAGCGACGGGATCGCCGCCACCAGGTTGACGCTCGACTGCCCCTGGTCTATCAGCGCGGTGGCCGAGTGAAGGTTCAATTTGCCCCAACCCCGCGTGACGATCCGCTCGACCCAGTCGTTGGCGCCGTCCTGGGTGGTGTGCATCGCGCCGAGCAGTCCGCCGTCGGGCACACCCCGCGCCGGGCCGAACATGCACTGCGGATCCGGCAGACCGCCAGCGACGTCTGCAGGCGTGCACCGGGCGGCCGCCCACGGCGGCGCCGCTGGCAGCAGCGCATAGATGATGAGCGCTGTGAAGGACAGCCCGACGAACAACCGTACGAACGCCTTCCACTCGTCTCGATTGCGTAGCCACAACACCGCGGCGACCACGTAGGGAAGGATGAAGAACGACATGTAAACGGTGCTGATGGCGATCTCCCACCACGGTGGGTAGGGCAGCTTCAACCGCTCCTGCAGCCATACCGTCGGCACGGTGCCGAAGAACATTGCGCGATCGACGTCGACCTGCCAGTGCCACATCGTGGGCCGGCCGATGAGCGTCGCCGCTCCCCTGCTCAGGTCGTAGGCAGCGAGCACCAATGCGAACGGAAGCCAGTCCCGAACGACGTAGAGGACGCGGCGGCCCTGTCCGATGCTCGCGGCGACAAGACCGGTGCAGATGTAGACAAGCAGGAGTTCACGGTTGAATGCGAAACCGGTCGTGATGGTCCGGTAGACCACCACGACAGCCCAAACTGCGATGGCGACACGTCGGGTGATCCTAAGGCGACGTTCGCGGGTCTCACCCGGATCTTCGGCGTGCGCCAGTGCAATTGGCGAGTCGTCGATCGCGGACACAACGGCCTTTCACCCTCGGGAAGATGGTGGTTCCCGGCGAATAGCCTAACTAACCTCACCGCCACCGATTGTTATGAAGGCGTTCGGTTATCGAACCGTGTCTCAGACCCGGCTAGTCCAAGTGTTCGCGCAGGAACGCGATGTCGTCCTTTCGGCCCTCATCGGCGGTCTCGCAGATCACCGGGGCGTCGGCGGCCTTGACGACCGCAACCAGCAGCTCGGGCTCGATCTGTCCGGTGCCGAAGTTGGCGTGCCGATCCGCACCCGAACCCGCGGCGTCCCGAGAGTCGTTGCAGTGCACCAGGTCGATGCGGCCGGTGATGCTCATGATCCGCTCGACGGCGTCGACGAGCTTCTCGCCCGCAGCCCAGGCATGGCAGGTGTCGAGGCAGAAGCCGATGCCCTTGTCGCCGATGTGGTCCCACAGGCGGGCGATGGTGTCGAAATGCCGGGCCATCGCATGGTCGCCGCCCGCGGTGTTCTCCAGATAGACGGCTACGTCGGTCTCGAGGTACTCCAGCGCCTTGCGCCAGCGGTCGTAGCCGGCCTCCCAATCGTTGTCGTCGGCATGGCCGCCATGCACGATCACCGCAGTCGCGTTGATCTCCGAGGCCGCGTCGCAGGTGTCCTGCAGGATCTTGCGCGACGGGATGCGCACCCGGTTGTTGGCCGATGCCACGTTGATCAGGTACGGCGCATGCACGTACAGCGGCATGCTCGCGGCCTTCAGCACCTCGGCGTCCTCGCGGGGTTTGGGCTTCTTCCAGCTCTGCGGGTTGCCGAGGAAGAACTGCACCACGTCGGCGCCGTCGGCCTGGGCAGCGGCCAGGGGATCGTCTTGGTGGACGTGCGAACCAATAAGCACGGGCTCGAGTCTAGTGAGCCCGTCCGACACCGCTCCCCGCGAGCAGGCGCGTACACCCCTTTTTCAGGAGGAAATGGGGGTTTGCGCGTCTGCTCACCCAGCGATGCGGCCACGCTCGAGATGGCTAAAGATCCGGGTGACCAGTTCGTACGGATGCTTGCGGACGTCATCGACGACCATAGGGACGGTGGTCCACCCGCATTCCTGCAATCTCGCCGTCGTTATGCGGTCGTGCTTCCACCCCTCGGGGTTCGCATGCCACTCGACGCTCTCGTACTCGGCAACAACCTTGGAATCCGGCCAAGCAAAATCGACCCGCCACAGTTTGCCGTGGCGGTCAACGATTTCGAACTGCAATTCCGGCAACGGCAATCCACCATCGATAAAGACCAGCCGGACCTCGCTTTCCATCGGAGACTCGGCGCGGCCGTCGGCAAGCGGCACAAGCGCGCGGACCGAGACGATGCCGCGTCGACCCTTCTGCTCGGTCACCGCCGCCGTGAGCTCTGCGGGACTGCAGCACTCGACATGTAGCGCGGCGTCGAGGACGGCGAGCGCGCGGGGACGGCGGAGCGTCCTCCCGATCTCCACCGCAGTCCACGCTGGCGCCGTTGCAAGTCGACCTTGAATCTTCCTGAGCGGTGCACCAATTCGTTGGTGCACCATGACATCGGGCGACGGCCGCATACGGATGCCGGGATCCAGGATGTGAAGCCGGCTGTCGGGTTCGGTGTCGAAGCCCCACATCTCGGCGGCCGTTTGCATGCAAGCAACGATGCGCATGCCAGACGCCAGCTCGAGCGCGGCGAGCCTGGCCGCTAAATCGGGCGGCTTCAGCGCGTAGACACCACGCCGGAGGCGAATGAGCTTCCCGCCTCGGACCGCGACCTCCAGTTTCTTGGGGAATATGACGGTAAGCAGCTCGCCGGTCGTGGCCACACCGCCATTAGCGGCGAACATCTCCGCCAGGGCCTCGAGCGACATGCAATGCATGCTCGTGGCACGTCACGCCCGGTGGAAACCCCCCGTCCTCCGAGGTTGTGGATAACCCCGCGACAAGACGCGAAAACCCCCAAAACCGCAAGATTTTGGGGGTTTTCGCGTCTGCTCGCGCAGACTGACTGGACTAGCGGTAGTCGCTGTAGCCGTAGTCGTCCAGCGGCACCGCGGCACCGGTGGCCTGGCCGAAGTCGGGGCTGTAGTACTGATCCTCGTACGACGGGATCGTGTACGCGGCGGCCCGCGCCTCTTCGGTCGGCTGCACCTGGATGTTGCGGTACCTGTTGATGCCGGTACCGGCCGGGATCAGCTTGCCGATGATCACGTTCTCCTTCAGACCCTGCAGCTTGTCGCTGCGGCAGTTGATCGCCGCATCGGTCAGCACTCGCGTGGTCTCCTGGAACGACGCCGCCGACAGCCACGAATCGGTGGCCAGTGACGCCTTCGTGATGCCCATCAGGACCGGGCGACCGGCCGCGGGCTCGGCGCCCTCGGCCACTACCCGACGGTTCTCGGCCTCGAACTCGCCACGCTCGGTCAGCGAGCCGGGCAGGAACTCCGTCGCACCCGAATCGATGATCGTGACGCGACGCAGCATCTGCCGGACGATCACCTCGATGTGCTTGTCGTGGATCGACACGCCCTGAGCGCGGTAGACCTCCTGGACCTCCTTGACGAGGTGGATCTG
>Ga0136846_1217892_pt1 | contig 13306 bp, 17 predicted proteins | sample HopSoiMetagenom2_FD_96841 | JGI IMG/M metagenome (GOLD analysis project Ga0136846, IMG submission 96841) | Grasslands soil microbial communities from Hopland, California, USA - 2 Assembly 2016 (version 4) | ecosystem: Environmental > Terrestrial > Soil > Grasslands | place: USA: Hopland... | reverse complement strand
CCGCAAGAACATCACCGAACTGGGCAACCGCGAGGCCGAGCCGGACTGGATGAGCCCGGACGACGCGGCCGGGATCTACTTCACCTGGAGCCAGAAGCAGCGCGACGACTTCCGGGCCAAGGGCCTGTTGTCGGGCCTGCTCACACAGGGAGCGGGCGACCTGGAGGCATACAGTCTGTGGCAGTCCCTGGTCAAGCAGAGCGCCCTGTACGGGGCGCAGGACCAGCAGGTGGGCCCGCTGGACATCCTGTCCGGGTACGTCAAGGGCAACAGCAACGGCGGCTGGATCAAGCAGGGCAACTTCGAGGTCAACCCCCTCACGGGCGAGAAGCGCTACATCGGCCCGCAGTTCAAGACCACCAGCCAGCAGCAGGTGGACCTCACCGACCCCGCCACCGCGCGGGCGGTGGCCACCAAGATCTTCCAGGATCTCCTGGGGCGTGACCCGAACTCGGGGGAGATCAGCGCGTACGCCAACGCGCTGAGCCAGTCCGAGGCGAGCAACCCGTCCACGGCCGTGACGACCACGCAGTACGACATGGCCACGGGTGAGGCGACGAACACCAACACGGTCACCTCCGGCGGCCTGAGCGCTGACGCTCAGGCGCAGATCGCGCAGGACCAGATCAGGGGCAAGAAGGAGTACGGGGCCACGCAGGCGGCCACGACCTACATGAACGCGCTGACCGGCGCGGTGGGCGGAGGCGCCTGATGGCCGTCTCCGGACAGGACATCGTCAACTTCGCCCGTACCGCCCTGGGGACCACGTACCGCTGGGGCGGGGACGACCTGAAGGCCGGCGTGGACTGCTCGGGGCTGGTCCAGCAGGTCTTCGGCCGGTACGGCATCTACGTGCCCCGCACCACGTACGAGCAGATCAATGTGGGCGCCAATGTCCCGGTGGACAAGCTTCAGCCCGGCGACCTGGTCTTCTTCGACACCGAGCCGAACAACAAGGGTGCTGACCATGTCGGCATCTACATCGGCGGGGGCAAGTTCATTCACGCGCCCCACACGGGCGACGTGGTCAAGATCTCCAGCCTGTCGGACAGCTATTACATGAACCGCCTGATGGCCTCCAGGCGCGTCCCCGGCATCGCCGGGTACGCCGGGGGCCAGGGCACCCAGTACGCCGCGACAGCGGCGCCCGGAGCCCCTCAGGTGAAGCTGTCCGCGAGTGACCTCGCGGACGAGTACGGCATGAGCTATTCGTTCTTCAAGTCCCAGCCGGAGCTGATGACGCTCCTCAAATCCGCCGTGAGCGAGCAGTGGACACCGGAGGTGTTCACCTCGCACCTGAAGAACACCAAGTGGTGGACACAGAACAGCCAGAGCGCCCGGCAGGCGCAGGTGCTGGCCAAGACCGACCCGGCCACCTACAAGGCCAACCTGGCCGCCGCCCAGGCGGCAGCCGGCGAAGCCGCCGTGAAGGCCGGAGCCATCCTGTCGGGCAAGCAGCTCCAGCAGCTTGCCCAGAACATCGTGAACTTCCAGTGGAACGACGCCCAGGTGGCGAACTACCTGGGCAGTTACGTGAACTTCACCAAGGACCACACGATCGGCGGCCAGGCCGGCGCCGCCTATCGGCAGATCACCCAGTACGCGTACGACCAGGGCGTACGGATCTCGGACCAGACGGCGAAGAACAACGCCGCCTACCTGGAGCGGGGCCTGACCACCATGCAGGGCATCCAGGACGGCCTGCGCCAGCAGGCCATCTCCACGTACCCCGGCTTCGCCGAGCAGATCGCTGCTGGCGCGACCATGCGCGATATCGCGCAGCCGTACATCCAGATGGCCGCCCAGCAGCTGGAGCTGCCCGAGACGGACATCTCGGTGTGGCACCCCAAGGTGCGCGCGGCGCTCCAGCAGGCGGACCCCAAGGGGCAGCCTGCCCCGATGAGCCTGAGTGACTTCCAGTCCACCCTGCGGGCGGACCCGGCATGGCGCACGACGCAGAACGCCCAGGACCAGACCATGCAGATCGGGCGCCAGGTGCTCCAGTCGATGGGCCTTGTCTCATGAGCCTGACTTTCGCCCAGTTCAAGGCGGGCATCAAGCAGGTGGAATCCGGCGGACGCTACAGCGTCGTGAACTCCATCGGCGCCGTGGGCGCCTACCAGGTCATGAAGTCCAACATCCCGGAGTGGACCCGCAGGGCCCTGGGGTACTCGATGACCTGGCAGCAGTTCCGGGACTCGCCCTCAGCCCAGGAGAAGGTGGCTGATGTCATCCTGGGTGGCTACTTCAAGCAGTACGGCGCCGAGGGCGCCGCCAGCATGTGGTTCTCCGGACAGCCCAACCCCAACAGTTCCGCCTCGGACGGCGGCAACACCGTCCGCCAGTATGTGGACAAGGTGCTGGCCGCCTCGGGCGGCGGCCCGTCCGCGGCCCCGACCTCCGGGAGCACGGCCGTGACGCCGAAGTTGGACACCAGCGCCCTGGCCGACTCCTACGGCCTGAGCGCAGCCCTGGTCAACAGCTCCAGTGAGCTGAAGAAGCTGTTCAAGCAGGCCGTGGCCGGCTCGTGGTCGGCGGATGTGTTCTCAGCGAAGCTGAAGAACACGAAGTGGTGGTCCACGCAGTCCGACACGCTGCGGCAGTACATCACCCTGAAGTACACCGACCCGGCCAGCTGGCGGCAGAAGCAGGCCCAGGCTCAGTACGCCGTGAACGCTCTCGCGGTCCAGGTGGGCCTGGGCAACCAGATCGGCCCCAAGGGCGTGGCGTCGGCGCTGCTGAGCAGCGCGGTGTACAACTCGCTGGCGCTGGGCTGGTCCGATGCCCGGATCAAGGACTGGCTGGGAAGCCGGGTCGCCGTCCAGGGCGGCATCATGACCGGCGAGGCGGGCGAGGCGTTCGACAAGCTCCACACCCTGGCATACCTCAACGGCATGAAGTACGGCTCCGCCTGGTACGCGGGCCAGGCCCGCTCCATCGTGAGCGGGACGGGCACCCAGGAGGCCGCGGAAGCCCTGATCCGCCGCCAGGCGGCGGCGAAGTACAGCGCCTTCGCCGACCAGATCAAGGCGGGACAGGACGTCATGGATCTGGCTTCGCCCTACATCAAGGCCGTGGCCGACATCCTGGAGGTGCCCGACACGGATGTGGACCTGTTCAACAGCCACGTGTCCAAGGCCATGACCGCCAACAAGGGCGGTCAGGCCACGTCCATCTGGCAGTTCGAGAACGACCTGCGCCGGGACCCGCTCTGGAGGAAGACGCAGAACGCCCAGGACGGCGCAATGCAGACCGCGCATCAGGTGCTTCAGCAGTGGGGGATGGTGTTCTAGTGGCGACGATCAGCACGGTAGCCCCGGCCCGGCAGAACGGGCCGTCCTGGACCGGCGGGACTGCCCGCAAGAACGGGCAGACCGTCCAGGACTTCGAGAACGCCCTTCAGGGCAGCCAGCGTGACGCCTTCGTCGCGCTGAACGCGTTGTTCACCAGCTATGGCCTGAGCACTCTCGCCCCGAAGATCTTCTCGTACATCCAGAACGGGTACTCCGCCGACACGATCTCGGTTCTTCTCCAGGAGACCCCGGAGTACAAGCAGCGCTTCGCCGGCAACGAGATGCGCAAGAAGGCGGGACTGGCCGTCCTGAACCCGGCGGACTACCTGGCCACCGAGGCCAGCTATCGCCAGATCATGGCGTCCGCCGGCCTGCCGAAGGGCTTCTACGACAGCCCTGCGGACTTCGCGTCCTGGATCGGCGGCGACGTGTCGCCGACCGAGTTGAAGGGCCGTGTGGACCTGGTCACGGCTGCGACCACGCAGGCGAACCCGTATGTCAAGCAGCAGCTGAAGGCGCTGTACGGCGTCGATGAGGGCCAGATCGCCGCGTACTTCATCGACCAGCAGCGGGCGTTGCCGCTGCTCCAGAAGCAGGAGCAGGCATCCGAATTCGCTGCTGCGGCAGCCCAGCAGGGGCTGCTGACCGACCGGCAGCGCATGGAGGACTACGTCACCTCAGGCTTCAGTCTGAGCCAGGCCAGCCAGGGCTTCGCCCAGGTGGCCCAGGAGCTGCCGAACCTCCAGGCGCTCAGCGCCCGGTTCGGCGTGACCTTCGGGCAGGTCGCTGAGGAGCAGTCCGTGTTCGGAACGAGCGCGGACTCGGTGGCCAAGAAGCGCAACCTGGTCAACTCCGAGCGGTCCCTGTTCGGCGGAGCCGCCGGGACGGCGGCCTCCGGCCTGTCGGCGGGATACAGGGCGACCTGAGCGCGCCCTATCCCCCCATGTACCAGCAGCGTGCGGCGATCGCCCCGAAGACCACGGCGGCGATCACGCCGCCCGCGTGACTCGGCCCCGTGATCGCCGTGGCGATGCCGCCTGCGGCGAGCAGGCCGAAGGCGATAGCCGCCCTCGTCCACCCGGCTTCTCTCATCTCTCCCCCTCCATCGGTGTGCGCAGCGTAGCGCTGCGCGATGCCCTGCTACAGGCGCTAGCACTAAAGTGCTAGCAGGAGTTGTAACCTGTTCTAGTCAGGGGAACCACCGGCCCTCTGGCCGCAGAAGTCCGGGAGTGGAGCGCGAACCGGCCCCCCAGCCAGTGAGCAGGCCACGGAGACCAGGGAGTGCGCAGTGAGCGACATGTACGGCTTCGGCCCGGAAGACACCGAGCCTCAGACCGAGCAGCCGGCCCCCAAGTGGTTCCGGCAGCACATGGACAAGGTCTCGGAGGACCTGAAGGTGCTCCGCGAGGAGAACGACCGCCTGAAGGCCGCGCAGCAGCAGCAGGCCGTACGAGAAGCGCTCACGGCGAAGGGCTTCGCCCCGCAGGTCGCCGACCTGTACCAGGGCACGCCCGACAAGCTGGACGACTGGCTGGGCACCTACGGGTCCGGACTGGCCAAGACCGACGGCGCAGCCGTCGAGGCCGGGCAGGGCGCGCAGGGCACGCCGCAGACGGTCGTCTCGCCCGAGAGCCAGGCAGCCCTGGCGGCGTTCGGCGCCGCCGGATCAGACGGAGCGTCCTCCGCCCTGACGGGCGAGGAGCAGCTGGCCGCGCGCATGAACGCGGCCCAGACTCCGGAGGAGTTCGCGGCCATCATGCGTGAGGCCGGGAACCGCCGCTTCTGACCCGCTGACCTGCTCTCTCTCCCTGCTTCTGCGATACCCGAAAGGGTGAGAGACCGACATGGCCAATGCGTTCACGGACACCTCTGCACTGTCCAACACAGTGCAGACCGCATACGACAAGCTGTTCCGCTTCAACCTGCGCTCCCAGCCGCTGTTCCGCTCCCTGGCGGACGTGCACCCGACCGACCTGACGGCGCCGGGCTCCAGCATGGTTCTGGGCATCTGGCAGGACCTGGCTCCGGCGACCACGCCTCTGTCCGAGGACGTGGACCCGGACGCGGTCGCCATCGGAAACCCGACCCAGAAGACCCTGACCATCAACGAGTACGGCAACCCGGTGCTCCGTACCCGGAAGTTGATGCTGGTCAGCCTCACCGACGTGGACCCCGCTGCCGCGAGCATGATCGCGTACAACATGGCGGACTCCGTGGACGTACTGGTCCAAACCCAGCTCCGCGGCGGCTCGTACCTGATCCAGCTCAAGGGCGGCACCACCACGTACGTCACCAACGCCACCAGCTCCACCGTGGCCACCACGATGGCGGGCACCGACACCTTCAAGTCCTCGCTGGTGCGCCTGGCCGTAGCCAAGCTCAGGACGAACAAGGCGGTACCGAAGAAGGGCTCGTACTTCGGCGGCTTCATACACCCCGAGGTGAGCCACGACCTGCGCGCCGAGTCCGGCGCCGCAGCGTGGCGTGACCCGCACAACTACTCGGCGGCGGGCAACGTATGGGCCGGCGAGATCGGCGCCTACGAGGGCGCCTTCTGGATCGAGTCGCCCCGGTGCTACCAGGCCGTGGACGCCGGTACCGGCGACAACACGGTCCGCCGGTTCAGGACGTACATCCTGGGCCAGGAGGCCATCGCCGAGGCCGTGGCCGATGAATTCCACATCGTCGCGGGCCCGATCGTGGACAAGCTCGGCCGGTTCCGCCCCCTGGGCTGGCTCGGCATGGCCGGCTGGGCTCGCTTCCGCGAGGAAGCGCTGATCAGGATCGAAACGTCCAGCTCGATCGACGCTTCCTGATTCATGACCACGTGGACTTTCCTGACCCCCATGGTCGAGGAGGGGCCGGCTTCCTGGGAAGACCGCCTCTTCCTCCGGATCAAGCTGGCCCGGGGAGTCACGGTCCTGGAGGGACCGCCCGGTTCATACCGGGCGGTCCGTTTCCCCACCCAGGACGAGATCGCGGCGGCGACCACCGCCTACATCGGCGGCCACGAGTACGACGTGGACGACGCCACCAAGGCCGCGCTGATCGCGGCCGGCGTGGGCGTCACGGATGCCAGCTTCCAGTACGTGACCGGGACATACGGCACGGGAGGGTACGGAGAAGGGGTGTACGGCGGGTGACTATCTCCCCGATCGCAAAGGGCACGACGAACTGGGACGTGCCCCTGGAGGCCAATGTCCAGGATCTCCAGAACCAGCAGACCGCGCATGCGGGAGCGGCCGATCCGCACGGCGATCGTGCGGACGCCGCCTCGAAGTACGTCCCCAAGACCGGCGGCAACTTCACGGGCGAGGTGGACATCCAGCCCGCCAGCGGGCGGGCCGCCTTCTTGAAGACGGTCGATCCGACCGCGCACACGGCGACCTTCTACCAGGCCGCCACGTCCGGCACAGACACGGCAGCGGCCGTCAACGCGACCTCGGACAACAGCGCGACCAGTGCCATGTTCCTGTCGGGTATAGAGAGCGCCCGGGGCACCCTGAAGGTTGCCCACCGCAACCCGGGGCCCGGCGCCACCGCGGACGCCTCCGCGTCGGCGGTGTCCATCGACCTCCAGGACGCCGGGCAGGGCGGCACCGCCGCCCAGGGAATCTTCATCACCTCCACGACCACGGCGGCCGGTTCCACCGGCAACGCCGTGACGGTCCGCTTCGGCGGCCAGGACTGGTTCGTCGTCAAGGGCGCGGTCAGCGCCGGGCAGGGCGTGGTGGGCGTCGGCGTGGCCACGGGCCACGTGCCCGCCGGGATGCTGGAGGTGGCCCAGAAGGACACCACCACGCCGGGGATCGCCATGACGGCGATCGCCTCCGGCACGGACATGGTCAACCTCAAGGACTCCGGCGGGAACCAGCGCTTCCAGGTCAGCAACGCGGGCAACGCCATCTTTCGGGCAACGATGTTCTCGACCAGCCCTCTTCAGGGCGGCGCCACCTCGGCGGACCTCGGCGGCAGCTCCGGGTTTGTGATCTCCATGAAGAACGTCACCACGCCGCCCAGCACCAACCCGACCGGCGGCGGAATCCTCTACGTCGATGCCGGCGCACTGAAGTACCGCGGGTCCTCCGGGACCGTCACCACGATCGCCCCGGCCTAGGAGGCCGCCATGAAGACCCAACCCGAGTACGTCACCGGGGACGGCGGCAACGCCGTCATCGCCAACCAGGACGAGAAGGTCATCCTGGACGCCTGCTTCAGCGGCGTCCCGGCGGTAGCCGTTGGCTACCAGGAAGACGACAGCCACGTCAGTGCACAGTTCCGCGGCTCGGACGTAGCGGGGTCCTGATGGCCTGCCGGACCGGGTGTAAGACCAAGGCCCATAGCTCTTACCACGAGTGCCTGCGCGCGGCGAACACGACCACGTACCTGGCCAGCCCCTCCAAGGGGCTGGACGGGACCCGCCAGAAGGCATGGGACAAGGAACTGCACGACTACCGCGAGGCCCGCCGCCAGGGCATCCAGCCCGACGGCACCACTCGCCGCAAGGTCGAGGACGCCGTCAGGCGCTCCGATGAGGCCGGCGCGGCCTATGGCCGGGACTTCTCCCTGGCCAACCCCATGTGAGGCGCTGTGACCACCTTCGACGGGCTCCTGGTCCGTATCCGCCAGCAGGTCATGGGCTACGCCAAGGACCAGGCGCCCCTGGGCGAACTGGCCGCCGACATGGCGGCCACGGACGCGACCTTCACCGCCGCTCCGGCGACCATCACGAACTTGTCGCGGGGCCTGCTGGAGATCGATGACGAACTGCTGCTGCTGAGCAGCTACGACCGCACCTCGGGCGTGGCCACCGTCATGGGCGGCCTGAACGGCCGCGGCGCCGAAGGCACCACGGCGGCGTCCCACGCCGCGCACTCCCTGATCACCGCCGACCCGCGGTTCCCCCGGGCCCGGGTCAAGGAGGCCGTCAACGACGTCCTCCAGGCCCTGTATCCCTCCCTGGTGGTGTTCGCCACCACCGAGATCACGAACGTCTCCGTGGTCTACGAATACGCCATGCCCGCCGACGCCCTGGACGTGTGGGCGGTCAGCAACCAGACCATCGGACCCAGCCAGGTCTGGATGCAGGGCGCGGACTACCGCTTCAACCCCACCGCGGACACCGCGGCCTTCCCCACGGGGAAGTCCATCCAGCTGTTCGACAGCGTCACCCCGGGCCGCACGGTGTTCATCAAGTACACCAAGGCCCCGTCCCCCCTGGTCAACGGCAGCGACGACTTCGCCGCCGTAACCGGGCTCCCGGAGCGGTGCGTGGACCTGGTGGTCTGGGGCGCCTGCGCCCGGCTGCTGCCAGCCTACGAGGCAGCCCGCCTCCAGCAGTCCGCCGTGGAGTCCACGGAGCGGGCGGCCCTGGTGCCGCCGGGCAGCGCCCTGAAGGGCGCCCAGTATTACCTGGCCATGTACCAGCAGCGCCTGGAAGAGGAGCGCATGCGGACGTTCGCCGAGAACCCCCAGACCATCTCATTCGGAGTCTGACGTGCCCATCCTGCGCTATTACAGCTCCATCGCCCAGCCCACCACGCTGGCCGGGTCGGTCAGCGCCGGAGCGGCGAGTATCACCGTGGACGCAACCACCGGCTTCCCCGCGTCCACGCCCTTCGCGCTGGCCGTGGACTATGGCTCCCTGGCCGAGGAGCTGGTGGACGTGACCGCCGTGGCGGGCACCACGCTGACGGTCACGCGGGGCGTGGACGGCACCAGCGCCCAGAGTCACAGCCTGGGCGCCGTGGTCCGCCACGTGGCCTCGGGCCGCGACTTCGCGGACTACCAGACCCACCAGGCCGCCGCCAGCGGCGTGCACGGCGTCACCGGTGCCGTGGTCGGCACCACGGACACCCAGACTCTGACCAACAAGACCCTGACAGCTCCCGCCATCACGGCGGCGACCTTCACGGGCGCCACCGCCGGGACGACGGTGGCCACGGCCAAGGTCACCGGCGACGCCAACGGACGTCTGACCGTGGGTGCCGACGGCACCCTGACCTGGGGCTCCGGCACCGGAGCCGGCGACGTAACGCTCTATCGCGAGCAGGCCGACGTCCTCACCTCGAACGACGTGTACCGCACGTACCGCACCAACACCACGGACGCCGCCTATACCGCGCGGGTCACCGGCGACACCAACAGCCGGTACATCGTCCGAGCCGACGGCCAGCTGGCCTGGGGGGCCGGCGGCGGATCAGCCACGGACACCAACCTGTACCGCTCCGGAGTTGGGGCTCTCCAGACCGACAACGCGCTGACCGTCACGGGGCGCCTGACCGCCCAGGCGGGCGCGACCATCGTGGGCGACGCATCCCCGTCCACTGGAGGGGTCGCCATCAAGGCGGGCCCGGCAACCATTTATGTAACGGAGTTCCACGACGCCAGCAACACCCTGGTCGCCGCGGTTTCCGCAGCGGGTGTAGGGAACTTCGCCGACCTCCAGATTACCAACCCTGCGACCTGGGCATCTTTCCCGATGGCCTCCACGACCTGGAGGACTTCTACGGGAAATGCCACGCCGTCCTTCGGGAATGCCGTCCTGTCCTACAGCTACAAGATCGTTGCCGGCGTGATGAACGTGGCGTTCTCCCTGACCTTCGGTTCGACTACGAACTTCGGCGCATCGCCGACCACGGGGGATAACTGGCAGTTCTCGCTCCCGGGGGTCTATAACGTCGATCCGGCCTGGCGCGGCACGCAGCTCACCGGCGGCTTCGGCCGCGGCACGTCCACCACAGCCAAGACGTTCCCCTTCGCGGTGAAGTTCGACAGCACCGGCCGCTACTTCCAGTTCGACATCGCCGGCGGCTTCGTGGACGCAACGGCGATGACCAACGCCGGGTTGATGGACTCGGTCTCCCCGTTCACTTGGGCCAGCGGGAATGTGATCGCCTTCACGGCGGCCTTCCCGGTGACGCCCAACCCGTGAGGGGTGTCCATGGCTGACATCGTCTCTCGCATCCCCGCACCCCTGTCGGGACGCACAAGCCCCGGCGGGGGTAGCTATGCCCTGACCGACATCGACTATGACGTGTCGATCGGGGCGCTGCCCTTCATGCTCGCCACCAGTGACGAGCGGCCCATGACGATCGGCCTGGCGCCGATCCGCAAGGACCAGTTCGACAACAACCGCGAGCCGGGCGAGCAGAGCCTTTTGGGCTGGTGGGTCCGCTCGCAGTCCACCTTCATCGGCGGGGAGGGGATGCTGTACCAGGACCCCGACCAGGTCGGGGCGGCGAATTTGCAGAACCGCCACGCCATCCAGTACGGCCACTCCGTGGGCCTGAACCCCTGGACCAACGGCCGGCTGACGCTGCTGCGCAGCACCACCCAGCGCATCGCTGACGCCTCGGGGAACAACCACCTGGTCCTGGGCTGGAACGACAGCACGGACCGCTACTGGTCCGCCGTCGGCTCCGCCCTGAAGAGTGACACCGGCTCCGCCGTCACCGCGATCACCTGGGGCGGAGCCAACACCATTCGCTCGCTCACGAGCGACGGCACGAACTACTACGCGGCCGACAATGTCGGCATCTACAAGGGCGCCGGGAACGGCGCCGGAGCCCTCGCCTGGAACACCGGCAGCACGAACACGGTCGTGCGCTGGGTCAAGGGCCGCCTGATGGCGGGCATAGGCCCGAGCGTGTACGAGCTGGTGGGCGGGGCACCGCCCACCCTGCCCGCACCGAAGATGACGCATCTCAATGCGTCCTGGGCCTGGACGGACTTCGCCGAAGGCCAGTCCGCGATCTACGCGAGCGGCTACGCCGGCTCGCAGTCGGCCATCTACAAGTTCGTGCTGGACAGCTCCGGCACCGTGCCGACCCTCGCCTCCGGCGGCATCATCACCACCCAGCTTCCGCTGGGTGAGGTGGTCAACTGCGTGACGACGTACCTGGGTACGTTCGTCGGCATCGGCACCTCGCGCGGCTTCCGCGTGGGGGAGATCGACTCCAACGGGGACATCTCCTATGGCCCCCTGCTCATCACGAACGCCTCCGGCGTCAAAGCCGTCGGCACGTACGACCGGTTCTTCTTCGTCGGCGGCACCAACGCCATCGACGGGCAGAGCGGACTGTGGCGCGTGGACCTGGGCCAGATCATCCAGGACGCCGGGGCCACCACCCCCGGCTTCGCGTACGCCACCGACCTCCAGGCCCACGCCACCGGCGCCGTGAGCGCCGTGACGAACTTCGGGAACTCCGACCGCATGGTCCTGGCCGTGGTCGGCCAGGGGGCCTACCTGGAATCGGCCTCCACGCTGGAGGCCACCGGGTACTTCCAGACCGGCAGGGTGCGTTACAGCACCCTGGAGCCCAAGCTGTTCAAGTTCCTGTCGGTCAAGACGCCCACCCCGTTCAGCGGGTCCCTGACCGCCTCCATCACCGAACCCGGCGGTTCCACCACCTCCATCCTGACCATCGCGGAGGGCGGCAACGCCACCCTGAGCGATGTGGCGCTGGCCGCGCCGGCCGCGGCCGTGGAGTGGGCGCAGCTGCGCCTGGACTTCGCCCGCTCCGGGGGTGATGCCACCAAGGGGTCGGAGGTCAACGGGTGGCAGTTCAAGGCCATGCCCGGATCGGTGCGGCAGCGCCTGATCGCGCTGCCGCTGGCGTGCTTTGACTTCGAGTCCGGGCGAAGCGGCCAGCGCTTCGGCTACGAGGGCCGGGCCGCCGAAGTCCTGGCGGCCTTCACGCAGATAGCCCAGAAGGGCGACACGGTCACGTATAAGGACCTGGCCGCCGACACGGCGGTCCTGGTCGTAGTGGACGACTACAAGTTCGAGCAGAAGGCGGCCCCGTCGCAGACGGGAGCCGTCTCCGGCGGCTATCTGTGGGCGCAGCTGCGCACCATCGCGGATGTGATCACGTCATGACCGAGCACGAGTACCTGTCCACGGGGTGCCTGCACGGCAGGCACGACTACTGCCAGAACACCAAGGGCCAGGCCGGGCCGAAGAAGCCCGGCCGGTGCAAGTTCTGCGGATCCAAGTGCATCTGCAAATGCCACAAGGAGGCCACCGATGTGGCCGCCTGAGCGCGACATCATCGCGCCCGTCTCCGGCGTGGAGCACGAGGCCGTGAGGACCGCCCAGAGGGCACTGGGCCTCGCGCCGACAGGGGAGTTGGACGAGCCCACCAGAAGCCACCTGAGGGGCATACAGCGCCTCTTCAGGGTCCAGGTCACAGGAGTCCTGGACCGGGACACTGCGGCGCTCATCGAGCGCCTGCGCCACGTGTACAAGGAGGACTGATGACCAAGACTCAGCTGATCGATCTCGGTGAGCGCGCCGGCTGGACGCTGGCGCAGGCCGCCGTCGCCTTCGGCATCACGGAGGCCACGGGCCTGAAGACCTGGTGGGCCCTGCCCCTGGCCACCGCGCTGAGCGCGGTCAAGACCTGGGTCCAGCGCAAGCTGGCGGCCAAGCAGGCCGCATGACCCAGGCGCAGATCCCCGAAGGCAGCGTGTTCATCACGCCATCACAGATGTATGCGCAGCAGGTGGAGACGACAGCAGCGGTACGGCGCCTCGAAGGCAAAGTGGACATGCTGGTGACCCAGCTGTCCGAGCGGGACAACGAGAAGGACCGGGTCCATTCGGACCATGAGTCCCGGATACGCGAGCTGGAACGGCACGGCACCGCCGACCATGACCAGCGCATCACGGACGTGGAACGCAAGGTCTGGAAGGCGGTGGGCGTGGTCGGCGTACTGGGCGCCGGGTGCTCCGGCGCCATTGTCGCCATCTTTCAGGCGCTCGGGCACTGAGCCAGCTACGCTGGCGGAGCGTCACAGGGACGCCGTGCCCCTTGGTTCAGGCACAACGCAAAAATGAGGCCCACCCCCGGAGGGGTGGGCCTCATGCGTGCGGGTGCGCCAACACCCGCACAGTGTCCGCCGGGAATCCCGGAGCCGTGGGGATGGCGGACAAGCTGACGCCCCTCTGGCGTCGGAGCTGGCCACGAGGCCAGAGGGGCGTGATCAGGGGGTGGGGCCTTCTCGTGCGCT
>Ga0136846_1228624_pt1 | contig 13308 bp, 14 predicted proteins | sample HopSoiMetagenom2_FD_96841 | JGI IMG/M metagenome (GOLD analysis project Ga0136846, IMG submission 96841) | Grasslands soil microbial communities from Hopland, California, USA - 2 Assembly 2016 (version 4) | ecosystem: Environmental > Terrestrial > Soil > Grasslands | place: USA: Hopland... | reverse complement strand
GGTGGCGGTGGTGATGAGGAGCAAGGGCCATTCGCCGCGCCAGCTTTTCTCCGCTTCGAGCGCCAGTGCGAGCTTGTGCGCCCAGTCGCTGGTCCATCCGCCGATGACGGCGAGCGGCGCCGGGTCGCGCCCGGCCAGCGCCTTTACCCACGATTCGATCGGCGCCTCGGTCGCCACCTTGTACCAGCGAATGCGCAACTTGCCTGCGAATCCGCCCCGCGTGACGACCAACTCGGGAACCATTGTCGATTGTTCGGGGAACGCCGCCGAATCATCGACCTTGATCCCGCTCGGCTGGCCGTCACTCGGCATCTCCATGCGCTTGATGCCGATCACGAACAGCGACCACGTTTCACTCGCGGAAGTGTTGTTGATCCACGCGATTTCCTGATCGCCGGCGGGCACGGGCAGCGGCCTCGGCAACCGGTCCGGCGGCCGAAACCACGCTGTCCACAGGCCAATGCCCACCATCATGCCGATCAGGCACGTCCCGAGGATCAACATCGGCCAGCGGGAACGCAGCATGATTTCTCGATCTCGCCTCCTTGACTTAGGAATTCACCAGGACCACAATTCAACAGGCTTCACCTAAAGGAATTGTCGTGACAACGGCTCACCGAATCGACATGGTTCTCACCGAGGACGGAAAACTGTCCCTCAATCAACTGCCTTTTCTCGCGGGAGAAAAGGTTGAAGTCCTCGTCGTTCCTACATTCCCTAAGCCGAACGGCGCCGCATCCCATCCTTTGATCGGCACGGTATTGCACTACGATCAACCGACCGAACCAGTGGCCGTGGACGATTGGGAAGCCGCATCGTGATCCTGCTCGAGACGCATATCTGGGTTTGGTGGGTGAGCAACGACCCTCGATTACCTGGCGATTACTCCCGTTTCATAGGCTCGGAAAGGGGGAACGGTCTCGGCATCTCGGCTATCTCCTGCTGGGAAGTTGCGAAACTCGTCGAACATAACCGCCTGCAGCTTTCAATTTCCGTCGACCAATGGATATCGCAAGCGCTGCAGCCACCGGTCATCTTACTTCCACTGTCGCCGGATATTGCCGTGGAGTCGACTCGGCTTCCCGGCAACTTTCATCGCGATCCGGCCGATCAGATCATCGTCGCGACGGCCCGCCGGTATGCCTGTGCTCTTGTTACCCTCGATTGCCGTATCCGTTCGTACCCTCACGTTTCCATTCAACCCGGACTTCAGAATGCCAGGTAAATGAATGTCTTCCCGACGCCGGGGCTGAGCGACACGAGGAGGACGACGATGCCCGCATAGGCCGCGGCGCGAACGATGCTCGGCAACTCGAGCACAGCGCACACCTTCGCCCGCAAGCCGCTGAACAGGTGCCCGGCCAAGGCCAATACGACAAGAACGGGAACCCAGACGGGAATTGCGCGGCTCCCGTCCGAAAGAAGATCGAAGGCGAAAAGCGATCGCATCAGCACGCCGCCGGCCTCCCAGTTCGGCATGCGAATCAGAATCAGCCCCGCGACGACCAACCAGAACGTAAACGCACTGGACATGATTTTCCAAAGCCCGGTCGCTCGGATCGTCTCGCACGCCGGTATTCCGGTGAGCGAGCGATCCCAGATGCGGTGCAGGCTCATGAGCGCGCCGTTGTAGAGGCCATAGACGAGCCAGGCCCACGTCGCTCCATGCCATAGCCCGCACATGACAAACACAACCATCAGGTTCAAGTAGGTTCGCGGGGCGCTTCCCTTGCTGCCGCCGAGCGGGAAGTACAAGTAATCGCGAAGCCAGGTGGAGAGGGAGAGGTGCCAGCGCCGCCAGAAATCGCTGATGCTCGTCGCCAGGTACGGGAAGTTGAAATTCCTCGGCAATTCGAAGCCGAACCACTTCCCGATACCGATCGCCATATCTGAGTAGCCGGAGAAGTCACAGTAGATTTGCGCGGCCCAGGCAAGGCAAGCCCAGCGCTGGGCCATGGCATCGAAGGCGTCCGGATGGGCGAACACCGGCGTCACGAACAGGAGATCGAGTTGATCGGCGATGAACACCTTCTTGAAGAGCCCGAGCAGGAAGAAGTGTAGCCCCTCGGCGACCTGCTTTGCAGAAACCGAGGGCGGCGTGGTCATTTGCGGCAGGAACTCGGCGGCCCGCACGATCGGCCCGGCCGCCAGTTGCGGGAAGAAGGACACGAACAGCGCATAGTCGAGGAAGCTGCGCACCGCCCGAATCTGCCGGCGATACACATCCACCGTGTAACTGATTCCCTGGAACGTGTGGAAGCTGATGCCAAGCGGCAGCAGGATGTCCCACGTGCGATCGTGGATCGGCATGGCGAACAGTTGCGCGAGTGACACCGCGTTGTCATAGACGAAGCCGGTGTACTTGAAGGCGAAGAGCAGCCCGAGGTTGGCGGCAATGCTGAGGCCCAGCCAGCGTTTGCGCCCGCGTTCGCTCTCGGCCGCCTCAATTCGCAAGGCCGCCAAATAATCGATGACGGTGCAGGCGATGATCACCCACAGATACTGCGGCGACAGCCACGAGTAGAAGAGCCAACTGGCGGCGAGCAGCACGCCGTAGCGCTGCGACCGCCGCCGGAGCAAGTGATAGAGCACCAGCACCGTCGGCAGAAATATGAAGAACGCCTTCGTGGCGAAGATCATCGATTGCTATTCCTTGCCGTCGCGAACTCGCAAGCGGTTCGCCAGCCAATCAGAAAACCGCTTCGCCCCATCCAGATTCATGTGAATCAGGTCCGCGAAGTGAGCATCCGACAGTCCCACGGCATCGCGGCGGGCGCGGATTACCGGGATGCCGCGACTGCGTTCGATTTCCGCCAAGCGAGTGTGGTACTCCACGAATTCCTTCGCATGCATCGCTTCGAGATTCGCCGTCACTGGCATGTCGATGAGGACGAGTTGGACGCCGCGGGCTTCGCACCAGTCGATCAGGCGGTGCAAATACTTCAGGTGGGAGCCGGTGCGGTACTTGGCGAGGTAGGGGAATTGCGTGGGCGCAAGCCCGGCAGCGTACACCGCGGCATAGTTTCCGGAGGCGAAGCCGCGGGCCGGCGCATAGCCATTGCCGTGCTGCAAGCGATCGGACCGTTCGCGCAGCTCATCGGCCTCGCTCATCGTCTCGGGACAACTGCCCGGTAAGCGTTTGTCCGCTTCGCACGCCGCCCACATGCGCATGCCATGGCGATACCGGAACAGGCTCGAAACCTGCCCGAATTTCGCCGTCGCATAGTGCCGGATCACCCATTCGCCGGCCTCCGGCCTCAGTTTCACCCAGCGAGCGACATCGCCCAGCGTCATGAGCGAGTACGGTCCGTGCGGTTCGTGGCGCGAATCGTTGATGTCGCTGGCCGTCATCCCGTACACGAGGACGCGCGGCGGGCGGGGACAACCGCGAAGAACGGCATGATAAAAGTCCGAAGTGGTGCCGCCCGACAGTCCCATTGCATACACGGAATTCAGCGGCTGGCCATGCCATACCGCGCCGCGAATACGCTCCGGGTCGATCCCCTCGGCAACCGGCGACCCGCCAATGAACACCAGATCGCGCGGCTCCTTCGCGCAGCCCTCCACCCGCAGTGCGTAATCGTCGGGCGAATGCCGCTGCCAGACCGGCGCGAACAGACCAATGGCGATATCCAAGGCAATGAGAAGGAGTGCAAAAGCCACGACCGCGCGGTTCCGCTGCCAGAACGTAACCGTGCGTTTTGCAGCGTCGACAGTGACGACTGTGATGCTCTTGAGCGCCGGCGTCTCCGCGAGGCGGGACCGCGTCGGCGATTCGAGAAACGGCGCATCCGTTTGTGTGGCCACGAGAGTCATCCGTGAATTCGGGCGCGAAAGTGTGCCAGATTCCCGACGAACGCGGAAGAGGAATCGCTGGGACAATTCTCGACACGGCCCGGCGGCACAACGTGGTTCGCATCGCCGAATCGTCGATGGGTATAATTCCCAAGAAGTACCGCCGCCCAAGCAACGAAGCCAAAATGTCATTGACGAGTTTCCATCCCATCGTCGCCGAGTGGTTTGCGGAGCGATTTCAGGCTCCCACTGAACCCCAGCGTCTGGGTTGGCCGAGCATACTGGAAAGCCGAGATACGCTCATTGCCGCGCCGACGGGCTCGGGTAAAACGCTCACCGCCTTTTTGGCCAGCCTCAACCGCCTGCTCCAGCTCGCTCTCACCGGCGATCTTCGTGACCTGACCTATGTGGTGTACGTTTCGCCTCTGCGCGCTTTGTCCAATGACATCCAACGAACCTTGCAGGGACCCCTCGCCGAAATCCTGACGCTGGCGCGCCGCGATCATCCGAACTGTCCCGAAATTCGCGCGCTGGTCCGCACCGGGGACACGCCGTCCGCCGAACGGCAACGAATGGTCCGCCGCCCACCGCACATTCTCGTCACCACGCCGGAATCGCTCTACCTCGTGCTGACCGGCAGCAGGAGCCGCGAGATTTTGCGACACGTCGAAACGGTCATTGTGGATGAAATCCATGCGGTGGCACGGGATCGACGCGGCTCCCATCTGTCGCTGTCTTTGGAACGGCTCGATACGCTCTGCGCGGAGCGGCCCGTTCGCATCGGTCTGTCGGCAACTCAGAAACCGATCGACGAGCTGGCCCGCTTCCTGGTCGGCTCCTCCGCACCTTCGCCAACCATTGTCGATGTCGGCCATCTTCGCCAGTTGGATATCCAGGTCGAAGTGCCGAAGCGCGAGCTGCAGGCCGTTTGCAGCCACGAACACTGGGCGGAGGTCTACGAACGCCTCGTCGAATTGATTCAGGAACACCGCAGCACTTTGGTCTTCGTCAATACGCGGAAGCTGGCGGAACGAGTGGCGTTTCAGCTTGCCGAGCGGCTCGGTCCCGAGCAGGTGTTCGCGCATCACGGCAGTCTGTCGCATCGCAGCCGGCAGCAAACCGAACAGTTGTTCAAGGAAGGCCGGCTCAAGGCCGTCGTGGCCACGGCTTCACTCGAACTGGGCATCGATGTGGGGCACATCGATCTAGTTTGCCAGATCGGCTCGCCCCGTTCGATCGCCACTTTTCTGCAACGGATCGGGCGGGCGGGCCATGCACTGGGCCTGATTCCGAAAGGCCGTCTCTTCGCGCTCTCCCGCGATGAACTGATCGAATGTCTGGCCCTGGTGCGCGCCGTCCGCGCGCGGCGGCTCGATCGCGTGCCGATCCCTCTTGCCCCGCTGGATATTCTCGCCCAGCAGATCGTCGCCGCCGTCGCCTGCGATGACTGGAACGAAAATGATCTCTTCAATCTCATTCGACGGGCCTATCCGTACCGGAATCTCTCGCGCGAAGATTATGAAGCGATTCTCGAGATGGTGAGCGAAGGCATCGCCCCGGAACGCGGCCGCTACGGCGCCTACGTCCAGCGCGATCGCGTGAATGAACGACTGCACGCCCGCAAGGGGGCACGACTTACCGCCGCGACCTGCGGCGGCGCCATCCCGGAGATCGCCAACTACAACGTCGTCACGGACGATGAATCGCGAACGGTTGTGGGCAATCTCGATGAAGACTTCGCCGTCGAATCCAACGCCGGGGATGTTTTTCTTCTGGGCAATACGTCCTGGCGAGTCCGCCACGTTCGCGGTGGCGAAGTCGTGGTCTCGAATGCTCAGGGCGCTCCCGCCACGGTCCCATTCTGGCTCGGAGAAGCGCCGGGACGAACCGTGGAACTTTCCGCGGAAGTCGGCCGATTGCGGGAAGAAATGAGCGCTCATCTCGCGAAAGAATCGTTGGACGACGCCGCCGCCTGGCTTTGCGAGTCTGCTCCGGTCGGCCGGCACGGAGCCGAGCAAGCCCTGCAATACGTGGCTGCCCAGCAAGCCGCCACCGGAATGGTGCCAACGCAAAAGAAGCTCCTCTTCGAGCGTTTTTTCGACGAGTCGGGCGGCATGCACCTCGTGATTCATGCTCCCTTTGGCACGCGCATCAATCGGGCCTGGGGACTAGCCCTCCGCAAGCGCTTCTGCCGCACCTTCGATTTTGAACTGCAGGCTTCGGCCGACGATAACGGCATCGTGCTCTCGTTCGGAACGCAACATAGCTTTCCCCTCGAACAGATGTTTCGCCTGGTCCCCTCGCGGCTGGCTCGAGACGTCCTCGTGCAGGCCTTTCTGGCGACCCCATTCTTCGGCACTCGCTGGCGTTGGAACATCACCCGATCCCTGCAACTGTTGCGAGCGCGCAAAGGACAACGCGTTCCTCCCCATCTGCAACGAATGCGGGCCGAGGATCTGTTGACGTCGGTCTTTCCCGCCCAGACCGCGTGCCAGGAGAATGTGGTCGGCGACATCCCCATTCCCGATCAGCCAATCGTCCGGCAAACAGTCGAGGATTGCCTCCAGGAACTCTGCGACCTTGAAGGCTGCCGGGAGGTGCTGCGCGGCATCGAAAGCGGCGCCCTGGAAACGATCGCCCTGGATAGTCGGGAGCCATCGCCATTTGCTCATCAATTGCTGAACGCCAATCCGTATGCGTTTCTCGACGACGCTCCGCTCGAAGAACGGCGTGCGCGGGCGGTGTCGCTACGTCGGTCGCTCTCTCCGGACGCCCTGCGCGATCTCGGCCGGCTCGATCCCGAGGCCATCGCTCAGGTGAGGCTCGAAGCGCAGCCGCAGATCCGCGACGCCGATGAGTTACATGACGCGTTGCTCACGTGCGGCGCCATGATTGCCGCGGAAGCTGAGAAGTGGTCCGACTTTTTCGAGCCATTGCGGTCGACAGGCCGAGGTGCGCGGGTCAGGCGATCCAGCGCACCGGACCTGTGGGTGGCGACGGAACGCTGGCCGCTGCTCCGGGCGATCTGGCCGGACGCCGCCGCCGAGCCGAATGTTGCCGTGCCTCGCGGCGTCCGCACCGATTGGACGCGCGAACAAGCCATTGCCCAGCTCGTGCGCGGCCGCATCGAATGCGCCGGGCCCACAACCATTGATCGAGTTGCAGCCGAACTCCATTTGCCTTTGGCGGACGTCGAGATCGCCATGGCCGGTTTGGAGGCGCAGGGCATTGTCCTTCGAGGCCGATTCACCGGAATGGACGAATTGGAATGGTGCGACCGACGGCTCTTGGCGCGCATCCACCGCCTCACGCTCGACGGACTCCGCCGGCAGATCGCTCCGGTCTCGATCGAGCAATTCCTGCGCTTCCTCGTTCGGCATCAGCAGGTGCAACGGGAACCTCGTCTTGGCGGCCAGGCGGGGCTTCTGACCCTCATCGAGCAACTGGAAGGATTCGAAGCGCCGGCCGGGCACTGGGAAAAGCACATTCTTCCGTCGCGCATGGAGTCCTACGATCCGGCGTGGCTCGACACGCTGACATTCATGGGCCAGGTGTGTTGGGGGCGGCTTCGTTCCGCCGGCGGAACACAACAAATCAGCGAGACGAATGGGCGGCCCATCAAAGCGATGACGCGATCGACGCCGATTACACTCCTGGTGCGCGACCATGCGGCGTGGTTGCTGCCCTCCTCCGAGCAAATTCTTTCGGCGCTCGATCTTCTCGGCAGTAATGCCCGTGCGGCTTACGAGGCATTCACTCGCCACGGCGCTTTGTTCCCCTCACAGATCGGAACGCTTCTGAACCTGGTCCCCTCTCAGGTCGATGACGTATTGCGGGAACTCGCTGCCGCGGGATTCGTGACCAGTGACGGCTACCCGGCATTGCGAACGTTGCTCGGTCTCCGCCCACACACGTTCCGGCATCGTTTCCGCCGAGCGGCACTCCCCCTGCCCGCGCCGACCGGACGCTGGACCCTGTTGCGCTCTCCCCTGGTCCCTGAAGTGGAATCGGAGAAGCAGACAGAAAACTGGTGTCGCCTGCTGTTGCGGCGCTATGGCGTCGTATTTCGAGAATTGATCTTGAACGAATCGGCGGCGCCGCGCTGGGGCGAACTCGTCCGGATCTATCGACGCTTGGAGGCACGCGGGGAACTTCGCTTCGGACGATTTGTCGACGGGGTGGCCGGGGAGCAGTTTGCCTTACCGGAGACGATCCCCGTGCTTCGAGCCGCGGCGGAATCGAAGCTTGCGCCGGTCGACCTGGCGGCTACCGACCCCCTGAATCTGACGGGGCGACTGATGGCGGATCCTCGAGTCCCGGCATTGCCGGGTCATATGATTGCGATTGTCGATGGCCGATTCTCATCCGTGAAGGGGGCCGCGACTGCTTCCGAGGACCATTGCATCTTCACTCCAAATGCTTCTTGACTGCGGTCGGCGGCCGCTGCTCCACCGTTCACCGGCGAACCACCTTTGTCTCAAGATATTGGCTTAGAAGACATTGCAACAAACTCGGCGAAGTGCGGCACCTGCCGGCCAACATGTGCGTTTGGCCAGTGGCCAGTGGCCGGCAGAAGGAATTCCATCTTGGGAGAATTAACCGGGCGGACCGTAAACATATGGCCGGGACATCGTGACTACACCCGACAGGAGTCGAACCTGTAACCTATGGTTCCGAAGACCATTGCTCTATCCAGTTGAGCTACGGGTGCGTTAAGCCTTGCAACTAAGCTATATTTCGCGGTTCACGTCTGGTAGTCAGTATTCTTGACTACACCAGTTTGCTACACCTATCGGGGCCATTATGGCCAGAAAACGCAAGGCCGCGAAGCCGTACAAGGACTTCCCTCTCTTCTTACATGCCACAGGGCAGTGGGCCAAGAAGATCAAGGGAAAGATGCATTACTTCGGCAAGGACGCCGCGGCGGCCGAAGAGAGGTACCAGAGCGAAAGGAAGGCCCTGCACGCCGGCTTGCCGCCTGGACCGACGCCGGGTGCCGTGACGGTCATGGCGTTGGCGAACCGGTTCCTCACTTCGAAGCGGCTGCTGGTGGATTCCGGGGAACTGTCGCCGCGGACCTGGCGAGATTATCACGGCTGTTGCGAATTGCTCCTGAAGCACCTCGGCAAGCGTACGCAGGTATCCGACCTGACCAGCGAGCACTTCGAAAGGCTGCGGTCGAAGATCTCCAAGCATCGCGGCCCGGTGTCCCTCGGCAACGAAGTCCAGCGTATCCGCACCGTGTTCAAGTTCGCCTTCGAAGACGGGCAGCTCGTCGCGCCGGTCCGGTTCGGCGCCATGTTTCGCAAGCCCTCCCGCAAGGTGATGCGCCGTGTGCGGAACGCGGCAGGGCCAAAGATGTTCACGGCCGCCGAAGTCCGCAAGCTCATCCAGAAAGCCGCCCAGCCGATGAAGGCCATGATCCTACTCGGCATCAACTGCGGGTTCGGAAACCATGACGTCGCCTCGCTGCCGGCCTCAGCCCTGGACCTCAAGGCCGGGTGGGCGAACTTCCCGCGCCCGAAGACGGAGACGCCGCGGCGGGTGCCGCTCTGGCCGGAGACGGTGAAGGCGATCCGGGCCGCGATCGCCAAGAGGCCGAAGGCGAAGAAGCGTGAAGATGCCGGGCTCGTGTTCATCACGAAGTACGGCTGGCGCTGGGTGCGTGTCCGGGAGCGCGAAGGGAAGACGGCCGTACCCATCGACTCCGTTTGTCTGGAGTTCAACAAGTTGCTCACCCAGCTCGGTTTCAAGCGGCCGGGTCTCGGCTTCTATGCCCTCCGTCATACGTTCCGGACCGTGGCCGATGGTTCGAAGGATCAAGTTGCGGTCAACAGCATCATGGGCCACACGGATGAGAGCATGGCCGCCCGGTACCGGGAAGGGATCGACGACCAGCGATTGAAGGACGTGACGGATACGGTGCGGAGTTGGCTGTTCCCAGCGGAGGCGAAGAAATGAAACCAAGCGACGACTTCGTTGGTCGAGTCTTCGAAAATCTCACAGTAGTCCGGTTCGACAAGGACAGCTCCGTGAACACCGGACGCGCACATTGGTGGTGCCGGTGCGCATGCGATGACAAAGAAGTCAGCGTGAGGCAGGCGAATTTGGTGCGCGGTGGCACGTTGTCGTGTGGGTGCATTCGCGCCCGGCGTTCCCGAGAGGCGTTGGGCCGTTCGCGAGCCAAGCTTGCCGCCGGCTATTCTGAATGCGATTCGGTGATGATCGTCGGCAAGCGATACGTCGCGGCTAGGACCGCTCGAAGGCTCCTCCGCGTATCGGACTCGACTCTCACAACGTGGGCAGGCGATCGACCTCAGAGAACTGGGGCGAGGAAGAAAGCTGGGTGTCCTTGGCTTCACGGCGCCGCCATCCAGTTCACCTGGGAGACGTGCAATGTTCGTGGTCTCAGGGTCCGCTTCTACTTGCTTTCGGATTTAGAGAAAGTGCTGGACGCCCAGAGTCGAATAAACGCTACCGATGGATCCTCACCAGCAGACAAGCATCTGAGCAAGGGACTTCACGGCGGCGCCATAGCCGATCGGCTGAAACTCAGAACGAAGGCGCAACGCGCTGCGCTTTACCAGCTCCTCAAGCATTGGCGTACAAGCGGCGCACTCGTCGCGCTAGACGGCGAGATTCTCGCAAGGAAGGGACAAAGACGGGAGGTGCCGCTCTACCAGTTCGATGAAGTACAGCGATTGCTGGCCGGCCGCGATGTCAAGAAACTGGCCAAGGAACTCACCCGGAAAGGAACCATTGGAAAAGCTGAGCCGCCACAACGAAATGACCGGCCGGAGGGTAGCGAACCGAAGGGCCGTCAGGGCCGACCAAAAGGATCGTTTGACGAGAAAGCTGCCGAGAGGAATGAGAACATGCGGAGGGACTGGAAGGCAAATAGATACTCGTCGAAAGCGGCCTTGGCGCGAGCCTATCACGTCTCCAGGTCTCACGCGAGCAATATCATTGACGGTCGCGAATGAGTATTTCAAGCGTTGGGAAAAATGACCTGTCAAGGGTCTGATTTTTCCCAACGCTCATTTTCCGCAACGCTTCCAAACCGGCACCACGCTTAAAACCGTTGGATTTAAGGCATTCTCTCGGGCCGATTTTTCCCAACGCTTACGATTGCCCGTGCACATACAAGCACGAGCATCCGATGCCGAGCACCGCGAAAACGGATCGACTGCTGACCGTGGCTGATGTCGCCGCGAAACTCCGTCTCGGCGAGGCCCAGGTGCTCGCGCTCATCAACGGCGACAAGCTGCAGGCCGTGAACGTCGGACTCGGGGACTTCCGACCACGCTGGCGGATCACACCGGAGGCCCTGGACGCGTTCCTGGCGGCCCGGGCCTCCGTTCCGCGGCAGGCGAGCCAGCGGAGGAAGCGGCGTCGGCTCGAGAATGTGACGGAGTACTTCACGTGATGGAGTACCCGAAAGACAGGGCCAGCAAGGCCAAGTACCCGAACGGGTTCGACCGTCACTTTATGCGTGCGCTGTTGGACTGCGAAGCTGGAAGCACGATCGGTCCAACCGGAATCGCGCTGGTCGTTGCCATTGTCACTGTCGAAGACAAGAAACGGTTCAGCGCCCCAGTCGATTTCTGGACCCTCAACCTCCTGAGGACACTGGGCATATCGGAGGACGCGCTGACCGTCGCCCGTCGCAAGTGCGTTGAAGCCGGATGGCTTCACTATGAGCATGGCACGAGGGGAAAAGCGGCTCGCTATTGGGTGACAATTGCTGGTGAAACTAACCCGCAAAGTCCGGGTCAATCGCCGGGTCAAAGCCTGCCAATCGCCGAAACTAACCCGCAAAGTCCGGGTCAATCGCCGGGTCAACGGCGGGTCAATAGCCCGGACTTTCAATCCTATCCCCCTCCTATCCCCAAACACACCCCGCAGAGCCGGGGTGGTGTGTGTGTTGATTCGGACGGAAAGAAGAACCCGAATGAAGACCTCGCCGCGGCACTCGCCGACGTGTGTGGTTCCAGACCGAAGGTGAAGCGGGCCGTGGAGGAATTCGCACGCGTCGTCTCGGAGCTCGCTGCTGCGGGACACACGGCTGAAAAGGTGCGCGAATTCGGTCGGCGTTTTTGGGAAGTATGTGACCACGCACGTCGGCACAAGCGAGAGAAGCCCACAGCGGCCGAAGTTGCAAAATGGATCGACCGAATGCCAGAGAGAAAGACAGCAACACGCGACACTCGGATCGATTCGCCAGCGGGCAAGTACGCCCACCTCGACGCATCGAAGACGCCGGAGGAGCTTGGCAAGATACGCAAGCAGCTCCGCGACGGACTAGAGAACATTGGAAGGATCTGAGGCCATGCCGGACGCCGCAACCGTCACCGAGTTCACGCTCTGGTTTCGCGCACCAGGAACGCGGCGCTGGACGCCCGTTGCGATCGGCGAGAGCTACAGCGCGTGTCTCGATCAGATGGACGGCACCGGCAAAGGCCGCAACGGCGATTGGCTGATTGAGCCGAAGGGCGAGGATCCGAACGAGCCGTGAATGGCGACCCCACCAACCACGATCCTCACGACGCCGGCCAGGCGGAGCGCTGGGTGATCGTGCTCCGCGACGCCGGCGGATCGGAACAGCCACTCGGCCGCCGCGTGGCCGGATGCCTGAAGGCGATGCTGAGGGCCTGGCGGTTGCGTTGTGAGTCTTGCTCGACGACGAGCCTGCTGGAGCAACTTGCCGCGAGCCGGACCGAGGTGCTCCACTTGCAGGCCGAGATCGAACGGCTGAAGGCGCACGCGAAACCGAAAAGAAAGCGGGTGACGTTATGACGCGAACGGACCGACTCGAGGCCGCCCTGGAGGCGGAGCTGATCGCGCGGCTTGAGCACTTCGCCCGCCCGGCCACAATCGCGGACTTGTTCGACGAATTCGAGCCGAAATGGGCTGTTGCGGCCGCAGAGAGATGCATTATCCGCGGCATCCTGCTGGAAACCGATGGATTGCTGACCAGACCAGAACACAAAGCTCTCAGGGAGGTTGCGTCGAGATGAGCGAAAGACCGTTTCCGGTTTTTTCCGGTTTTGCCCGCGCCAGCGAATTCCCGCCTGCGACCTTGACGCGCCTTGACGCGCCGTGACGCGCCGTGACACAGCTTCCATCCGGGCAACCGCATCCATGAAAACATGGAACCATGATGACGAGCGCACCCACACAAGCTTGGCCGTTGACCGTCCCGGATGTTGCCGATCGTCTCGGCGTCCGCCTGGATTGGCTTCGCGCCAAGCTGCTGAAGAATGCGGCGGCCGCGTTGTTGTTCGTGCGAGTCGGGCCGCATCGTGCGATCGATAGTAGCCGGCTGAACGACCTACGGGCCGCTCTCGGCCTTCCCGCCGAACTGGCTGCAACGGAGTGACCGCGGATGCCGATGTCTCCCACCGTCCAGGCCTGGCGACGCCGCGCATATGGGCAGCGCCGGATTGTCGCCGAGAAGAGCGTTGTGCACGAGCCGGCCATCTCGGATGAGGCGATCGACGACTATGCCGCGGC
>Ga0136846_1232491_pt1 | contig 13310 bp, 11 predicted proteins | sample HopSoiMetagenom2_FD_96841 | JGI IMG/M metagenome (GOLD analysis project Ga0136846, IMG submission 96841) | Grasslands soil microbial communities from Hopland, California, USA - 2 Assembly 2016 (version 4) | ecosystem: Environmental > Terrestrial > Soil > Grasslands | place: USA: Hopland... | reverse complement strand
GTCACTTATCACCCCCAACTTTGAAGGAGAAGTTGTACCTGAAGGAAAGCTGGATTCGGTAGTCGTCGTACACCCATCCATCCGAGAAATTTTTCCGGCGGCCCCACTGGAACTCGCCGCCTGCCATTACGTCCTTTACCGGGTAGTACAAAAGGTTTACTAGTCCGTACTGGCCTTGCCGATACGAGTTGGGCAGTTGCAAGGGAACATCGTCAATGTTCACGAGCGAGTAGCCGATGCTGGTACTCCATTTGTCACTCCAGTAGCGGTCGTAAAAGGCGACGATTCCCAGAACCGGCAGAGGGTCGCCGGTAATAGGCCGGTTAGTGTTCGAGGTGACCTTCGGAGCGATATCGACGGGTGCATCGTTCATGTAGTTTTCCACGCCGTGACCGTAAACTACGCTCCACTTGAAAACGTCCTTGGCATCCAGGCCAATGTTGGAACTGACGTGGGCGCCCCATCCGATCGTGTGGCCGGTGAGATTCGTCGTCGCAGTTGGCGCGGTGTCGCTCCAAGCGATGTATCGAAGCATTCCCGCAATCTGGATATAAGTTCGCTTGCTACCATAGCGAACACGGCCTGAGAGATCCGGCGCAGGGAATCGGAACTTGACTCCCTGAAGTATGTCTCGGTCCGCGACCGAGCCCAAGTCAGCGCTGGCGCCCGGTCGTTCCAGTGCAAACATCACCTGGTGGTTTTCATTGTGAACCGGCTGCCATCGGAGCTGCACATTTCGGAAGAAGACCATTCCGTTGGGGCCCCAGTACTCAATCGAGTTCGGAAAGACATCGGGATCCATGAAAGGGCTCCATGTCTGTCCGGCGAGGAACTGGCCCAGCTCGCCGTAGGCATGGCGCAAACGGAACGTGGTTTGCCCCGCATCCACACCCACGCCGAATAACTCGAACTCAAACACCGTCTTCAGGTCGCCAAGCGCAGTAGGAACTTTAGCCTTAACCCCAAAGCGCGACTGGCGAACTCCAACATAGAAATTGCCGCCATGACCGAACTCGTCGCGAAAAGATGGAAGCTTAGTCGGTCGTACAACGTCGAACCACTTGGGATCAATCTGACCCGCGTCATAGCCCATATCCATCATCGCGAAGCCGTAGATATCGAATTCAGGTTTTTCTTTATCAGGAGGCGGAGATTGTGGGACGGACGATGAGGAAGCTTCCGCGGTCCCGGGCGCCGGAGCTTCCTGGCCCGATGTATTGGCATCAGCAAATATGACGCCCTCGGCCCCGCCAACGCTTGCTATTGGTTGCGCAAGATGATCTGGCTGAGATGCATTCAGCGGCCCCGGGTCGTAAGTCTGCGCTGATAGTAATCCGCAGCTGAAGCAGGTGATGAGAGTGGCTAAAGCAACCGTGGCAACCATGATTCCTCCGCGTCGCCAACGTTCGGCGACGAAAGATTTACAGCACGAATTCGGAGCACCCAAGCCCTGGCGAGCATTTCCACTCTGCCTAAGACACCATGAATCTACGTGGCCTGCAATATTGCGATAACTGTCAGAACTTCCAGTCACTGCCAGACCAATGGTGTTATGTGTTGGGTGAATATGTGACGAGTGTGGTTTTCGAAAGTGGCCGATGGGCAGTCAGTTGAGACTGGCTTTCAGCACGCAGTGTGACGAGCGGGGACTAACACCACTTACATGTTATTGCCAGTAATGACAAGTGCTGCTGACGCGCGCTGGTTATAGCTACACGTGCGAGTAGGAATATCTCAAACGAAGGCGCTCACTGCGTCCACACTAACGTGACGCCCACGCGTCAGACACACTTATGCCGCATGTCTATAGTCTGTGCGTTTTGCCAGTCCGGTTGAGGTCAACCGGCGAAAGAGAATCCAGAATACGAGGAAAGATAAAAGGAGAGTTGTCGTGACAAGTGCAATGGCACGCCAAAAGAGGCGATCCAGGAGTTGGCGGCTGCTCTTGTCGAGATCGCTAATTGTTTGCTGACTCAGCGTTCGCAAATCGCTGATGGCCGACATTTCTTCTTTGTGAATGGCGGCGAATACTACCTCTCGCTCGATGCGGAAGTCTGATGTTGCGTCCAAACGCTCACGGCGCAAGTCGGCCATCGCAGAGACCCTTTGCTCCGCCAATGCCTCGACAACTTGGACACGCTCTTGCGTCAGGAACGATTGAGCGGCCAGTCGCTCGTTCTGAATGTCTCCCAATGCGATATTTCGCGCCGTGCGCGCCGTTTCAGGCATTTGGTCTATCTGGTTCGCCGTCTTATCGAGCGCTCTGGTTAAAACAGCGAAATTGGACGCCGCTGCGCCGAGTTGCGGGTCGTTGGCCAGGTCAGACATGAGCAGTTCAGCCTGCCAACGGGCCTGTTTGGGAAGATAAGTATTGTAGCTGTCCAGGCGGGCAGTGATGTCTCCCAGTCCTTCCTGCAGGGCATTCAGAGAAGCAAGTCCCCCCAAGTTGCTTTGGTTTGCTTTTCCAATCAAGTCAGTGTCGGCTGATTGCCGACCGGCCAGGCCTCCTTCAATCGGGTGCGCACCAGCCCATTCTTCCAATCTCCTCCGCAGATCAGGAATGTCAGCGGTGGGTGCAGCTGCCAAAATCAACCGCTGCATTTCACGGTCCATAGTTTTGAGAGTATCCAAGATGGCCGGCAAAAACCCTCCAAGACGAGCGCTGACCAGCGGTTGATTCATATAGCCATTCATTTGAAAAATGAAAGCCCACGTATCCACAACCGCCGCCACGGGGTCTGCCTTCAGCGCAGATCTCTGGAGGATCGGAATGGCTTCGGCTTTCCACATGAGAGCCTCCCTCCTAGTGACGGGGGATGACGCTTCACGAATGACCTTGTCCGCAGCGACTTCAATTTCGGACGCATACAGTGCCAGGATAGATTGATTGTGTGAACTGAGCTCTGCCGCGGAAATCTCAACCTTCTTGAGTCGTTTAATCGAAGCGGCCTTGTTGGTAGTACGCGATGCACACCCGAAGCAGAACAGTACAAGGCCCAGGAGCGGCAGACATAGCGTTTTATAGCTCCATATCGTTAGCGGCCGATAGTGCGACATGGCTGTTGTAATCCTGTTTCTAATATGAAGCTATCGTATGGCCGCACCAATGATGATGTACCTGCTACTTTTGCCAGTCCCGTTCACCTGATTGACCGAGCAAGACTCTGGAGAGCCACTCCGCTCACATCCGGTCTTCGGAGGAGTACATGACATACGCCGCAAGCCGACTATTATTGCTTGGGCTTCTCTTGATCGCAGCCAAAACGATCTGCGCGCAGGAAGAGGACAATGACAATCCGAAATTCAATTCGCATCTCGGGTTTCCGATAAGCGCACCGCTTAATCCGATGGCGCAATTCGCCGGCGCCGGAACGGGGATCATTTATGGAGCCGGGTATAACTTCACGAGACGTCACGGTGTTATGGGCGAATTCATGTGGGACTGGCTCAACCCCGGAGTCGGAGCTCTGGCACCCATTCGGGCCGCCTTGCAGCAGAATGACGTTAACGGACACAGCAACCTTTACGCTCTTACCGCCAATTACCGCTTCGAACTGCGGGGCCGAGCCCTCGGTATCTACTTTATCGGCGGGGGTGGATGGTACGTAAGAAAGTCGGGTCTCACGAAAGTAGTCGCCACCGGCAATTCGTTTACGTGTTCACCTGTTTGGCTCTGGTGGGGTACTACGTGCAAATCAGGAGTCGTGACTGCGGACCAAACCCTGATAAGTTCGTCTTCCGGTGCGCTTGGCGGTAACGCAGGAATCGGCTTCACAGCCAGAGTAGGCGACGCACCCTATAGAATGTACGTTGAGACACGGTACCACTACGCAAACACCAGGGGTATTAATACGCAATTGATCGTAGCCACAGTCGGAATCAGATATTAGATTCGGCCTGAGACCCCGAAACCAAAAACGCAATTCCCGCCAGAGCAGGTGTGGTCACGGACGGCTCAACACGAAGACCAGCCCAATGACTGACGCCAGCACCATTGCTACGAATAGTGCGTTCAGGCAGTAATCCAGCCAGCGGTCTCTCCACCGACGACTGGGACTTTGTACAGCCATGTCGAGTTTTTGCGATTCTTCCAAAGCTTCTTCCCGCATATGACTCTCCGGATGATTTTGAACATTGTAGGAAGAATCGTATGAGCGGCAGCCTTGAGTGATACCTGTCAGAAGTGACAGAGCATGCCGGAGAACTACGACCGGCGGAGTGCCGACATTGCTCAAACAGAAGGAGCAATCTGCTCGCGACCGCCTGATCCGCTCGTGTCAATCCCGTAACAAGTGCCAGTTTTGTTATTTCAGAGATTGACGGATGTTCAACAACACTTCATCTGGAGATTCAAGCCGGATGAGCCCGGCGCGCGGGTACTCCACATCTACGGTGACGAAGACAATGACCACGGTCATCAGGCTGAAGCCAAAAATGTGAAGCCAACTGCGATGTGACGATCCGGCAATCCGATATCCGGCCAGAAGCGAGCAGATGAGGCCCAAGGCAAATAGAAGTCCAAAAATCACTCGGGGTGGGTGGATGCGTAGCGCCATGGTGCGGGTCGTGCTCATATCGATCATGTTGTTGAGTGCAGGGAGCAGCAGTTTACCGGCATCGGGATGAGAGTCGGGAAGGCGGCTGGCGGCCACAGATTTCATCCAGATCTCCTGTTGTATTTCTTTATATCTGGTCCTTTCTCTTTCCGCTGCCTCCATATCTGGCAGTTTTCGGTAGGTTGCAATCCGAGAATCCACATACTGTCGGAACAACTCTCGAAGTTCAGGCTGCGCAACTGGGGAAATTAAATGGACTCTCAAATATGCCGTTTCGATGGTATTGACTTCCTCTGCGATCAACATCCGCTTCTCATTAAATCGCGACGCTGCGCCAGAGAATGAGAACGCCACCACCAAACCAAACATGGCAAAAATGGCGCCCTCGATGATGCCCAAGCTCCCCCGCTCTTCCTCGGATTCCTTTGGCCGGCGTTTCACCCGAATTCGTCGTCCGACTTCCAGCGAAGTCAGCATGCCTAGGAAAAGCAGTATGGAGATGAGCACCGGGTGAATAGGAGGTTCCATCTTAGACGCTCATTTCTGAGGCTTGCTCGATGGCCTCGGCTTGGCACGAATCATTCTCGATGCAAAGGTAGCCTGTATGTTCATCGGACAGTCGTAAGCTCGGCCGCACACGTTCGCTGCCGACTGCGGACTTGCAATCGACACTTCCGTCCCTGGTGAACAGTCAATTGTTCAAGGCGCGCGAAAGTTTCGAATTAGCTCGCGCAATCACGCGCGATCAAAACCGCACGGTAAAACCAGCCGTGATGTCGAACTCGTGCAGGTAGTGGCTATTTCCGACGTTCCAGCATCCGCCCCAAAAAGGATCGCACCAAACCCCACCGTTGGTGGTGGTGATATAGGTTGGTGACCATTTGAGCTGAGTCCGCAGACCAAAGTGCTTGCTAATATCGTATTTAGCGCCCGCGCCCAGGGAAAATGCAAAACGAGTAGCGCTGTTTACGCTGCTTCGGTCCGGGTCAAGGCTATTCGCTCCCATGCCAAAGAAAACAAAAGGCCTGAGCGGCGCTTCGCGATCGGTAAGGTGAAGTACAAAGTTTGCCATGTATTGGTTCTGGTTCAAATTGAACACCTTTATGCTTTGACCACCACCGATAGGTTGGGCCCTCGTCTCAGCCTGGTTCTTATTCCACTGGAACTCGAGGCCATAGTGCTCTCCGAGCAAATAGCCTACTGTGAGTCCATAGTTCAGGCCGTTTGCGACTTCGATCCGGTGAAACACCGTGGTTGAGAGATCCAGCCCGCCATTGAATTGCCCTCCAACGTTTGCTCCGACTTCCAAGTTTTGTCCGAATGCGGATGTGAGTAAGAAGAAGCTCGCTGAGATTGAAAGGAAGCTTGCCTTTGCGCTGATTCGCATATAGTCCTCGATTCGAGATGATTCAGCCTCTTTTCTATCGAACTGATCTTGCAGGGACAGCTGACAAAACTAGCAGGGCTTGTAGACGATTCGGATCTCACCTGTTTCTGCGTCTAGCATTCTTCACAGGTGACTTATGGAGACTGAAGGTTGACCATTCTGCGATAGCAATCAGCGCAAACTCAACACCTGGTTCGCGGGAACGTTCAGGTTCTGCACGGTTCACATCACCGAGAGCAAAAACACGAGGAGGGATGTTTCATGACAATCAAGAGTCCGAAAGACGTTTTTCTCAGGCTCATGAGCGAGGCCCGGAGCAACACCGAGCGCAGCGCTTACCTATATCGGGAGATCAGCCAGGCTGCCGAACATCCAGTTGTGCAAGAGGCATTGGAAGCGCGAGCATTTATTACAGACAAGAACCTGGAGATCCTTGACCAATGTTTCGAAATCATCGGAGAAGCACCCATGAAACTGAACGGACGCTTGCACGATGTGTTTTTTGAAGACTTTGGCAGAGACCTTGCTGAGATCCAATCCCCGGCGGGGCGGCATCTTTACATGCTGGCCAAAGCCACACATTTGGCCTATCTTCGTTTCGCTGAATATGTGATGCTCATCGCTGCATCGGACGCTTCCGGGCACTATGGAGTAGGCCTTCTGCTGGAAAGCACTCTCGCAGACAAGCTCGCGTTTTTGGAACGAACCCAGCGTCTTGTCCGGCACATCATCGAAGACAAGGTAACGGAGCGAATGGCAGCTTGACAGCGAGCCTTGGCCCGGAGCAACTGCCAGGATGACCAAGCAGAATCTCCACAAATGCAAAGGGACTACCTTCTGCGGCCACCACCCATTGACCGACTGAAGTTCTGCGTGCGTTGCTGCCCCATGGAGCGGGCTTGCTGTTGTTGCTGCATGCTTGGTTGAGGGCGGTCCGTAGACTTCCATCCGCCGCCCGAGTTCTGTGCCCAGTTGCCATTTTGCCGGTCGTAGCGATAGACACTTCCGTCTTTGCCTGCATAAACATTGTTGCCACCGACGGCGACGCCCCCACCGGTATTCGGATTGTAAGCAACGCCGCCTCGTCCGGCGGTTCCCTGCCCGGTGTAAATGTTGCCCGCGTATCCCGCGCCACCGGCGGCGACGATGCCAGTTTTAGGATCATAGGCGGCCGCGCCACGGCCTCCGACGGTGTTTCCTGTGTAGACATTGGTGTTCGTACCGCGGCCTGCAACTCCCACTGTGCCACGCTGAGTGTTTTGAAACCCAGTTCGGCTCCCAGCACCATAATTCCCTGTGTAGGGATTCGCCCAGGCAGCGCGTGTATTTGCATAAGCGGTGTTGCCCCACCGACCGTAGACGTTGGCACTGGCGTAGCCTCCCCATCCGTACCCCCAGGCGGGCCCCCAGCAGCAGGCCCCGTAGGATCCCCATGGTCCCCACCACGGGTAATAAAAAGCGCCGTAAGTATATCCAACGCCTATCGTCACGCTCCACCCGCTCCCCGAACTCCACGTGGATGCTACTCCGACACCATAGGTATAGGGAGCTCCGTACCAATAAGCACCGACATAGGTCGGATAATAAAAGCCGGTGCCGTAAACGACCGTCGTGGTAGTGGAAGACACGGCCGTACCGTAATACCCAGGCGTGTAACCTACATGAACCACTTCTGGCGTTGAATCGTAAACCTTGACGTAGGTCACGTAATGTAGAGGCGCACTCGGAGGAATGGAGTAAATCTCCGGCGGGACCGTGGTTGCTACGGCCCACGGTCCGGTTGGTGCCGGCCCCACGAACCAGACCGCATTCTCTGCGGCGTAATAATTCTTGTCGTTTACTTGAATAACCGGCGTTGCGGTATTCACAGCGTATTGCAGCTTTGTACCTTCGATTACCTTGAATTGAGGGGACCCGTCATACTTAACGTCAAGTTTAGCTTGATTCCGAGTTATGGTCGCCGTCTGCGGAATCGAATTGGCTATTAGAGCCTCTTTCGCGGGACCGGTTCCTGGAACCGAGGCCAGCACCCCGGCCTTAGGACTGTTTTCGGGAATCCTGCTGAAGTCTTGTGGCAGATGCGTTCCGTCAACAAATTCCCAAGGTCCACCCTCGAGCGACTTTGATCGGAACCATCTTCCCGCGATCAGTATGTAATGGTAGCGAGTGATTGTATCTACAAAGATATTAGCGCTGGTGTTCTTAACGAACTCCAGGCTTGACCTCGCGATGCGCTCGAATTGGGGAGCGCCTTCGGTTACGAGCAACTCGGCCTGACCCTGGCTTACATATACTTCCGGGATCTTTTTTTCTTTATTTGCCTGCTTGAGTGAAGGCGGGGTGCTACCTTCTTGAGCGCTGCTTTTTTGTCTTTCTTTAATTCCCTTGGTAATCTCTTTCATTTCCTTGGGGATTTTAGAGACATGCGACCAAGATACTGCCATCAGATCTGGGGCTTCTAACCAACCGTCCATCACATTCAGGTAGTATCTGTTGTTCTTCTTGTCTAGCAGGATCACAGCTTGAGTATTGAGAAGTTTGTGGAGATCGGTCCCCCCAACATCTCTGAATTTAGGTGGGCCATCGACCAGCACCAGTATAGAAGGTTTGGCCGTGACAATTACTCGGGGAGGCTCGTTGTTAACTGCCACTCCTTTGATGGATGATTGACCAGCATCGCTTGCCGCTAGGGCGAATTCCATGCGATCCAGAGCAACCACTTTCGACTTTGCCGGCAGCTTTGTTTGCAGGAAAGATTTATATTCAGCCTCACGTTCCGGAGCGGTTGTAAATTTGACCGCTGTGATCTGAAAGTCGTCTAATGTTACTTGCCGATTGACCTTGTCTACCTCGGTGCGGGCTGTAAACCACACGACACCGTACTTCGGGTGGGTTCCCTTTTTCTGGTCATCTTTCGCGCTCTCCTTGCTTGCTACAGATATGGCCGCATATGCCCGCATTGTTTCACCTTCCCAAGCCTCCAACTGAGGCTGGAACACTGCGACCTTTTCGGCGCCACGCTCCACTTCCCGAGGCCATGGCGCGTCAACTTTTTGCGGGGCGCGACTAGCAGATGGTGGCCGCGGAATCTCCGGCGATGGCACTTGCGGCTTCGGACCGTCTGGCAAGGATGAGTGGGTCTGAGGACTGTGCGCGGCCGAGGATTGGGCATGCCCTGGCAGGCTGCTGCAGAGCAGCAGTTGCAGAGTTACGCAAGTGAGTACCACCCATTTATCCCGCATGCATGACCGGAACCGCTATTTAAGCGTAAAGAATTCAATCGAGTTCCAAGTACTAGTAGAGATGACAGGCCCCCTGGGGAGATCGGCTAAACAACAAGGGCAATAGATGCACTATGCGGCAAGCTCCTCCTCGTCTAAGTCAGCGCGCCGCGATAGGGTGGTTTCGTAGATCTGCTTCATGGTCACCCTTGCCGTGTCGTCGCCTATGGCAACCACGGTGGTTCTTCCCCAGCGGCCCCGTATCCCCTCGACGCTGAGAGTACCGAACCACGCGGGAAGCACAGGTTTGGGGTTAGAAGTGAGAACCTCTCCCTTGGGTTCCAACCCCAGCAAGGTGCGAATCCCCAGCATCGGCGCGCCTGCGGCCCAGGCTTGGGGGAGGGAAGCAGTGGGATACTGCACCGGAAAACGGGTTTTGGTACGTTCGTACCCTGCGAAGACTTCCGGCAGCCGATAGCGGAACATCAGACTTGCTTCGAAGATTCCCGCAATGATATCCGCAGCTTCTCTCCGGAATCCGTAGCGTGCGAGACCAGCAGCGATAATGCTGCAGTCATGCGGCCACACCGTTCCGTTGTGGTATTCGATGGGGTTATATCCGCCTTCACCCTCAGCCATGGTGCGAATTCCCCAGCCGGAAAACATCCGAGGACCCATCAGATGATTTCGTAGCGCGAGAGCCTTGTCATCATCTACGATCCCGCTCCACAACAGGTGACCGATGTTAGAGCACAAGCTGTCCACCTTTTTCTTGGCGCCATCGAGGGCTAGAGCGAAGAACTGGCGATCCGCGACCCAGAAATCCTGATTGAAACGACGCTTCAAGTCCGCTGCCTGTTCTTCAAGTTTGGCCGCCAATGCGCCGTCCTGCCACACTTCTCGCGCCAAGCGCGCGCATCGCATCTTCGCGTCGTAGGCGTAACCCTGGATTTCACAGGTGGCACGAGGAGATTGCGCCAGACTGCCGTCGTGAAACAGAATTGAATTCCAGGAATCTTTCCAGCACTGATTTTCAAGACCCAGGGCAGTTTTGCGCTCGTACTCGATGTAACTATCACCGTCGCAGTCACCGTAGGTGTCTATCCACTGAAGTGCGGCGCGCGCATTGGGCTCGAGTGCCCGCACCAGATCCGCGTCGCCGGTCCAGCGTTCGTACTCGTCCAGTAGCACGAGAAATAGCGGCGTGGTGTCACTGGCCCCGTAATAAGGCGCCTGAGGCCGCTCGCGGAAATGGGTGAGTTCGCCAAAACGCAACTCGTGAAGGATGCGTCCCGGCTCTTCTTCGGTGAGCTCTACCTCCTTTGTTCCTTGGGACTCGGCTAAGGCGCGAAGAGTGGTGGCCGCCAATTCCGGAGCGAATGGCAGCATTTGGTAGCTGGTAATGAGACTATCCCGTCCAAACAAAGCCATGAACCAGGGCAGGCCAGCCGCCGGCAGGGAGCGGTCAGGCATGCTGTCAGGGCGGAAACGAAGAGCCGCGATATCCAGCAGGCTTCGCATGTACAAGCGCACCGCCTCGGGATGGCAAGTCACTGTAGGCGCCCGTTCGAACCACTCTTTCAGGTCGCGCCGCATTGCACTTCCGGCAGCAGTGGCGAACTTCGGGCGATGTACGGTCTTTCCGGTAACGGGCGTCACCTGGAGTTTGGTGGTCCACGTTGATTTCGGCTGGATCGTCATGCGAAAAGTCACGCCGTTCAGAGATCCTTCCGTTATAGGCGTGGTGGAACTGATGAGCGTTTCCCGGACAAACGAATCGCGCCTGTATCCAAGCACCAAACGCTCCTCGCGCAGTTCATGATAGAACTCCCCTTTTTTTTGCAATGCATCCTTGACTTCAAATATGTCGGCGAAATCGCAACCGACCTCCAACCGCAGCTCTATTTCTTCTGCTTCACTGCCGTGGTTAATAACCGTTACGTTCTCCACGAAGCCATCTCCTATTAATCGGCGGCGGATAACGGAAATCGTAGGATTCTTGTAAATCGTACCGGTTGGCGGAACACAGAAGTGCTGCGAGTAATAATACTCGGTGGCATCGGTGGAGAGTACATCGATGGGTTCGCCGTGGATACTCAGTTTCCACTTCGACAAGTGACGCATATCCTCGTAGAACAGACCGTGCGCTTGATCGGGTTTCGCGTCGATATCCCCGTTTGGGTCTGAAACTAAAAAGGTTGAACCGTCGAGAATACTGATGGTGTTGTCACTCATAGGTCGACTCCTTCGCCCTGGCGCGAGGTGCGGTACCGTGTGGGCACACACCACGCACGCAATGGCCACCATGGAACCAAAACTGACGGTGGCTGTCCCGTAACTGTAGGAAAGCGCCTTGACTGTTGGATACTAGTAGAGATAACAGGTATCTGTGTTAGCGAGTATGAACGGCAAACGACGTGACAAGCTCCTCAGTGACACGATGGATCATCCTTAAATTCAGAGCTCCCCAGCATCGTTCCCAGGAAGTGGCCGCAGCTTATGATTTTCTGGGACAGCGGTTCATTCCTGAGCGCATCGCTCGATGAAGTGTATTTTGCCGTGTCCATTTGTTTCTTTGCCTGAACGAGCTGGTCACTCCAACTCTCCACGCTTTGGAATTCATTGGTCAGCAATTGCAAAGCATTGCGATCTGCATCGCCTGATGCCGACGCGCTTGCCACATTAAGGCTGTTTGCGGCTTTCCCTCGATACTCCGCAGCCCAGTTCTCAGTGATCCCATACCCCTGCTGGATGGCGTTTGCCATAGTGCTGGCCCATTCGCGCATTTGAGCGATAGTTTCAATGCCCGCTATGACAAATTGCCGTGTGAGGCCTTGGCGACTCATTGATTGGCCTGCGTCGGGAGTTGCTGCTGGTGTGACGGACTCCGGCGCCGGCAGTACCACGTTTATTTGGCTGCCCTGAAATCCGAGTGAGCCGTTCGCGATCTGTACCAGCATCGCGAGATCGACGTACGTTCTGTTGTCTATTTGTATGACCGTCGCCTGGCCGGCCTTCTGGTTCACCACGAAAGTTTTCGTCTGTGATTTCCCTTGAGCCGAAGCGACCGCGGAATAGATCAGGATGAAAACTAGCTGTAAGTAGTGTCTCCCCTGCATTCCAGTCGCTCCTTTACCGATCGATTGAGTCGGTGCCATGCCTTTTGTAAAGCTGAGCTTCGGCTGGTGCCGCCTACCAGCTACTTCTTAACCATGGGAACACTGGCTGCCAGTTGAAGATTCAACAGCAGATCAATTCGGTCTTCCACTTGGACAAACCTTGCAGCCGTTGGCGGCGACACACCATGGCTGATCTTATCGAAGTAGTCTTGTCGCAGGTCAACTCGAGCTTTTTGCAACTCGAAACTGCGATGGCTCAGTGACTGCACCTGCTCAGTGGTCAACTTCTCATAGCTATCGGCATATTCCTTCAGCAGATCTACTCTTTGATCATTCAACTTGGCCAGCTCTGCATCATATTGCCGGTAGATGGGCCAGAACACTTTCGCTTCCGCGTCTGACAGCTCCATTTGCTCGGTGACCAACTGCATCTTCTCGGCACGAATGTTCGCGCGAAGAATTTCAATGTCAGAGTCAATACTGGTGTCTTGTGCCAGAACCATCGTAGGCACCGCGACGTACGCAATAGCAAATGCTGCGAGAGTTACGATACGGTTGTTTTTCATGGTGTTTGCTCCTCGGTGTGAAGCTCAATTCATTCGCGCATTGTCCCGGCCCGATAGCGGTAGCACTGCGCGGTTCGGGCCGAGCACAAAGGGTTCGATGGTTTTCAGCCAATAGGGCAAAGAGCCATCATTCTCTGCACGTGGACCCCTCTGCGTGCCGAGTCCGACTCAATTCCTCACAGTCCACTACCCTCCCCAGACCAGTCGTGCGGCTCTAAGTCCAAGGCCGACGGCGAAAAGCAGTGCTCCGAACAAACCTATCAGCGGAAGTAAACTTCCGGTCTTAGGTAACGCTGGTTCGGGCGCTTGTGCCGGCGTTGGAATCTGGGCTGGGGCTTCACTCATCACGGCAACCAGAATCGGCTGGTCTGCTGGCGGGGACGTCGGCGGTGGTGGCATGCTGCCCGTGACCTGCTTCTGATGATCCACTACCGTCTGCGGCTCTTCCACAACTTTCGTGG
>Ga0136846_1235933_pt1 | contig 13311 bp, 7 predicted proteins | sample HopSoiMetagenom2_FD_96841 | JGI IMG/M metagenome (GOLD analysis project Ga0136846, IMG submission 96841) | Grasslands soil microbial communities from Hopland, California, USA - 2 Assembly 2016 (version 4) | ecosystem: Environmental > Terrestrial > Soil > Grasslands | place: USA: Hopland... | reverse complement strand
CGTAATGCCGTGAACCTTCCGAACCTGGATGCGAAGACCTATGCGATCGTAAAGCCTTATCTGGAACTTGGTTTGAAGCTTGGCCGTTTGCTCGCGCAAATCTCTCCGAAGCGCAACGAGCGCCTGGAAATCACTTACGGTGGCAAGGCCACGGAACTTCCTGGCGATCCGATCAGCCGCTCGATCCTGAAAGGCTTTCTCGAAGGAGCCGGCGGCAAAGACATCAACCAGGTCAACGTCCGCACCATGGCCAATTCTCTCGTCCTGCTCGTTGAAGAGATCAAATCGAACGAGCAGACAGATTACAACGAATGGCTGCATGTGCGCGTCCATTCCGGGAACCAGAAATTCGCTGTTGGCGGAGCGCTTTTTGGGGCGAAAAACCAGCCGCGCATTGTCCGGATCAACAGCCAGCCGGTAGAAGTGATTCCGTCAGGCGTTCTGTTCCTGATGAATAATAAAGACAAGCCGGGCATCGTGGGCCATTTGGGAACCCTCATGGCCAAGCACAACATCAACATCGCCAGCATGAGCCTGAGCCGTGACGTCGCCGGCGGCAAAGCGCTCACGGTCCTTAATTTGGATAGCGCCCCGCCTCAGCCGCTTCTCGACGAAATCCAGAAAGATGCTGATATTTCCAATGTTCACGTGGTGACGCTATAGTATTGCCGATGCCCTCATTTCCAAATTATTCGGCGCGCAGCCGTTTCGCTTTCACCGGGTCCCTGGTCATCGTGCTCTTTTGGGCTTTTTCTTTGCAGACCCGCGCCGCAGGGAAACAACTTTTTGCCGATCCCGTGGTGGCGAAGGGCAAAGGGATCGAAATCCGCGAAAGCGACCTGGATGAGGCCTTTATTGGTTTCAAAGCTGCCCGGGCCGCCATGGGTCAGAGTATGCCACCTTTCCCCGAAAAAGCTGTCCGCGAACAGGTGCTTGAGAAACTCATTGCCACCAAACTCCTTCTCTCCAAAGCCACGGGCGCCGACCTTGATGAAGGAAAAAGGACGGCGGAAAGACTGCTCGCTCAGGCCAGGACCAATTCCCCTTCCGAGGCGGCGTTCCGGAGACAACTCGTCGCCATGGGCACCACCCCGGAAAAGTACGAAGCGGAAATCACCGAGCAGGCGGTGGTGAAAGCGGTGATCGATCGGGAATTGAAAAACAGGCAAATCATCACGGACGCTGAGGTGAAAAAGTTCTACGACGAAAACCTCTCGGCTTTCCAGGAGCCGGAAAAAGCCCGCGTCGCTCACATCCTTTTTACCACGCGAAAAATTCCGACGGGTGAAGAGCTGCCGTCTGCCGAGCAGGAGCAAAAACGACGAAAAGCAAAGGCCCTTCTGGAAAAGCTCAAGAATTCAAAGGATGATTTCATCAAGCTGATTCCGGTTTACACCGAGGAGCCGGAAACACCCGGCCAGAAGCGGGGGGAATTGGTGATCACCAAAGGAGGACGAACTGTTCCTCCGAGTTTTGAAGCCGCCGCGTTTTCACTTCAGCCAGGAAAAATAAGCGACGTTGTTGAATCGCCTTTCGGTTATCATATTATCAAGTTGATTGAGAAAATTCCTCCAGCCACAACGCCGCTCGACAAGGTCGCCGAGCAGATTCGGAGCAGACTTCAGGAAAAAGTCGCCCAGGAAAAACTGCCCGAGTATCTGAAAAAAGCTCGAGAAGAAGCAAAGGTGGAGATCCTCAGCAAGGATGTCTGAGAATAGTTTTCACGGCGCGAATCAGCGTATCAGTTTCAGCGTCCGTTCCGATCGAGATTCGCAAATATTCCCGCACCTCCCGGTGCTGAAACCAGCGCACGAGAATTTTCCGATGCCGTAATTTCTCCTGCCATTCCTCCGCCGTAAAGTTTTGTTGTCGCGAACCGGTGGATTTCGGCGGTTTCACCAGCAGGAAATTGGTCTGGCTTGGCGAGACTTCGAAACCGAGCGTGGCGAACTGCGTTGACAGGCGCTCGCGTGTGGCGATCACGCGTTGAAAATTTTTTCGGTAGTACGGAAGATTTTCCAAGGTTGAGACGGCCGCAATCTGCCCGAGGCCGTTCACATTGTAACTATCGCGTATTTTATTGAGCGCCGCGATTAACGCCGGATGCCCAACGCAATAGCCCACACGCAAAAAGCAGAGCGAATAGGCCTTTGAAAAAGTGCGCGCCACCAGAACGTGAGAGTAACGCAACCCGAGCTTTAGCGCATTTTCCTGAGCAAAATCAACATACGCTTCGTCGAGCAACACCACCCCGCGTTGCGCCGCGCAAATTGCATTGAGCGACTCTGTGGAATAGCCACGCCCGCCCGGCGCGTTGGGTGTGGTGATTAATGTGAGAGCCGCTGAAAAATCCCACTGTTTGCCGCGACGCAGTTCTCCGATTTCGGGAATCGTAAAATTACTGTTCAAATGAACAGCGTTGGACGCAGAGCCATGAGTCGCCGCCAATACGGGATAAAGCGAGTAGCTCGGGGTAAAAAACTGAACAACCGTATTCGATCGCTTCGTTGTCCCTTCAGGTTCAACGAAGGCCCGAACCGCCAGCGCCAGCACCTCATCGGAACCATTCCCAACAAAAATATTTTCCGGTGAACAATTATGAAATCCAGCCAGCTTCTCGCGCAAGGCATGCGCCGTTGGATTTGGATAGAGCCGCAGCCGCTGGTCAGCAGCTTTTTTGATCGCATGCAACACCGCGGGCGCGGGCGGATACGGATTTTCGTTTGTATTTAATTTAATCAGCCCTTTAATGCGGGGCTGCTCGCCGGGCGTGTACGGATGCAACTTCCGCACCAAAGGACGAACCAGCGATTCAGGTCTGGGCGCGCTCACCGGTTATCCTTTCTTTTCAAATCGGATCGCCGCCGAACGCCCGTGCGCATCCAGTCCTTCTAATTCAGCGAATTTTTGAACAATCCGGAGGGACTTTTTCAGGGCGCCCGCATTGTATTCCACCACGCTGGTCCGCCGCTGAAATTGGTCCACCGTCAATCCGGCGAACGAAATCCCCGCTCCGCCGGTCGGCAAAGTATGACTTGGTCCGGCCAGGTAATCTCCCAGGACCGTGGGCGACAGTGCTCCAATAAAAATCGCACCGGCCGTGTGGATCTTTTCGGCGATTGCCTTCCCCTTCGCGGCCATGATCTCCAAGTGCTCCGGCGCCAATCTGTTCACCAGAGCGGTCGCCTCCTCCATATTCTTCGTCTGGATGAGCCAGCCGTTATTCGCCAGCGCCTTTTCGATAAAGTCCCGCCGCGAAAGTTTTGGCAACTGCCGTTGAATCTCGCGCTCGACGGCCTTCAAGGTCTTCCCGGAGGTCGTCACTAACCAGACCCGTTCGTGGCCGGACCCGTGCTCCGCCTGGGCCAGTAAATCGGCGGCGGCAAATGCCGGATTTGCGGTCTCGTCTGCCAGGACCAGCACCTCGCTCGGCCCGGGCAGCAGATCTATCGCCACATGCCCAAATAACAGCCGCTTCGCTGCTACGACATACGCGTTGCCTGGGCCAAAAATCTTTTGCACCCGCGGAATGGTGGGTGTCCCGAATGCCATGGCTGCAATAGCTTGCGACCCGCCCAGCCGGTAAACTTCCGTTGCCCCTGCGACATTCAGTGCATAAAGAAGTGCCGAATTAATCTGCCCTTCCTTGTTGCATGGCGTGCACACGACGATTTCGCGGCACCCAGCGACGCGCGCGAGCGTCACGGTCATCAATGCCGTCGAAACCAGCGGGGCTGTCCCGCCCGGTATATAAATCCCAACCCGCCCAAAAGCATCGAACTTCTCGCCCACACTGGCTCCCTGCGCATTTTTGGCCGACCAGTTCTTCCGCAGTGATTTCTTGCTGAAAAAAGTAATGTTGTGATGCGCCGCCGCGATTGCTTCGCGCAAAGTTTCATCCGCGCCCACTGAGGCGTTGAACTTTTCTGACGTGCTGACCTCAAGCCGGGTTGCATCCAGCTTCGCCCCGTCAAATCGCTCCGTAAATTCAATCAGCGCCTCATTGCCACTCTGCCGGACCCCATCGATAATCGCGCGTGTTCGCGATTCGATCACCGGATCGAACAAACTTGAGAGCCCGCAGAGCGTCTCGATTCTTTCCCCGTAATTCCGATCCGAAAAACGGACAACATTCATGGCCGGGCAGAGTAATGCAGCCCTCTTTTCATTGCAATTTTGGCCGATTCGACCTGAGATCCCTTCGGCTCAATTTTTTCATCTCTGGGCCACAGGCATTCCAAAACGGCGCCTTCTCATAAACCTGGTTCTCTTGCCCGCCGTCGATTTTAAATTTGCATCCGGGCTGTTCCCAAAATAGTGTCGCACGCTCGAATCGATGGCCGCCAGGAGCATTCAAAACCAGAATCCGCCGGTGCGAATTCAGATCGCCCGGCAGCTCGCGATTTTTCTGGATAATCGTCCAGGGACATTGGCGCGGCTTTGCGATGCGTTGAGCGACGCGAAGATCAATATTCTCGCCTTCAGCACGAGCGACACCGTGGATCACATCGTGATTCGCATGGTGGTGAGCGATCCATCCAGGGCGTTGAACCTCTTCCACGAATATGGTTCTTTAGTGGTGGATACGGAGGTGCTGATGGTGGATGGCAGCAACAAACCTGGTTCGTTAGCCGCTATCGCGCAGAAGCTGGCCGATGCGAAAGTGAATATTGAATATGCTTATAGCGCCACCAGCCCCAATGCGCTCCGCGGGTTGATGATTATGCGCGTCTCGGAGCCTAAAAAAGCGCTTAAGGCGCTGAATAGCTAAGGCGATTGCCGCTGGCTATCCTTCCAAATGAGCGCCTCAATCCTATACGAAGTTAATACCCGCGTCTGGCTCCGAGAGCTTTCGGAAAAGACAGGCCAGCCGATGACTCTGGCAAATATACTGGAAGCGGAACTCGAGCGCTGGCATCAACTCGGTTTTACGCATATCTGGTTGATGGGCGTCTGGACTATTGGGCCGCTGGTGCGGGAGGAAGCATTAAAACAATGGCGTACCGCCTGGTCCAAAGAAATTGCGTCCAGCGAGGACGACGTGCAGGGTTCGCCTTACGCCATCAAGGATTATTCAATCGATCCGCGGATTGGAAATCCGCTGGAGATGCTGCTCCTGCGGGATCAATTGAGGCAGCATGGGCTCAAATTAATCCTGGATTTTATTCCAAATCATCTGGGGATTGATTCCGAAGAGCCGCATAATTATCCCGCTCACTTTGTTCAGAGTCCTCACCGGGTTCCGGGCACGTTCGAACGAAAGACCAAGTTCGGAAAACGGTTTTTTGCTCACGGCCGGGATCCGTACTTTCCGCCGTGGGCCGATACGGTTCAGCTGGACTATCGCGTGCCAGAGACGCACACGGCGAGGACTGCCGTCGCTCAGACGGTGGTGGTTTATTGTGACGGTTTGCGTTGCGATATGGCGATGCTGCTTATTCCAGAAATTTTCGAAAAGACCTGGCAGGATTTTCCTCCCTCCACACATCAGCCGACCGGGAGAAATTTCTGGAAATCCGCGATTGGCCATATGAAGCAGATGAATCCGGGCGCGGATTTGATTGCCGAAGCGTACTGGGGCCGGGAACAGGAGCTGCAGGACGCAGGATTTGATTTTACTTACAACAAGAGAGTGACGGACATGCTCCTGCGCCGGGAATATGCCGAACTGCAGGAATTTCTGCTGGGTTGCAAGCCGGAGTATCTGTCGAAAAGCATTCATTTTCTGGAAAACCATGACGAACAACGGATCGCATCGGTTCTGCCGCTCGAACGCCATAAGGTCGCCGCACTTCTGATGATGGTTCTGCCTGGAATGCCCCTGCTGCACGACGGCCAATTGGAAGGAAGGAAAGCGTTTGCCCGGATTCAAATGAGCAAACGACCGCCCGAGCAGCCAGACAGCGATCTGCAGTTCTATTACGAGCGCCTTCTGCTTGCCTTGCAAAACACGCAGATTCGCAAGGGACGCGCGGAGATTTTGCAGCCCGCCGCCGCGGAGCCCGGGGATGCGACTCAGAAGAAGTTGATAATCATCAAGTGGACCGGCGCAAACCAGCTTTTCACTCTGGTCCTCATCAATCTGGGGGAGCAACGAGCCCGGTTCACGCTGGAGGACGGCAATCTGGCCAGCACCGGTTTGCAGGGCACGGCGAAGATGGTTTTTTCCACCAACGGAAGCTCGGGTCTCCCAGCGCAAACTGCTGAAAATCGGCTATTGTTCGAGATCGAGGGCGAAACGGGCCAGATCTTCTCGTATGAAGTGCCTTCCTGACCTGCGGAGGACCTTTGGGATGAGGAAAAACTTATTGATAAGTGCGCCGGGAAATATTAACAGTAACCGTTTAAACAGATGAATATGGATAGCGCCCCGACAACTGCGAAAACTCCCAAGTGGACGGATTTGCCTCCACGGCAGGGTTTGTACGATCCGCAGTTCGAGCATGACGCTTGCGGCGTGGGCTTCGTCGTTAACATAAAGGGCAGGAAATCTCATGAGATTATCCGTCAGGCGCTAACCATTCTGATCAATCTTCGCCATCGGGGGGCGTGCGGCTGCGAAACCAATACGGGGGACGGCGCCGGCATTCTCATTCAAATGCCGGATAAATTTTTCCGGAAGGTAGCAAGGGGTTTTACTCTTCCGCCGTTTGGTGAATATGGCGTCGGGATGTTTTTTCTGCCCAAAGATGAAATGGAGCGGAAAAATTGCGAGGCCGTCGTTGAACGAGTCATCGCCGAGGAAGGCCAGCAGTTGCTCGGCTGGCGAACTGTTCCGACGCGCAACCAAACTCTGGGCAGCGTCTCGCGGGAATCAGAGCCGTTCATCCGACAGGTTTTTGTAAAGCGGAATGCCGCCTTAAAAGACCCGCTGGCGTTTGAACGGAAGCTGTTCGTGATTCGGGCCCGGGCGACACATGAAATCCGGAAGACAACTCCACAATTTTATAGCCCGACCTTTTCCTACCGGACCATTTCATACAAGGGAATGCTCATGTCCGAACAGGTGGATGAATATTTTCCTGACCTGGCGGACACCGATTTTGAGAGCGCCCTCGCCCTGGTCCACTCCCGTTTCAGCACCAATACTTTTCCAAGCTGGCATCGCGCGCATCCCTATCGCTTCATCGCCCATAACGGAGAAATCAACACGCTCCGGGGGAATATCAACTGGATGCACGCGCGCGAATCCCTCTTCCAATCCGAATTGTTCGGCGAGGACGTGCAAAAGGTTTTGCCGATTATTGATACGACCGGAAGCGATTCAGCGATGTTCGACAACTGTCTTGAATTTCTCGTTCTGAACGGTCGTTCGCTCCCGCACGCGGTGATGATGATGATTCCCGAGCCATGGTCGAATCACGAAAGCATGAACGACGAGAAAAAGGCCTTCTATGAATATCATAGCTGCCTGATGGAACCATGGGATGGTCCCGCTTCCATCGCGTTCACCGATGGGACAATGATCGGCGCTGTTTTGGACCGGAACGGACTTCGCCCTTCCCGTTATTATGTCACCAAGGATGACCTGGTCATCATGGCCTCGGAAGTGGGCGTTCTGGAAGTGCCTCCCGATCGGGTTTTGCAAAAGGGCCGTTTGCAACCCGGGCGCATGTTCCTTGTGGACACCCAGGCCGGGCGCATCATCGCTGACGAAGAGATCAAGCAGAAAATCGTCACGGAGCATCCCTATCGCGAATGGCTGGACAAGTACATGCTTGAATTGGGCCGGCTGCCGGATATCTCGGATTTACCCGAACCGGACCACAACACCGTTCTGCAAAGGCAGCAGGCTTTTGGTTACACGTTTGAAGACATTCGTATCCTCATGACGCCGATGGCGCAAACTGGCGTTGAAGCTATCGGTTCGATGGGAACCGATACGCCGCTGGCGGTTTTATCGGATAAGCCGCAGTTGCTTTACAATTATTTCAAACAGTTGTTCGCTCAGGTCACCAACCCACCAATCGATTGCATTCGGGAAGAGATTGTGACCTCCGCCGAGACGACAATCGGTTCAGAGCGCAACCTGCTCAACCCGGAACCTGAAAGCTGCCGCCTGCTCGAGCTGAAGAATCCGATTCTAACCAACGAAGAATTGGCGAAAATCCGGCACATTAAGCAGTCTGGGTTCAAGTCGCTCACTCTGCCAATTCTTTTCAATGCCGCCGATGGCGAAGCGGGGCTGGAGACAGCGCTGGAGAATCTCTTTTCCAGGGCGAGTGAAGCGATCAAGAGCGGCGTCAACATCCTGATTCTTTCGGATCGCGGGATCGACAAAAGCAGCGCTCCGATTCCAGCGTTGCTCGCCGTTTCCGGATTGCATCATCATTTGATTCGCGAAGGGACTCGCACGCGGGTTGGTCTGGTGTTGGAGAGCGGCGAACCGCGCGAAGTCCATCACTTCTCCCTCTTGATTGGTTATGGCGCCGGCGCGATCAATCCGTATCTCGCCTTCGAGACTTTGGACGACATGATTCACCAGGGTTTGCTTAGGGAGATCAAGCACAAGGAAGCCTGCAAGAACTACGTCAAAGCCGCGGTGAAAGGTGTAGTCAAAGTCATTTCGAAGATGGGCATCTCGACCATCCAAAGTTATCGAGGAGCTCAGATTTTCGAAGCGCTCGGGTTGAACCAAAAGGTTATCGATCGCTATTTCACATGGACACCCTCACGCGTCGAAGGCATCGGCGTGGATGTTATTGCGAAGGAAGTCCTCATCCGGCACAACCACGCCTTTCCCGAACGGCAGGTGAACGGCCATACGCTCGATGTCGGCGGGCAATATCAGTGGCGTTCTGAAGGCGAGATGCACCTGTTCAGTCCGCAAACCGTCCATAAGCTTCAGCGTGCGGTTCGCAGCGCGGACTACAAAATCTTTAAAGAATACACCGCTTTGGTGGACGATCAGACGAAGCGGCATTGCACGTTGCGCGGCCTGCTCGAATTGAAATTCCCGCTCAATCCAATTCCGATCGAAGAGGTAGAATCGGTTGAGGCGATCGTGAAGCGTTTCAAGACCGGAGCGATGTCTTACGGCTCCATCAGCAAAGAAGCGCATGAGACCCTCGCCATCGCGATGAACCGCCTTGGCGGCAAGAGCAACACTGGCGAAGGGGGCGAAGATCCCGCTCGTTATAAACTCGAATCGAATGGCGATTCCAAAAACAGCGCGATCAAACAGGTTGCTTCAGGCCGTTTCGGTGTGACCAGTGAATATCTGGTCAACGCGCGCGAGCTTCAGATCAAGATGGCCCAGGGGGCCAAGCCCGGCGAAGGGGGCCAACTCCCCGGCGGAAAGGTTTACCCCTGGATCGCGAAGGTCCGTCTTTCCACTCCCGGCGTCGGGCTTATCTCGCCGCCGCCGCATCATGACATTTACTCGATCGAAGATTTGGCCGAGCTGCTTCACGATCTGAAGAATGGAAATCGACATGCGCGAATCAGTGTCAAGCTTGTGGCTGAAGTGGGTGTTGGCACAATTGCCGCCGGCGTTGCCAAGGCGCATGCGGACGTCGTGCTAATCAGCGGCCATGACGGCGGAACGGGGGCTTCGCCGCAAACTTCAATCAAACATGCCGGGGTGCCATGGGAACTCGGCCTCGCGGAAACTCATCAGACCCTTCTTCTGAATAATCTCCGAAGCCGCATTGTGGTGGAAACCGATGGCCAGTTGAAAACAGGCCGCGACGTTATTATTGCGGCTTTTCTCGGCGCCGAGGAATTCGGATTCGCGACGGCTCCGCTCGTTTCGCTCGGTTGCATCATGATGCGCGTTTGCCACCTGAACACCTGTCCGGTGGGTGTCGCGACCCAGGATCCGGAACTGCGGAAAAAATTTACGGGCGATCCCGAGCACGCGGTGAACTTCATGAAGTTTATCGCGCAGGAAGTTCGCGAGTTGATGGCGAAGCTGGGCTTCCGAACGGTCAATGAAATGGTTGGGCGCACCGATATGCTGGAGATGCACAAAGCCGTCGCCCACTACAAAGCGCGCGGTCTGGATTATTCACGCATTCTCTATACACCGCAGATTGGGCCGGAAGTCGGTCGTTATGCGCAAATCCCGCAGGACCACGGCCTTGATGAATCGCTCGATATCCAAACCCTCTTAAAGGTCTGCAAATCGGCGGTCGAAAACGGCGAAAATGTGGAAGCCAATCTTCCGATTCGAAATGTCAATCGGGTGGTCGGCACGATTCTCGGCAGCGAAGTCAGCCGTCGATTCGGGCCGGACGGTCTTCCAGATGACACGATTCGTCTGAATTTCAAAGGCTCCGCCGGCCAGAGCTTTGGCGCGTTTGTGCCGAAAGGAATGACCCTCACACTCGAAGGCGACGCGAACGATTACGTCGGCAAGGGTCTGTCGGGCGGCAAGATTATCATCTATCCGCCCGCGGGGTCCACCTTTGTTCCAGAAGAAAATATCATCATCGGCAACGTGGCGTTTTACGGAGCGACCCGTGGTGAAGCTTATATTCGCGGCATGGCGGGAGAGCGATTCGGTGTTCGGAACAGTGGCGTCAACGCGGTCGTGGAATCTGTGGGCGATCATGGGTGCGAATACATGACCGGCGGCCATGTGGTTGTCCTCGGACCAACCGGCCGGAACTTCGCCGCCGGGATGTCCGGCGGCGTCGCCTACATGCTTGATGAAAAAGGCCAATTTAACCGAAACTGTAATTTGCAAATGGTCGCGCTCGAGAAGCTCGAAGACCCGGAAGAAATCGCGAAAATTCGCGGCATGATCGAGAATCACGAGAAATATACAAAGAGCACGCGGGCCGCTGAAGTGCTGAAAAACTGGAAGGCCATGGTCCCGAAATTCGTGAAGGTCATGCCGAAGGATTACAAGCGCGTTTTGGAAGCGTTTAAGCGGGTGACTGCGGCTGGGTTGAGCGGTGAGGATGCGATCATGGCCGCGTTTGAGGAAAATGCCAAAGACGCTGCCCGTATTGGCGGTGGTTGAAAGCCCTTGCCAATGAAATCCAACCGAATCACGGCCTTGCAAAGCCGCCTGCTCATTCTTCTGAGGCCAATTAAAGAGTTGAAACGAAATTTGAACCTGTTAAGTAAACACGCTCCAAATGCGGACTGATAGCAATTTACAGCTAAAGACCGGGCGAGTGAGCCCGCGGTTAGCTTTCTATCCCTGAACATCTAACAGACTGAAATGGGAAAACCCAGAGGATTCATAGAGTACCTTCGAGAACTGCCGCTGGATCGTTCTGCTATCGAACGCATTCAGGATTGGAAAGAGTTTCATCAGCACATGCCGGAAGACAAACTCCGGCTGCAAGGCGCCCGCTGCATGGATTGCGGCGTTCCCTTCTGCCATACCGGCCAGTTGATCAGTGGGATGGCGAGCGGCTGTCCGATCAATAATCTGATTCCTGAATGGAACGATCTGGTCTATCGCGGCCTCTGGCGCGAAGCGCTGGAACGCCTGCACAAGACAAACAACTTCCCTGAGTTCACAGGTCGCGTTTGTCCCGCTCCGTGCGAGGGTTCATGCGTTCTTGGGATCCATTCTCCGCCGGTTACGATCAAGACGATCGAAGCGGCCATCGCGGATAAGGGCTGGGAAATGGGTTGGATCACTCCAGAAGCGCCAGCCGTTCGCACTGGCAAAAAGGTTGCCGTTGTCGGTTCCGGGCCGGCCGGCCTTTGCGCAGCGGCCCAGTTGAATAAAGCGGGGCACGACGTCACGGTATTCGAGCGGGCCGATCGAATCGGCGGATTGCTCATGTACGGCATTCCGAATATGAAGCTGGACAAGGGCCTCGTCTTGCGCCGCGTCGATCAAATGGCGAAGGCGGGTGTCGTATTCAAAACGAGCACTGAAGTCGGCAAAGACTACCCGGCGCAAAAACTTCTTTCAGATTTTGACGCGGTCGTGCTTTGCACCGGAGCGACCAAGCCCCGCGATCTTCCCATTGAAGGCCGTACTTTGAAGGGAATTCATTTTGCCATGGAGTTCCTTCACAATAACACCAGGTCTTTGCTCGATAACAAATGGAACGGCAGTTTCATCTCTGCTAAGGGCAAAGATGTGGTGGTGATCGGCGGCGGCGATACCGGCACTGACTGTGTCGGCACCTCCATGCGTCACGGATGCAGGACTCTGCTCCAAGTGGAAATTCTTCCGCGTCCGCCGATGGAACGGGCCGGCGACAATCCCTGGCCTGAATGGCCCAAGGTCTATCGCCTGGATTATGGCCAGGAAGAAGCCGCGGCGCTTTTCGGCAATGATCCGCGCGTCTACCTCACCACGGCAAAAAAATTCGGAGGCGATGAGAGCGGCCATGTGAAAGAAATCCACACTGTCGAAATCAGTTGGGAGAAAAACGACAAAGGCCAATTTATGCCGAAAGAAGTCCCCGGCACAGAAAAAATTCGGCCTGCCCAGTTGGTGCTGCTCGCCATGGGTTTTCTGGGACCGGAACAGCCGTTGCTTGAAGCCTTCGGGGTGGAGCGCGATCCGCGAACCAACGTCAAAGCCGAGTACGGACGCTTTCAGACAAGTAACCCGAAAGTATTTGCGGCCGGTGATGCCCGCCGAGGGCAGAGTCTCGTCGTTTGGGCCTTCAACGAAGGCCGCGCTGCCGCCCGGGAATGTGATCGTTTCCTGATGGGCTGCACCGACCTGCCGTAATCAGCAGGGTCAACTTCCTTTCGAGAGACGAAGATACTCCGTAGCTTCGTCTTTTTTATTGAGCTGCTCCGCGACTTTGGCCAGGCGCTCGTAAACATCTTTTCTTCCGGGATAATTCGGATAGCTCTCGATCACCTTTTTATAAATGTCGTAAGCTTCATCCGTCCGGCCGAGCGTGGTGAAAAGGGAAGCTGCAGCCAGGCTGATTCGAAGTTTTTCCAGTGGGGCCGCCGGGAGCTTAAGAGCAGTTTGAAATGGTTCAACAGCCGCAAAAATCTTGCCCTGAGCCTGGTAAACCTCTGCCAGCTTTGCCTGCAAAAGCGCATTAGTTTTCATGAGCGGAGTCGCCTGATAAAAGGATTCAATTTCTGTGAGCGAGGCGCCTTGCATCAAGCGGAATTGGATCCACATCATTATGGACCACGGCAGCAACGGGTCGTTGCTTGCTTCCAATTGCTGGAAACGCTCCTTCTGTGATTTCCCGAAAGGCGTGTAGAGGGGATCGCCAACCACGGTGTTTTGCCAGGAAAGAAATCGCTGGCCCGCATAAGCCGCTTCTCCAAACGAGAACCCGACGAATAGAAGGCGCGACAAAAAGACCGGGATATCGAGAGTCATTTGCAGGTAAGGTTCTTCAGTGCAACCCACCGTTGCGG
>Ga0136846_1239194_pt1 | contig 13313 bp, 14 predicted proteins | sample HopSoiMetagenom2_FD_96841 | JGI IMG/M metagenome (GOLD analysis project Ga0136846, IMG submission 96841) | Grasslands soil microbial communities from Hopland, California, USA - 2 Assembly 2016 (version 4) | ecosystem: Environmental > Terrestrial > Soil > Grasslands | place: USA: Hopland... | reverse complement strand
GTGGGCACGGACGAAGACGGACGCGCGATGGCTCGCCTCGGGCTGGCGGTGATCAGGGGACTCCTGCTCGACCTCGTGGCCACCGGCAATCGCAAGGCGACGAACCGGGCGCTCGAGCTCTTCGCATCGATGGTCGCGCAGCTGTCGGCGGCACGCCGGCCACCCCGTGCTCCGCGCGGCTCTCGCCGCGCACGTCGCCGGCCGCCCATGCGCCGGTCGTAAAGCCATCACCGTTACAATGAGGCCGTTGCCCTGACGTCTCACGCCAGCTTCTTCATCACACGGATTGGAGCCACGCCATGTCGAGCGACCGCGATCCGTCCGAGATGGCTGATTTGATCAGCCGGAGGCGTTTCAGCGCCACGGTGGCCGCTGGAGCCGCGTACGTGGCCTGCCATCCGCTCGAAGCCGCCGGAGTGTCCGCGCAGGCGCCGCCGCCGGGAGCCGAACGCGAGCTCTGCGAGATGAGCGCCACCGATCTGGCGGCGCGGCTCGCCCGCAAGCAGGTATCGGCCCGCGAGGTCATGAGCGCGCATCTCGCCCAGATCGAACGCCTCAACCCGAAAGTCAACGCCATCGTGACGCTGGTGGCCGACCAGGCGATGGCGGGCGCCGCCAGGGCCGACGAAGCCATCATGCGGCGCAATCCGCTCGGTGTACTTCACGGCCTGCCGGTAGCGCACAAGGATCTCGTGGATACGGCGGGCATTCGAACCACGCGCGGGTCGCCTTTTTACCGCGACAACGTGCCGTCGCGCAACGCGCTCATCGTGACCAGGATGCACACGGCGGGCGCCATCACCGTTGGCAAGACCAACACGCCGGAGTTCGGCGCCGGGTCGCAGACGTTCAACACGCTATTCGGCGCGACGCGGAATCCGTACGATCTGGCAAAGACATGCGGCGGGAGCAGCGGCGGCGCGGCAACCGCCGTGGCCGCCAGGATGCTGCCCATTGCGGACGGCAGCGACACCGGCGGCTCGCTTCGCAATCCCCCTGCGTTCTGCAACGTGGTCGGACTGCGCCCGTCGCCGGGGCGGGTACCCAGCGAGTCCACGTCATGGTCGCCCCTTTCGGTGAGCGGCCCGATCGCACGCACTGTCGCCGATGTGGCACTGTTCCTCAGCGCCATCGCGGGAGCGGATCCGAGGAGCCCTCTCTCGATCAACGAAGATCCCGCACGGTTCCGGTCGCCGCTCGGAAAGAATTTCACCGGCGTCCGCATCGCATGGTGGCGCGGCCTGGGCGGCATTCCATTCGAGCCCGAAATCCGACGCATCGTCGACGGCACCCGGAAGGTTTTCGAGGATCTGGGGTGCGTCGTGGAGGAGGCGGAGCCGGACTTCACCGGCGTCGACGAGGCGTTTCCGCTGCTTCGCTATTCCGCCAATCATCCGCAGTATGCGGCGCTCATCCGCGAGCGGCCGGAATGGGTGAAGGACACGATCAAGTACGAAGTCGAGCAGGCCGAGCGGGCCACCGCGGCGGATGCCGGCCGGGCGCTTGCGCGGCAGGCCCGGATGTTCGACCAGAGCCGCCAGTTCTTCGAGCGGTATGCGTATTTCATCCTGCCGGTGACGCAGGTTGAACCGTTCGACGTGAACACACCGTATCCGACCGCGATTGCGGGCACCCCGATGACGACGTACCTCGACTGGATGCGGTCGTGCTGGTACGTGACGATGATGTCCAACCCGGCGATGTCGGTGCCGGCCGGCTTTTCCGCTGCGGGCCTCCCGGTCGGCTTGCAGATTGTCGGCCGCCATCAAGACGAATGGAGCGTCCTGCAGCTGGCCTACGCCTTCGAGCAGGCGACGCATCACGGCAGGCGGCGGCCCGCGCTGCTCGGATAGCGCGAGCATCTCGGACTGATGTGACGGCGGCCGCGACAGCCGCCGTCACGTTCACGAAAGAGGACGGCTACTTTCCGACGGTCTTGAAGAAGTCCGCTTTTGTCTGCGGTGCAGCCGCGGCGTGCACGGGGATGTAGCGGTCGAAATCGAGATTCATTTTCTCGAGAATCGGCGCCAGCGCCTTGACGTGGTCGTTGGCGGGTTGGCCCGGAGTGACAGTGAAGTCGCCCTGGAGCAGCACCTTCTCCCTGGGGATGAACGCAATCAGCATCCCGTTCGTGTGGGGAACCGGTGCCACGTGGTACACCTCCACGATCCGCGAACCGTCCGAATAGATCTTCTTTTCCGCGACGGCTTCAATCTTGGCTTTCTTCTGGCTCTTCGCGAGCGTGTCGTTCAGGAGGGTCCTCGGCGTATTGAGGGCCTTCCCCAGAAACGCCTCGTTGTTTTTCTGCGTGATGATCGTGGCGCCCTCGGCGACGAGCACCGGCAGCCCGCCGGTGTGATCGGAGTGCGGATGTGTGTTCATCACGTACCGAATCGGCTTGTTGGGCATCAGCTTTTTCGTCTCGGCCACATACGCGAGCGCGCGGGCTTCGGACTGGCCTGCCTCGAGCATCATCACGTAATTCTTGAACTCCACGATCAGCGAATCGTAGCTGCCGGCGCCGGTCGTGAGCCGGTACAGACCGTCGCCCAGCTTCTCCGTCGTCACAGTGAGCGCGGGGGGCGCACCGCCGGGAGCGCCTCCGCCGGCTCCGCCGCGACCGGCAGCCGGTGGCGGTGCGGGGACGAGCGTCGCGACATCCGGGGGATTCACCTTCGCCCCCGTCACATCGACGTCGAAGAACGGCCAGCCGCCGCGCGTCTGCACGATCTTCGACGGCGCCATGGCGCCGCCGCCGAAGTCCTTCCAACCCGTGTAGGTGGCGACGATATGCATGTCGCCCATGATGTTCTCGCCCAGCCACGTCTCGACGCGGTCGACGGTGTTCTTGTCGCTCACGTACCCGTTGACGATGTAGAGCTTGCCTGACGGAGCCTTGACGACGGGACTCCAGGTCAGGACGGTGTAGTTCTTGCCGTCGGCTTTTCCGCGGTGGACGGTGGCGTTGTGCTCGGCCGCGCCTTTCAGGAATCCCCAAGGGGTAATGTAAAAGTCGAGCGAGTTGTTCCACGGTTGCGAGACATCGGCCTGCTGCGGCGTGACCTGCTGGAACATCATGCCGGGCGTGAGCGCCGTCGAACCGCCGGGCCCGATGTTGTTCGTCGCGCCTGTCTGGCGCGACGCGGGCGCCGTGAGGTCGATGACACGCACGTAGTTGTTAATCGGCCGCATCGGATCGTGCGTGCCCTGGCAGGCCATCGCGGTGGAATTCGCGCCGCACTGCTGGAAGGCCACGTCTTTCGCCGACCCCGAATACGTAATGGATTTGGGGTCGCCCAACGCCTTTTGCGCGCTGGCAATCACCGCTTTGGCGTCCTGCGCCATCGCGTTCGCGCTCAGGAACGCGAAACAGATTGCAACGGCTGTCGATCTTTTCACCACAGCTACTCCTCCTGGACTACAAGGCAACAAGGGAACGCGCCTATCATGCTCGACTCCGTGACGCACGTCCATCGCGGACGTCATCGCCGCGTATTCACCGCCTGAACGAGCAGCACGGCCGCGATCACCAGCAACCCGCCATAGACGAATCGGATGAACCGATCGCTCTGCATCCGGCGGTTGATGGCCCTGCCGAGCACCGTTCCGACGCCCACGCCGGGAAGCGACCATAGAAAGTAGCGCGTGATGGCGCCGTCCCACAGGCCGATGAAAAAATATCCTGCAAGGCCCGCCACGCTGACAGGCAGGAAATACCCCTGCAGCGTCGCCCGGAACTGCTGGGGCGGCCAGCGTCGAAGCGCGCCGTACACGGCCACGGGCGGACCGTTCATGCCATACGCCCCGCCGAGAATACCCGCCAGAAACCCGCACGCCAGGAGCCAGCCGGCATGGTCGGCGTGCAGGCGCCGGAGGTGGCCGATGGTGAGTGAATACAGCGAAAAGGCCGCGATCACCAGGGCGAGGAACAGCTTGACGACATGATCGTTCGTCCTCGCCAGCAGCAGGACGCCCAGCGGAATGCCAAAGAGCGATGCCAGGATCAGCACGCCGGCGCTGGCGAACTCGATGCGCCGCCAGTCCTGGAGAACGATCACACCCGCCACGACGATCGAGACAAGCACCGCCAGCGGTGCCGCGACCGCGACGGGGGTACGGAGCGCCAGCAAAGGGACAGCCACGAGCGCCTCGCCGAATCCGAGCGTCGAGCGGACCAGCGTGGCGACAAAGATCACCGCGACCACGTACGCGGTGACCGAATCGAATACCGGGTGAAGCACGCCGAGATTATTCCTCAGCAGCCTGTGCAGCCCCGCCTCGAATTGAGGGATTCGTCCCCAGAGGGATCCGACTCTTCCCGCTTTATGGACGGGCTGGTCCCGCCGGTACCGACGACGCAGACTCCCCGATCCACGTAAGCCGCTCCGGAATATCGGACCACCTCTGTCAGTTCGGATGAGAAACGCCCCGTATCGCATGCGGGCGGGCAGACATCTGTAAAAATCCCAACAAATCAGCAGGAGCCGCGTCTGGCGATCCCGGTACGCCGCTTGCCCTGTGGCGATCGGCGGCCGATGCGACGCCGCCCCCGGGGACGACGTCCCGGTGGCTATTAGCTATGAAAGTGACGCGCCGGCTTCTGCTGTTTACCGAGTGCACGGCTTGGGCAGTGGGCCTTGCCGGCATGACGGCGTACGCCGGGTTCCACTTCGCCGTTGCCTCCTCGGCGCGCCAGGATGTGAAGCGTTTCGCGGTACTCAAGGCCGCCGCGCCCGCGGCAGGCACGCCGGATCAGTCGCTGTGGTCTCCGCAACGGGTCAACGCGTGGCACAAGGCATTGACCGATCCGGCACCGGCTCCGCTCGCGGTGCTCCGAATCCCGAAGATTCGACTCGAGGTGCCTGTACTGCCGGGCACCGACGATCGCACGCTCGACCGCGCGGTCGGCTACATCGAAGGCACGGCGAAGCCTGGAAGCGACGGCAATCTCGGCATCGCCGGACACCGGGACGGCTTCTTCCGCGGACTGAAGGACATCACCGCTGGCGACGAGATCGAGCTCGACACGTTCCAGGGGAAGGACGCGTATCGCGTCGAGCGCACGTGGGTGGTGAACCCGGACGACGTCTCGGTGCTGGATCCGACGTCCTCGCGGGCGCTCACGCTGGTCACGTGTTTTCCCTTCTACTACGTCGGCTCCGCCCCCCAGCGGTTCATCGTCCGTGCCGTGCGGGCGGGCGTCAAAGCGGCGTCCTCGGCGGGGCCACATGAACGCATCTCATGTTTCTCGTGCGGAGACAGGCGGCTTGTCACGGTGTTCGGGTTCGGTCAGGTTTCATAAATGGTCGCGCAGACCGTCAGAAATGGAGAGTGTGTATGTCACGTTCAATGAGCGGCGTCATCCTGGCCGCGGCAGCCGTGTGGTTGACAGCCGCCGCAGCGCCGGCGCAGACAACGACTTCGTCGGAGACGAAGAACTTCGAGGTGCTCGCGGTTGACGGCAACCAGCTCGATGTCAGGCTGCCGGAAGGAACGAAGGAACTGTCGGTCCCCGACGACTTTCGGTTCACCGTCAACGGACAACAGCTGTCCGTGCACCAGCTGAAGGCAGGCATGAAGGGCACGGCTACCATCACGACGCGCACCACGCTCGTGCCGGTGACGGTCACCGAGATCAAGAACGGCACCGTGGTGGTGAAATCGAGCGCGGGCATCATCGTTCGAACCCCCGAGGGCGTCAAGAGCTTCTCGCAATCGGACGTGGACAAGCGCGGCGTGAAGATCGTCCGTGACGGGAAGTTCGTCGAAGTGGCGGAACTGCGCGAAGGCGATCGGCTCAGCGCGACGATCATCACGTCGTTGCCGCCGAAAGTCCTGACCGAGAAGGAAGTGAACGCGAGCCTCGCCGCCGCGCCGGCAGCGGCGCGCTCGGCATCGGCGGGGGCCTCGGGTTCCACCCGCAGCGCGGCGCCCGCGGCGGCACCGGCCGCCACGTCGGCGCGAGCGGAGCCTGCGGCCTCGAGTGGGCAGGCGTCATCCGCTCCTGCCAGGACGCTGCCGAAGACCGCCAGCTCGTGGCCGCTGGTCGCGCTCGCGAGTCTTCTGTCGCTCGCGATGGGGCTCGCGTTGACTGTCTGGCGCCGCCACGCCGTCCAGTAAGGTATATTGCGATTCCGAAGGGCCGCGCCTGCGACACCGCGGGCGCGGCCCGATTTCCTTATGATGACGATGATGAACACTTCACCCCTGTCCCGTCGGTCGCAGTCTGGTGGCCGCTTCGCTGTGGCGTTCGGTCTGGGGCTGGCGCTGGTCGTGAGTGGAACTCCCGGCCGCGAGGGCGCGGGCCGGATCGTGTCGGCCCAGGCGTTGAACGCCTGCGCGCTCCTCATGAGTGGCGACATCCACCCACATGATGAAAAGACGACGGTCGCCGCCGGTCTCGCGGAGTCGTTTCCAGACCGCGGCTACACGACGTGTCGATACACGTGGGGAATGGGCGTCGATCGATTCAGGCTGGACGTGATCGTCACAGACGCGTCTCGCGTATTTCCCGGCCTGAGCCCGGAGCAGATCAGGCAGCGGCTCCTGGAATCGGTGAGAACCGGCACAGAGGATGCGGTGGTGCCGGAAATTGGCGAGGCCGCCGTGTTCAAGCCCGAATCCGCTGTCTTCGCCAACGCGACGGCGCTCGTCAAGGGCCGCATCCTGCAAGTGCAGCTCGACGGCGTCTATGCCGGCGAGATGAAGGGTGAGGTCGTTGGCCTGCTGAAGACGGCCGCGTCGCGGCTGTAAGCGATCGCTGCGCCGCTGGCAGTACACTGTGCGCTCCCATGAGCGCACTGACCACGCCCGCTTACACCGCCGACGAAGCACTCGCGCGTCTCATCGATGGCAACAACCGTTTTGTCCGGGGCGAGGCGCGCTTCCCCACCATTCAGAAGGAGATCCTGGCGGAGCTCGCCAAGGGCCAGCGGCCCTACGCAACCGTCCTCGGATGCAGCGATTCGCGGGTGCCGCCAGAATTGATCTTCGACGCCGGGTTCGGCGAACTGTTCATCATCCGGGTGGCGGGCAACGTGATCTCGCCGGAGGTGATCGGCACGCTGCAGTACGCCGGCGTGCATCTCCGCACACCGCTGTTCGTGGTGCTCGGGCACGAAGGCTGCGGCGCGGTCCACGCCGCGCTCGCCGCCAGGGCCGGTTCCCGTGAACCGACGCGGATTGCGCTGTTGCTCGACAACATCCTGCCCGGCCTCCGTGATATGCCCCCGGATCTCGCTCCGGACGAGGAATCGCGCGCGGCGGTCGAGGCGAACGTGCGCTGGTCGATGCATCAGCTCCTCGACACGCCGGAAGCGAAGGCCCGCATGGTCGAGGGCACGATGAAGCTCGTGGGCGCCGTTTACGAACTCGACAGCGGACGCGTGCGGTTCCTGCCGTCGTGAGAAAAGCACTGGCGAGCCGACCACGACTCGAAGTAAGGTCCACGGTTGTCCGCGAGTCGTGAGGTGCATATGCAGAAAATCTTGACGGCGGTCGCCATTGCGGTGGCGTGTTCAGTGTCCATCGCGGCGCAGTGGCCCAAGCAGGAGGCCAAAGATGTGCCGCGCGACGCGCAGGGCCGTCCGCGGCTCGACGCACCGCCACCGCGAGGGACCGACGGAAAGCCAGACCTTTCGGGTACGTGGCGACGAACCGATCGTGATCCAGTGCCGGCCGTGCTTGCCGGGTTATTCGATCGCGGCGATCAGACGGCCGGACGAGGCGGTCGCGGCACGCCACCCCCCGCTGCCGAACAGGAAAAGCAACCCGCTCCCGACCCCAACTCGCCGCCAGTTGCGGCGTTCTGGGACATCGGGACCAACATCAAAGGCGGCCTGCCGATGACTCCGTGGGCGGCGGATCTCAAGAAGCAGCGCATGGCCACCAACAGCATCAACAATCCGGACGCGAATTGCCTGCCGCTCGGCATTCACCCGCTCCACACACACCCGGACCCGCGACAGATCGTACAGACGCCAAAGCTCGTCGTGATCGCCTGGGAGTCCAACTACGGACTGCGATTCATACACACCGATGGACGGAAGCTGCCGCCGCTCGGCGAGCCTCAGCCCTGGTGGTATGGCTACTCCGTCGGCCATTGGGACGGCGACACCCTCGTCGTGGAAACGAACAACGTCAGGGGCGCCGAGATGGGACCCTACGACGGATGGCTGGACGTGAACGGCAGTCCTCACAGCGGTCAGGTGAAATTTACCGAGCGCTTCCGTCGTCCGACGCTCGGGAAACTGGAAATCGATCTCACCATCGAAGATGCCAAGGCGTACACGAAGCCGTTTACCGTGCGCATCAATCAGCAGCTGATGGTCGGCGACGAGCTGATCGAGTTCATCTGCAACGAGAACCAGCAGTTCCGCCGTCGAGTCAAGGTCGACAACTGAAACGAGCGCTGAAGTCATGACGCCGAAGAACACGATCTGCCTCTGGTTCGACAAGGATGCGCATGAGGCGGCCCGCTTTTACGCTTCCACCTTTCCGGATAGCAAGGTGACCGCTGTGCACAAGGCGCCCAGCGACTTCCCGGGCGGCAAACAGGGCGACGCGCTGACGGTGGAGTTCACGGTGTTGGGCATTCCCTGTCTCGGTCTGAACGGCGGTCCGATCTTCAAACACAGCGAGGCCTTTTCCTTCCAGGTCGCGACGGACACTCAGGAAGAGACCGACCGCTACTGGAACGCGATCGTCGGGAACGGGGGCAAGGAAAGCGCGTGCGGTTGGTGCAAGGACCGATGGGGGCTGTCCTGGCAGATCACCCCCCGCGCCCTCACCGACGCGCTTGCGGCCGGCGGCGCCGGGGCCAAGCGTGCCTTCGACGCGATGATGACAATGCAGAAAATCGATATCGCCGCGATCGAGGCCGCGCGGCGGGGCTGACTGATTCGCCTTACGTTGGATTCATGGATATTAAAAGAGCGGGTTCACGGCCATCGGGTAAGGGTCCGGCGGATTGGTTCACCGGTACCGTGCGGATCGATCCGCTGTTCGACGCGCCGGAGCCGGCACGTGGCGCCGGTGCCAGCGTCACGTTCGAACCGGGTGCGCGTACCGCGTGGCACACGCATCCGTTCGGCCAGACGTTGATCGTCGTCTCTGGCGCGGGACGGGTACAACGCTGGGGCGGGCCGGTTGAGGAGATCAGGCCGGGGGATGTCGTGTGGTTCGCGCCGGGCGAAAAACACTGGCACGGTGCGTCCTCCACGACGGCCATGACGCACATCGCCGTCCAGGAAAAGCTCGACGGCAAGGCCGTCGACTGGATGGAACACGTGAGCGACGCACAATACGAGGGACGGCGGGAAAGCAGCTAGGAGTCGACCGCGGCTCTCGGGCACGGGCACGTCGCGACCGGCCACGGCGAATCGCTACTTGAGGTTCGCCAGCAACCGCTCGAAACGCGGGTCGCCGCGAAGGCTATCGTAGTCGGGGTCGTGCTCGATCCAATCGCGCTTGCCGCGCCCCTCGCCGAACACGCGCTCGAGCAGCGCAAGCGCTTGCTCCTTCTGTCCGGCTCTGATTCGCAGGCACGCGGCATTTACCAGGACGCTCGTGTCGTCCGGGTTCAGTTCGAGCGCGCGCTGCGACCACTCGAAGGCGCGCACCGGCTGGCCGATCGCGAAGAGCGCGATCGAGCCGGTGGACAGCGCGCGCACATCGCCCGGATTGAGTCCAAGCATCCGTTCGGCGCGGCGCACACCCTCTCGCGCCGCCGCGTGTCCTTCTTCGGCGCGACCGAGCATCCCCAGTGATTGCGCCATCAGAATCGGGCTCTGATAGTCCTCGGCTCGAACCTCCCCGGCACGGCGGAACAAGTCGGCCGATCGCGCGATGTCGCCCCAGGCGAACGCCGTGCGGGCAAAGTAGTAGTAGCTGTCGAAGAGCTGGGGGTTCCTGGCGATGGCGTCTTCGAATTCACGTGCGGCATCGGCGTACTGCCGCGACAGCGCGAGCGCGCACCCCCGGGCCATATGCGACTCGGCGAGATCCGGCGCCACTTCGATCGCGCGGCGGCTCGCCTGTTCGGCGCCAGCCAGATTCTCTTGCTTCGCGCCGAACCACTCGTACAACGTGGCGTGCACCGTCGCGAGCCCCGCGAACGCTGGACCGTAGTGCGGATCGAGATCGATGGCGCTTTGAAACAGTTCGCCGCTGCGGGCGAGGCCCGCTCGCGTCATATCCACCATGTGGTGGCGGCCGCGCAAGTAGCACTCGTACGCGGCCGCGGTCGTCTGCGGACGAACCAGGCGCTGCCGTTCATCGCGGCTGAGGAAACCGCGCTTCACACGGATGGCGACATGTTCCGCAATCTCGTCCTGCACCGCGAACACGTCGGTCACCGTCCTGTCGAACCGCTCGGACCAGTGCTGGTACCCAGACGCGACGTCCACGAGATCCACCGTAATCCGCAGGCGGTCATCCGTCTTCCTCACGCTGCCGTCGAGCAATGTGGTGATGTGCAGGTGGCGCGCGATCTGGCGCACGTCGCCGCCCGTCGGGCGCAGGTGAAACGACGCCATGCGCGCCGCCACACGCAAGCCCGCCACTTGCGACAGCACCGTAATCAGCTCCTCCGCGATGCCTTCGCAGAGGTGCGCCTGATCACGCGCGGGGCTCATGTCGACGAACGGCAGGACACCGATGGACGAGATGACCGGGGTGCCTGCCGGGAGGTCCGCAATGCCCGGCGGAGACGCGGGGAGCAGCGGCGCGAGGAATCGGTATCCCCGACGGTGCCGCGTCTCGATAAACCGAGGCTGTTTCGGATCGTCGTTCAGCGCGCGCCGCACTTCCTGTATGCACGTCGTGAGCGCATCGTCACCGACCGCCGTATCCGGCCAGACCGACGCAAACAACATTTCCTTGGAGACGAGTTGACCGGCGTGTGCAACCAGCTCGCCCAGGACCGCGGACGCCTTCGGGGTCAGGCGGACTTCGTCCGGTCCGTGCCAGAGTCGTCCCGCCGTCAGCTCGAACCGGTAGTCAGCGAACCTGACCTCGTCCTCCATTGTGCGGAGACCTCCACAGGCGATTCTAGCCAACCGTCATCACGGCACAATCCCGGCTAAATCGCGGCCCTCTCCCGGGACTTCTAGCCCTGCGGGCGCCTACTGTGTGCGGCAGGAGGTTACGTATGCATCGCAGACGACTCTCACGAGCAATCGGCGGTTCCATCGGCTTGGTCGCGATCCTGGGCAGCTGGTCAGCGCGTCCTCAGGCGCACGACGATCATTCGACGTACGGAACGGGATCGAACGGGCCGGGCGACCACAACCCCGGCGCGCTGGTGAAGGCGGTTCGAGAGGCCACGGAACGGTTTCGCGATCCGGCCTTCGCCGGAGCCGAGGGATACCAGCCGCTCTTCGGCTGCGTGAGCGGACCGGAGCGTGGGGCCATGGGCCAGCACTTCGTGAACTTCTCCTTCGTCGGCGACGGTCTGCTCGACGTCATGCATCCCGAGCTCGTGATTTACGAGACGCTGCCCAGCGGACACCTGAAGCTCACCGGCGCGGAATACCTCGTATTCAAGGACCAATGGGACGCCGCGCATGCCGGGCCGCCTCAGCTGATGGGACAGCTCTTTCATCTGAACGAGGCGCCCAACCGCTATCGCCTGCCGGCGTTCTATTCGCTGCACGTGTGGGCCTGGAAGGAGAACCCGTTCGGCGCGTTCGTGAACTGGCATCCGAACGTGTCGTGCGAAGCCTTCACCCCTGACGACGTTCAGCCGCCGCCCGATCCCGGCGCAGACGGCTAGTGCGTCACGAACGGAAAGGAGAAAACGTCATGGCAGCCAGTGTTCAGGAATGGCTCGCAACTGCGAACGCGGTTGTGCCGAAACTTACCCCGCAGGAGCTCAGGGAATTGATATCTCGACCCGACGTCGTGGTCGTCGACGTGCGCGACGCGCCGGAAGTGCGCCAGTCCGGAAAGTTGTGCGGCGCCCGGCATATCTCGCGCGGCATGCTGGAATTTCGGGCCGATTCGGCCACGCCGTACCACGATCCCGCGATGCAGAAAGACAGAACGGTAGTGCTGTACTGCGCCTCCGGCGGACGTTCGGCATTGGCGGCGAAAACTCTGCTCGACATGGGGTACGCGTCGGTGTACAACGCCGGCGGGTTCAAGGAACTCGCCGCGGCCGGAATCGAAACGGAGCCGATGTGCGATTGAGAGTGGGGTTCGTTTTTCTCGCCTTCTCCTTGGCCGGCGGGCTCGGCTCTACAAGCGGGCGCGTGCCCGCCGGCGACGACGCACATCGCCAGATCGCGTCGCTCAATCATTTCTGGGCCGCGCTGGACGATGAGACTGCGCGCGCGATCGTCACCTCGGACTACTTGAAAAGGTTTGCCCACATCGTGGTCAACACCGTCACCGCGGCTGGAAATCGGCAGTGGACCGGCCGCTACGTGCGCGGCCGGCAGACCTACGCAGAACTGTTTTCAGTCACAGACCTGGCAAGTTCCGGTGCGCCGACCAGAATAGGTGCCAGCGGAATCGGAATCAGCGGCGATACGCCTGGCGTACTGGACGCTCTCGAACAGCGGCTCCGGGCAGCCGGCATCGCGACCACAGTAAGGATGGAGCGCCGCAGGTTCAACACGAGAGAAGTGGACTGGTACACGCAGCTGGGTCTCGTCTCCGCGCGCGCCGAACACGACATCAACAGTTCCGTCTGGGCGATGGAATACGTCGCCAGCTTCTTCGACGATCCAGAAGCGGGCAAGGAAACCGCCGAAGGTCCTGGCGACGTGATTTCGCGGGAGCGGTATCTCGACGACGGCTACGCGGATCACCTGATGCGGGACGTCACGGGCCTGGAGCTTGCGGTCTCGAACGACGACGTGCCCGCGATCGAGACGATGCTTCGAGCGGCCGGTTTTCAGGTCTCCAGAAGTGCCGCGACGCTCACGGCACACGGATCCGACTTCGACTGCCTGATCGACGTCGTTCCAGTCGCTGCAATCGGCTTGCGCCGAGTCGAGTTCGTGTTGAATCGCGTCGTCCCATGGCGGCACGTCGAAGTGATCGGCCACTCCACGTTGACCGTCGGCCCCGGCCGCCGCGCCGCCTGGACATTCGCGCAGTCGGGCACTCGTCGGTGAGCTCTGGCACTGGGGATGCTACCCGCGAGCCCACCGGCGGGACGAGATCGGGCCGGCGGGAAGGCCCAACAGCAACGCCGGGGTGTCAGCCTTCCGCGTCGATCAGCTGTCGAATGCCGGTGGCGGATGTCGTTACGGTCTTCATCTCACGACAATTCCGGAGCGCCGTACACGACACGTTCTGCAGTGTCG
>Ga0136846_1231643_pt1 | contig 13314 bp, 13 predicted proteins | sample HopSoiMetagenom2_FD_96841 | JGI IMG/M metagenome (GOLD analysis project Ga0136846, IMG submission 96841) | Grasslands soil microbial communities from Hopland, California, USA - 2 Assembly 2016 (version 4) | ecosystem: Environmental > Terrestrial > Soil > Grasslands | place: USA: Hopland... | reverse complement strand
GGAGATCAATCTGTATTACGCGCCGACAATACCGAGGGCGGGCAATAACGGGGGCGGGTCAGGGAGTTCCGGCGAGGGAAACGATGATGACGAAGAAGGCTCCGCCTCTTCTTTACATTATGGCGAAAGGGCGACGCAACGTCAGGGATTCATCGCAGCGATCAACTGGAAGCGCGCCGGAAAATCCGCTTGCCGCGCAGCGCGCGAGATCGTGATGTGGCCCGACTCAAGCGGCTCGCGCAGCACTTCCAATACGCGTCGGTCGAATTCCGGCAGTTCATCAAGGAACAGCACCCCGCGATGCGCCAGCGAAATTTCTCCGGGACGCGGCGTGCTGCCGCCGCCGACCAGTGCCACGCCCGACGCAGTATGATGCGGCGCGCGATAGGGCCGTACCTTCCAGCGTGCGGTGCTGAAGCCGCTAGTGAGTGACTGCACCGCGGCCGATTCCAATGCTTCTTCATCGGTCATGGATGGCAAAATTCCCGGGAAGCGCGCCGCGAGCATGGTCTTGCCGGTGCCTGGCGGACCTACCATCAACACACTGTGGCCGCCGGCGGCTGCCACTTCCAATGCGCGTTTTGCCTGGATCTGGCCTTTGACATCGGCAAAATCAGGATAGTTGGGGCGAGCGGTGTCGGTGGCGGCGACATGGCGACTCAACCTCGCATCGGGGGCTGTTGCCGCGAAGTGGGCGCATACATGCAAAAGGGAATCGGCTGGAAAAATCGTTGCATCCTTGACCAGCGCCGCTTCGTCCGCATTGGCGCGGGGGAGGATGAAGCCGCGCTGTTTGCCGCAAGCGTCGCCGGCACGGTGCATCGCGAACGTCATCGCAAGCGCGCCGCGAATCGGGCGCAATTCGCCGGACAGCGACAATTCGCCGGCAAATTCGTACTTGTCCAGGTTGTCGGCCGGCATCTGCTCGGACGCGGCGAGAATGCCGAGCGCGATCGGTAGGTCGAATCTGCCTGATTCCTTCGGCAAATCGGCTGGCGCCAGATTCACCGTGATGCGACGCGCCGGAAATTCGAAGCGCGCATTTTGCAGCGCGGCGCGCACCCGGTCTTTGGATTCTTTCACCTCGGTTTCGGGCAAGCCGACGATGGTGAAAGACGGCAATCCATTGGCCAAATGCACCTCGACCGTGACTTCTGGCGCTTCCATGCCTGCCAACGCACGGCTCTTCAAGACGGCTAAGCTCATGTTATTTTTTCAGTTGCGCTTCCAGTTCGGCAACGCGCGCTTCCAGTGCGTCCAGTTTGGCGCGCGTCTTCGCCAAGACTTGCATTTGCACGTCGAATTCTTCGCGTGTAACCAGATCGAGTTTGGAAAAGCCCTGGCTCAGCATTGCTTTCATATTCTTCTCAATGTCCTTCGCCGGTGAATTCTCAAGCGCCTGATTGATTCTGGCTTGCATGTCATCAAAAAAATTGCTTTTGTTCATCATGATACCTTTCAGTAAGAAGTTACAGTCAGCACCATTACTGTGCGCATTGATTTGGTGCGTCTCAATATGGTGCACTATTAATCAAGTATTGCGTGTGCTTATAGGGCAGAGTTGGGAATAATGGCAAAAATGGTAACGTATTTTGTGGAAATAAGCTGGCATAAGTCCTGCTAATGTAGCTTGAAAGTTGGAAGTTCGATCTATCTTTATTCAAACACACCCAAAGGGAAATGCTATGAAAAAACTGGTGCTTGCCGTTGCTGTCCTTGCTGCTTTTGCCTCTTCTGCTTCCGCGCAACAAGCGGCAGCGGCTTCCGATCACACTTTTACCGGCAACTTGACAGTGGCTAGTGATTATCGTTTTCGCGGCATTTCGCAGACTTTCGGACAGCCAACCGTGCAAGGCGGTTTTGACTATGCCCATAGTAGTGGATTTTATGTTGGTAACTGGAACTCCAATGTCAGTGGGGTCCAGTATCCGGCGGGTGGCAGTTTGGAGATGGATTTCTACGGGGGCTATAAATTCGAGCCCGTGAAGGATGTAAGTGCCGATGTGGGTTTTCTGTATTACTACTATCCGGACGCCAAAGTTGCAGGAACGGGTGAGAAATTTGACAATGCCGAGATCTACTTTGCTGGCTCTTATAAGTGGTTCTCCGCCAAGTATAGCTACGGCATCACCGATTACTTCGGCTTGAATAATACGACGTCCGGCGCATACGCATTCACCGCATTGCCCACTAGCGGCGACTCCAAAGGCTCGTCCTATCTCGATCTGAACGCGAATTTCGAAATCGCCGACAAAACTGTTCTGAACCTGCATGCCGGCCACCAGAGCGTCAAGCATTACGGTGAGCTCAGCTACTCGGACTACAAGGCGGGTGTCTCACGTGATTTCGGTTTTGCTACAGTGGGATTTGCCATCGTGGGCACCAATGCGGACAAAGCTTATTGGAAGGCAACCAATGGTAGCAAGACGAGGGAGCTGGGAAAAACGACTGCCGTTTTTTCAGTCAGCAAAACATTCTAATTCCGTAAAAGGTCTATCATGAAATTGATTACTGCCATCATCAAGCCCTTCAAACTGGATGAGGTGCGCGAGGCTTTGTCCGCCATTGGTGTGCAAGGCATTACCGTAACAGAGGTCAAAGGCTTCGGCCGTCAAAAAGGCCACACCGAACTGTATCGCGGTGCGGAATATGTGGTCGATTTTCTGCCAAAAACAAAAATCGAGGCGGCAGTCGATGAGGCCATCGTCGACCGTGTCATCGAGGCAATCGAAGTGGCTGCTCGCACCGGAAAAATCGGTGACGGCAAGATCTTTGTTTATGACCTCCAGCAAGTCGTGCGTATTCGCACCGGCGAGACCGGTAAAGAGGCGCTCTAAGCGCCAAGGAGAATAATATGAAAAAACAATTCGCACGCCTTTTGGCTGCCAGCGCTCTGTTGTTTGCGGTCGGGTTTTCGGGGGTGGCAGGAGCGGGGGATGCTCCTGCCGTGCCATCAGCCTCGGTTGAAGCATCCTCTGCTCTTGCGCCTGCAGTATCTGCGGTTTCGACGCCGGCCACCAGTGAAGCAGCTCCGGCCGCTGCTGTCGCTCCGGCCGCTGTCGTTCCAGCTGCTGCCGCTCCCGCAGCGCCAGCCACACCAGCCGCGCCTGCACCGACCGCCAACAAGGGCGATACTGCGTGGATGATGGTTGCCACCATGCTCGTGATCCTGATGACGATCCCGGGTTTGGCGCTGTTCTACGGCGGTCTTGTGCGCTCGAAAAACATGCTGTCGATCCTGATGCAAGTGTTCATGATCTTCGCAGTCATCATTGTGCTGTGGTGTATTTACGGCTACTCGCTGGCATTCACGGAAGGCAGCAAATTCATCGGTTCATTTGATCGCCTGTTCCTGAAAGGCATGACTGCGGATTCCCTCACTGGCACCTTCAGCAAGGCAGTCGTGATTCCCGAATTCACTTTCGTCGCATTCCAGGCTACCTTTGCGGCAATTACCTGCGGCCTGATCGTCGGTGCATTCGCCGAGCGCGCCAAGTTCTCCGCGGTGTTGTTGTTCGTGGTGTTGTGGTTCACGTTCTCTTACCTGCCGATTGCCCATATGGTCTGGTTCTGGCCGGGACCTGATGCATTTACCGATGCCGCTGCCGCTGAAAAAGCGACCGCCGCCGCCGGCTGGTTATTCCAGAAGGGCGCGCTCGATTTCGCAGGCGGTACCGTGGTGCATATTAATGCCGCGGTTGCCGGCTTGGTGGGCGCTTATGTGATCGGCAAGCGAGTCGGCTACGGCAAGGAATCGATGGCGCCGCATTCGCTGAAGATGACCATGATCGGCGCTTCATTGCTGTGGGTGGGCTGGTTTGGTTTCAACGCAGGTTCCGCTTTGGAGGCGAGCGGTTCTGCCGCGCTGGCGTTCATTAACACATTGTTGGCGACGGCTGCCGCAACGGTTTCCTGGACCTTGGGCGAATGGATGGCGAAAGACAAGCCATCAATGCTGGGCGCTGCTTCCGGCGCGGTTGCCGGTCTGGTGGCAATCACACCGGCGGCTGGTTTTGTCGGCCCGATGGGCGCGCTGGTAATTGGTTTGCTGGCCGGTATCATCTGCCTGTGGGGGGTGAACGGTCTGAAGCGTCTGCTGGGTGCCGATGACTCGCTCGACGTATTCGGTGTGCACGGTGTAGGCGGTATCTTGGGTGCGTTGTTGACGGGCGTATTCGCCGCACCGTCGTTGGGCGGCGTCGGCATCTACGATTATGTTACCAACAAGGTGGCTGCGGATTATTCGATTGCCGGTCAGGTCTGGATTCAGGCGCAAGCCATTCTGACCACTCTGGTGTGGTCGGGCGTGGTCGCCTTCATCGCATTCAAACTGGTCGACTTGGTGATCGGTCTGCGTGTGCCGGAAGAAGAAGAGCGCGAAGGTCTGGATATCTCCAGCCACGGCGAATCTGCGTATCACTCTTAAAAAACGATCTTCCTGATTTGCGCAGTACCTGCGCAAGCGGGTTTCAAAGCGCCTCCGCAAGAGGCGCTTTTTTCATTCATGGCTTTAAAATATGTTTGTGGCCCACATCTGAAGGAGACTATTTGCAACCTTCTCCCCCCGGAAGGAAGAAAAGGCAATATATTGCTTTGACGGGTGGCATCTTGCGAGACGAAAAAATCCATTGATTTCATTTGTCGCGTTACGGATTCGGATTGGTATAAAACCGACGTAAAGCAGGGATTCCCGTTAAAATCGGCATCAATCCTGCATCAGTTAAGCATCCAGCAAAGGTTTTATATGGTTCCGCACCTCGTTACCGCCCTCAATGGTCCGCTCCTTGAGTTAGAAAAGAAAATACTTAGCGCTACTCCCTCGATCGAGCGCTGGTTCCGTCTGGAATGGCAAGAGCACACACCGCCGTTTTATTGCTCGGTGGATTTGCGCAATGCCGGTTTTAAATTAGCGCCAGTCGATACCAATCTTTTCCCCGGCGGTTTCAACAATCTGTCGCCCGACATGCTGCCGCTGGCGGTGCAGGCGGCCATGGCTGCCATCGAAAAATATTGTCCGGATGCTAAAAATCTGTTGCTGATTCCGGAACGCCATACGCGCAACACCTTCTATCTGCAAAATATCGCGCGCCTGATGCAGATATTTCACCAGACCGGACTGAATGTACGACTCGGGTCACTGTCGGATGACATCACGCAGCCGGTTCCGATCGACCTGCCCGATGGCAGCACCTTGGTACTGGAGCCCCTGCAGCGCTCGGCCAACGGCCGTCGCGTCGGATTGAAAAATTTTGACCCATGCACGATCCTGCTTAACAACGATTTGTCGTCAGGCATTCCGTCGATTCTGGAAAACCTCCACGAGCAGAATTTGCTGCCGCCGCTGCATGCCGGCTGGGCCGTGCGTCGCAAGAGCAATCACTTTTCCGCATACGACGAGGTGGTGAAAAAATTTGCGAAGTTGATCGACGTTGATCCATGGATGCTTAATCCGTATTTCGGCAAATGCGAGAACATCAATTTTCAGGAGCGTATCGGTGAAGACTGTCTTGCCGCCAACGTTGACACGCTACTCGCCAAGATCCGCAAAAAATACAAGGAATACGGTATCAAGGAAGCGCCGTTCGTGATCGTGAAAGCCGATGCCGGCACCTATGGCATGGGGATCATGACGGTACGCGATGCGAGCGAGGTGAAAGACTTGAATCGCAAGCAGCGCAACAAGATGTCGGTTGTCAAAGAAGGACTCGAAGTCAGCGACGTCATCATCCAGGAAGGCGTCTACACCTTCGAACATATCAATGATGCGGTGGCCGAACCGGTGGTGTACATGATCGATCGCTATGTGGTCGGCGGCTTTTACCGGGTGCATGCGGAGCGTGGCGCCGATGAAAACCTGAATGCGCCGGGCATGCATTTTGTGCCGCTCGCATTCGCGCAGCAACACGCATTGCCCGATATGCGGGCCAAGCCGGGCACAACAGCACCGAACCGTTTTTACATGTACGGCGTGGTCGCGCGCTTGGCGCTGCTGGCGGCATCACTGGAGCTTGAGAAGACCGATCCGAATCCGGAAATATATTAAGTGATTTCCTTGAATGAATATCCCATTTTCGCGGCGCATACGGGCGCGCTGCCGCGTTGTTCTTCGTTTTTGGGGCCGTCACACGGCAAGCGACGGTGGAGCGGGGAATTCGCGGAGCACTGTCCACGCCTGCACAACGGTGCTCCCTTGCAAGGGAGCACTCCCTCCTTGCATCGCATCCCGTCGGCACCATAATAATTGCGGAACAGCGTTTATAAGAGGCGCCGCTGCGCGCCCCCGCTCTGTCCTCAACATCAAGAAAAAATCATGAAAATCGCATTCCTGGCTGATCCGCTCGATAGCTTCAAGATTTATAAAGACACGACCTACGCAATGATGGTCGAAGCCGCCCGCCGCGGCCATACGCTTTATGCATTCGAACAAAACGATCTGGCGTTCGAAGGCGGCGCTGTGATCGCGAATGCCGCACCCATCACAATGACCGGCGACCCGCAACAATGGTATCGGGCAGGAATGCCGACATCCATGACATTGTCGCAGTTCGATGCGATCCTGCTGCGCAAGGATCCGCCGTTCAACATGGAGTATATCTACACCACCTATCTGTTGGAACTGGCGGAAGCGCAAGGTGTGCACATCTTCAACAAGCCGCGCGCGGTGCGTGACCACAATGAAAAACTTGCGATTGCGCAGTTTCCCCAATTCACTGCTCCGACCTTGGTGACACGCGATGAAAAGCGTTTGCGTGCTTTCCATGACCAGCATAAAGACGTCATCTACAAGCCGCTTGATGGCATGGGTGGCATCGGCATTTTTCGCGTCACGGAAGAGGGCTTGAATCTCGGCTCCATCATCGAGACGCTCACCGAAAATGGACGGCGCACGATCATGGCGCAACGCTTCATTCCGGAAATCGTGAAAGGCGACAAACGCATTTTGCTGATCGGTGATCAGGTCGTGCCATTCTGCCTGGCACGCATACCGCAAGGCAGCGAAGTGCGCGGTAACTTGGCGGCCGGCGGCGTTGGTCTGGCGCAACCGATATCCGAACGGGATCGCGAAATTGCGCAAAGCCTGGCGCCGATTCTTTCGAGTCGCGGCCTGTTACTGGTAGGATTGGATGTAATAGGTGACTACCTGACGGAAATCAACATCACTAGTCCGACCTGTTTCCAGGAAATTACGCAGCAAACAGGTGTTAATGTTGCCGAAATGTTCATCAGCGCATTAGAAAAAGCGATGTGAATCGTTAAAATACCGCGTGGTGTATGCGGAGCGCTGGCTGCTGGCAGAGACACCCTCATTTTTTGATAAGCAACCATGATTGGTATTCTCCTTTTGACGCACGCGCCCCTAGGGCGGGCCTTTATCGAGGCCGCGTCTCATGTATTTCGTGGTTGTCCCGAGCAAATCGAGGCGATCGATGTCTGGGCGGATCAAGACACCGCTGAAGTCAAGGCGCTGGCCCACCAGGCAATCAGCCGGCTCGACAGCGGCAGCGGGGTCCTGGTCATCACCGATGTGATGGGCGGTACGCCATCCAATTGCACGCTAACGTTGTCGCAACCAGGACATGTGGAAGTCATTGCCGGTATCAGCCTGCCGATGCTGTTGCGCGCGCTTACTTACCGCAACGATACGCTCGACGTCGTGGTCGAGATGGCCTTGGCCGGAGGGCAGGGAGGTGCGATCCGTGTCGACAATCGGATTCGTCTTTCCCCCTAATTGAATCGATAACAACGCTAGACTGCGCCGGATGCCACTAAAGCGACGCCGTATTCTGCTCCCAACAAATATAAAAATTTTATGATCGAACAAGAAATCGAAATCACCAACAAGCTGGGCTTGCATGCAAGGGCATCTGCCAAATTGACGCAACTCGCTGCCAAATTCCAAAGTGAAGTCTGGATGACACGCAACAAGCGACGCGTCAATGCGAAATCAATCATGGGCGTGATGATGCTGGCTGCGGGCAAGGGATCGAAAGTGGTGCTCGAGACCGATGGCCCTGATGAAAAAGAGTGCTTTGACGCTCTCACCCAACTGATACAAAATAAGTTCGGCGAGGGTGAATAGCCATTATTGGTTTTTTCGCAGGGAATGCGTGGCGCACTGCTCGATGCCTGCGTAACGGCATTGCCTTGCAATGCAATACTCTTTCCGCTTGCCTGCGAAATGCCTCTTGGCCTGCAAGTCGGAATACGCATGCCGCAGAAAAGGGCGTGAGTGTTCTGGCGGTCATTCATGATGGAACGCTCAATAGCCAAGTGACTTGCCGGATCGCATTTTCCGGTCTCGAATTTAAAGAAGGGATTTGATGGCATCTTTTACGTTACACGGGATACCAGTTTCGCGCGGTATCGCAATCGGCCGCGCGCACCTGCTCGCGCCGGCGGCACTGGATGTCAAACATTATCTGATTCCGGAAGAAAGAGTCGAAGCCGAAGTGCAGCGCCTGCAAAAGGCGATTGCCGCGGTGCATAAAGAATTGCAAACGATCTGGAACGATTTGCCCAAGGATTCGCCGGCCGAACTTGGCGCGTTTATCGACGTGCATGCGCTGATTTTGTCGGACCCGACGATTTCCGAAGTGCCGCTCGATATCATTCGCACCCGTTATTACAACGCTGAATGGGCATTGGTCACGCAGATCGATGAGTTGTCGGCCCAGTTCGATGAAATCGGCGACGCCTATCTGCGCGAACGCAAGGCCGATATCCAGCAAGTCGGCGAACGGGTGTTGAAAGTATTGACCGGCAGCGCCACGACGCTGCCAAAGATGACGGGCGAAGGCGAACCCAGCGCCCACATGATCGTGGTTGCGCACGATATTTCACCGGCCGACATGCTGCAATTCAGAGATCGTGCGTTCAGCGGTTTCATCACCGACCTGGGCGGACAGAATTCACATACCGCCATCGTTGCGCGCAGCCTCGACATTCCGGCAGCAGTGGGCATGTTCAACGCCTCGACACTGATTACGCAGGACGACTGGCTCATCATCGACGGCGATGCCGGTGTCGTGATTGTTGATCCGTCGCCGAACGTGCTGGAACAATACCGCGAGCGGCAAGCACGCTTGCTGCGCGACCGCAAGAAACTCGGCAAGCTCAAGAAGACGCCGGCAATTACGCGCGACGGCACGGAAATCACCTTGCTTGCCAATATCGAATTCCCGGACGACTGCGTGGCGGCAATGGAGGCCGGCGCCAACGGCGTCGGCCTGTTCCGCTCCGAGTTCCTGTTCATGGGACGTGCCGGTTACGTCAACAAGTTGCCATCCGAAGACGAGCAATTCGAGTCTTATCGCAAAGCGGTGGTCGCCATGAAAGGCCGCCCCGTAACAATACGCACGCTTGATATCGGCGCCGACAAGCCGCTCGATACGGCGGAGCAGACTGCGCTCAATCCTGCGCTGGGATTGAGCGGGCTTCGTTATTGCCTGGCCGAGCCGCAAATGTTCCTGGCGCAGTTGCGCGCGATTTTGCGCGCATCGGCATACGGCCCGATCAAATTATTGATCCCAATGCTCGCGCATGCGTTTGAAATCGACCAGTCGCTGGCAATGATCGAGCAGGCAAAGGCGCAATTGCGCGATGCCAACAAAAAGTTCAACCCGCTGATTCCGATCGGGGCAATGATTGAAATCCCGGCAGCGGCATTGACGCTGCCGATGTTCGTCAAGCGCATGGATTTTCTGTCGATCGGTACCAATGACCTGATTCAGTATACGCTGGCGATCGATCGCGTCGACCATGAAGTCGCGCATCTGTATAACCCCTTGCATCCAGCCATCTTGTATCTGCTGTCCAATACCATCGCGCTCGGCGCCAAAGCCGGTATTCCGGTGTCGGTGTGCGGCGAAATGGCGGGCGACACCAAGCTGACGCGGCTATTGCTGGGCATGGGCTTGCGTGAATTTTCGATGCACCCGACACAAGTGCTCGCGGTGAAACAGGAAATCCTGAACTGCGACCTGACGCAGGTGATGCCGCAAATGAAAAAAATCATGCGCGCCTTCGAACCTGCTGCGATTGCGGAAGCGGTAGAACAACTGCGCCTGGTTTGACGGCAGCGCCCGACTTCGCTCAACTGATGAAATCTATGAAATCTCTCGGAATCGTGTCGCCGCAGTCGATGCATTTTTCTGTACCGCTCTCACTGCAAAGCGGCGCATCCCTGTGCGACTACACGCTGGTGTATGAAACCTACGGCACCTTGAACGCCGACCGTTCGAATGCGGTATTGGTGTGTCACGCACTGAATGCATCGCATCACGTCGCCGGCGAATATGCGGCTGACAAAGGCGGCAAGAAAAGCGTCGGCTGGTGGGATAACATGGTTGGACCGGGCAAACCGCTGGACACCGACAAGTTTTTTGTCATTGGCGTCAATAATCCCGGTGCGTGTTTCGGCTCCGCCGGCCCGATGCACGTCAACCCGGCTAGCGGCAAGCCGTATGGTGCGAATTTCCCGGTAGTCACGGTCGAGGATTGGGTGCACGCGCAGGCGCGATTGGCCGACGCACTCGGCATCCGTCAATTTGCCGCCGTGATGGGCGGTTCGCTCGGCGGCATGCAGGCGATGGCGTGGAGCATCATGTATCCGACCCGCATCCGCCATTGCGTGGTCATTGCATCCACCCCGAAATTGTCAGCGCAAAATATCGCGTTCAATGATGTCGCGCGCCAGGCGATTCTGGCCGATCCGGATTTTCATGGCGGCGATTTTTACGCGCACGGCGTGGTGCCGAAAAACGGCTTGCGCGTGGCACGCATGGTCGGCCATATCACCTACTTGTCGGACGACGACATGGCCGAAAAATTCGGCCGCGAACTGCGCAACGGGAAGTATCAATTCGACTTCGGCATCGACTTTGAAATCGAATCGTACTTGCGCTATCAGGGCGACAAATTCTCCGAGTATTTCGATGCCAATACCTATTTGCTGTTTACCAAGGCGCTCGATTACTTCGATCCCGCGCGTGAATTCGGCGGCGACTTGACCAAGGCGCTGGCCGGCACGCAAGCGCAATTCCTGCTGGCGTCATTTACGACCGACTGGCGTTTTTCGCCGGAGCGCAGCCGCGAAATCGTGCAGGCCCTGGTCAACAACAAGCGCAAGGTCACCTATGCCGAAATCGATGCGCCGCACGGTCACGATGCGTTCCTGCTGGAAGACCCGCGCTATCTGAATGTGGTGCGCTCCTACTACAGTCGCGTATGGCAGGAAATTGAAAATGGCGAATTCAACCACAAGGCATGCGCATGAATTTCAATGAATTGAGCCGCCTGCGCGCCGACCTTGCCTTCATCGCCCATTGGGTGCGCCCCGAATCTCATGTACTCGATCTCGGTTGCGGCGACGGCGTGATGCTCGACTATTTGCAATCCGATAAGCGCTGCATCGGTTATGGCATCGAAATCGATGACGACAAGATCCCGGTGTGCGTCGGCCGCGGCGTGCAGGTGATTCAGCAGGACCTGGAAGCGGGCTTGGCAATCTTTGCCGATGCCGCGTTCGACACCGTGCTGTGCTTGTCGGCGCTGCAAATGATGAAGAACGTCGAGGGCATCCTGCGCGATATCGCACGCGTCGGACGAGAAGCGATCGTATCGTTCCCGAATTTTGCGTACTGGCCGCATCGCGTCGCGTTGATGCGCGGCCGGATGCCGGTCTCGAAGAGCCTGCCGTACGAATGGTATGACACGCCCAACGTGCGTTGCGCAACGATCAAGGATTTCGAGGAACTTGCCAACCAGGTCGGACTCGAAGTGCTCGAATGTGTTGCGCTGAAAGATGGAAAACCCGTCACATTCCTGCCAAACTGGCGCGGTAGTCTTGCGGTGTTCCGGCTCAAGAAAAAATAAACTCGCTGTGTTAATAATGGGATTCCCGCTTGCTCGGGAATGACAAACTCGATGTCGACATCTTCTTCAATCCGCTGGCAAAACTACCTGAACCGTCGCATGGCAATTGTGATGGTTCTGGGTTTCAGCTCAGGGCTGCCGCTGTTCATCCTTTTGAATCTCTTGCAGGCTTGGCTCGCCAAGTCGGGTTTGAATGTGAAAGCGCTCGGCTTGTTTGCCTTGGTGATGTTTCCCTATACATGGAAGTTCATTTGGTCGCCATTGATGGACCGTTTCAGCTTTGGGTCGCTGGGGCGGCGTCGAGGCTGGATGGCGTTGACACAGCTGGCCCTTTTTCTTTCCATCGGCGCAATGGGGATGCTCGACCCGCTGACCCAAGTGCCGTTAATCGCGGTTGTCGCGTCGGTTGTCGCATTTTTATCGGCTAGCCAGGATGTCGTGATCGATGCATACAGTCGAGAGATATTGTCCGACAACGAACAAGGCTTGGGCGCCGCGCTCAAGGTCAACGCGTACAAGGTGGCGGGGATGGTCCCCGGCGCACTATCGCTGATTCTGGCCGACTTGATGGCATGGCAGGAGGTTTTCTGGATCACGGCGGCGTTCATGTTGCCGGGACTGATGTGCACCTTGATGATCAAGGAGCCGCAGGTGTATGGCTCCCCCCCCAAAAATCTGCGCGAAGCCGTGGTGCTGCCGTTTCGCGAATTCGTTACGCGTGACGGCTGGATGGGCGCGCTATGGGTACTTGGTTTCATCTTCTTCTACAAGCTGGGCGACAGCATGGCGACTGCGCTGGCCACCAAATTTTATATCGACCTCGGTTTCAGCATGACGCAGATAGGCGTTATCGCGAAGACCACCGGCTTCTGGGCCAGCATCGCGGGAGGTATTGTCGGCGGCGTGTGGATGGTCAAACTCGGCATCAATCGCGGGCTGTGGATTTTCGGTGTGGTGCAGGCGGTTTCCATCCTTGGTTTCGTTTGGTTGGCGCAGGTTGGGGCAGATACGGTATTGCTGGCGGCCGTGATCGGCTTCGAGGCGTTCGGCGTCGGCCTGGGTACTGCCGCATTTGTCGCTTATATCGCCAGGACCACCGATCCGCGCTACACCGCGACCCAATTTGCGCTATTCACCAGCCTGGCTGCCGTGCCGCGTACGTTCATCAATTCATCGGTCGGATTTATCGTCGCCGAGATGGGTTGGCTGTTATTTTTCTTCTTATGTTTTGCACTGGCACTGCCCGGCATGTTGATGCTGCCGAAAATCGCGCCGTGGAAAAAATAAGGAGAGAATGTATGCGACAGATTTCGACTGCTGTTTTTCTTTTGACTACGCTCGTTTTCGGTGCTTCGGGTGCCATTGCCGATGAGGCGGAAACGCCGGATGGGGTGCAGGTCGGCAAGATGTCCCGCCTACGCAATCTTGTGCCAGAACAGC
>Ga0136846_1209775_pt1 | contig 13315 bp, 11 predicted proteins | sample HopSoiMetagenom2_FD_96841 | JGI IMG/M metagenome (GOLD analysis project Ga0136846, IMG submission 96841) | Grasslands soil microbial communities from Hopland, California, USA - 2 Assembly 2016 (version 4) | ecosystem: Environmental > Terrestrial > Soil > Grasslands | place: USA: Hopland... | reverse complement strand
TTATGCGCGGCGCTGACGCTTCAGCCGGCGCCATCAAGTCCGGCGGCAAGACCCGCCGGGCCGCCAAGATGGTGATCCTGGACGGCGACCACCCGGATATCGAAGACTTCATCAACTGCAAGTCGGTCGAGGAGAAGAAGGCCTGGGCCCTGATCGACGCCGGCTACGACGGCTCCTTCAACGTGCGCGGCGGCGCCTACGATTCAGTCTTCTTCCAGAACGCGAACCACTCGGTGCGCGTGACCGACGAGTTCATGCGCGCGGTGCTCGAGGATCGCGAATGGCAGACGAGGTACGTCCTCGGGGGCGGAGTCTGCGACACCTTCCGGGCCCGCGACCTCATGAAGATGATGGCGGAGGCGGCCTGGCAGTGCGGCGACCCCGGCATGCAGTTCGACACCACCATCAACGACTGGCACACCTGCTCGAACACCGCCCGCATCAACGCGAGCAATCCCTGCTCCGAGTACATGTTCCTCGACGACACCGCCTGCAACCTGGCCTCCCTCAACCTCATGAAGTTCGTGAAGGCGGACGGTGAGTTCGACGCGGAGGCCTTCGCCGCGGCCTGCCGTACGGTGATCACGGCCCAGGAGATCCTGGTCGACAACGCGAGCTATCCCACGGTGGCCATCGACCAGAACAGCCATGACTACCGGCCGCTCGGCCTCGGCTACGCGAACCTCGGCGTGCTGCTCATGGACCGTGGCCTGCCCTACGACTCCGAGGGCGGGCGCGCCTACGCCGCCGCCGTGACCTCGCTCATGCACGGCGAGGCCTACGCGCAGTCCGCGCGCATCGCCTCCGCGATGGGCCCGTTTGCCGGCTACGCGAAGAACGCGGAGCCCATGCTGCGCGTGGTCGACAAGCACCGCGAGCACGCGCACATGATCGACTCCACCCTGGTGCCGCGGGAGCTGCTCGCCTCCGCCGTCTCCGTCTGGGACGAGGCCTACGCGCTGGGCGCGCAGCACGGCTACCGCAACAGCCAGGTCACCGTGCTCGCCCCCACCGGCACCATCGGCTTCATGATGGACTGCGACACCACCGGCATCGAGCCGGACATCGCGCTCGTCAAGTACAAGAAGCTCGTGGGCGGCGGCGTGATGAAGATCGTCAACCAGTCCGTGCCCGGCGTGCTCAAGAAGCTCGGCTACTCGGGCGGGCAGGTCGAGGACATCATCCATTACATCGACGAGAAGGAGATGATCGAGGGCGCGCCCCACCTCAAGGACGAGCACCTCGCGGTGTTCGACTGCGCCTTCCCGCCCGCCAGCGGCAAGCGCTCCATCCACTACATGGGGCACATCAAGATGATGGCGGCGGTGCAGCCGTTCCTCTCCGGCGCGATCTCCAAGACCGTCAACATGCCGACCACCGCCACCCCGGAGGACATCGGCCACGCCTACGCCGAGGCCTGGCGGCTGGGCCTCAAGGCCATCGCCGTCTACCGTGACGGCTGCAAGCGCAGCCAGCCCCTGAGCACGTCGAAGGACGACAAGGCCTCCGCGGCCGCCGCCGCCGCCTTGGAGCCGCGTCCGGCCCGCCGCAAGCTGCCCGACGAGCGGCACGCCCTGACCCACAAGTTCTCCATCGCCGGCCACGAGGGCTACATCACCGTCGGCATGTACGAGGACGGCAAGCCGGGCGAGATCTTCCTGGTCATGGCCAAGGAGGGGTCGACCATCTCCGGCCTGATGGACGCCTTCGCCACCTCCATCTCGATGGCCTTGCAGTACGGCGTGCCCCTGGAGGCGCTGGTCGAGAAGTTCTCGCACGTGCGCTTCGAGCCGAGCGGGTTCACCAAGAACCAGGAGATCCCGTTCGCCAAGAGCATCACGGACTACATCTTCCGGTGGCTGGCCTCCAAGTTCCTGTCCGCGGAGCAGGCGCAGGCGGTCGGCGTGCAGGGCAACGAGAACACGGCGATCGAGCCGCGCTCCGGCCCCGTCACGCCGCGCGCGACCGGCTCCAGCTCCCGGACCACGAGCGGCGCGGGGGCAGTGACGTTCCGGAGCCAGGCCGACGCGCCCTCCTGCCACTACTGCGGCAGCATCATGACCCGCAACGGGAGCTGCTACCGCTGCGCCAACTGCGGGTCCACGAGCGGGTGCAGCTAGGGGTGGCACTCAGCGGCTTCCCGGCGCGCGCGCACGACAAGGGCTCGGACGAGCTGTGGGAGCACTGCCGGAACAGCCTGGGTATCGCCCGCCTGCTGCACCATGAGGGCCGGGCGGGCGAGCTCATCTCCACCGCCTGCCGGCTGGCCGTGGAGACGGCCTGCCGGGCCGCCCTCGAGCAGACGGGCATCGAGTACGACGGCGACCTCGAGATCGCGCTCGCGCGGCTTGGCGCCCCTCGCGACGTGTGGGAGCTGCAGCAGGGCGGACCGGCCGGCCGCCGCCTTGCCGCCACGGAGCGCGCGGTCGCGTGGTTCGCGTCCTACCTGCGACACGTCGCGCCCGGCCGGTCCTGGGGGTATTGAAACGATGCTGGAAGGCAGGGAGCGTGTCCGCTCGCTTGCGCACGACCTCATCGATTCGCTGAGCGACGAGGAGGTGCGCCTCCTCATCGCCTACGCGCACCAGCTCCAGGAGGGCCACTTCGCGGCCCTCGTGCAGGGGCTGGAGGACCTCCTGGAGGGATCGGCCTGAGCCCTCCCGGCCGCGGGGCCGCCCTCCCGCGGACCGCGTCTCCTTCCTTCGATCCCGCCGTCCCGCTTTCCGTCACTCCCTTCGACGTCCACCACCACCGACGCCGCGTCCTGCACCGCGTGTGCCTGGCCGTGGCCCGTCATCCGAGCGTGGTGCGCTCGGCGACGAAGGTCGTGCGCGCGCTGGACGCGCGCGATCGGCTGGGCCGGGTGGCCGCCCTCTTCACGTTCGTGTCGCACCTCGCGGGCGGGGGCGAGGCGGCCGACCTGCGTGACGGCGTGGACGTGCTCGCGCGCGTGGCCGGACCGGACGCGGGCCCGGCCGTGCTGCTGGCCGCGCTGCTCAAAGCGGCGGGGGAGCGCGCGCAGCTCGACTACGCGCGCGACCTCGTGTTCGTGCGCGTCGAGATCTCGCTCGGCGACGCCGCCCGCCTGCCGCCGCACGCGGCGGTGATGGTGGCGCGACGCCGGGCGCGGCTGTACCTGCCGCTGTGGGTCCGTCACGCGCGGAGCCCGCTCGGCTTCCTGCCCCGATCGACGCGCGAGGGACTGGCCCGCCGGCGGTTCATCGCCTAGGGTTAGGATTGAGCCGCCGCGCCACGGCGGCGCAGATGCTCGACATCGTCCGGCAGGACTTCCGGTACGCGCTCCGCAGCCTCGGTGGGCGCAGGACCCTGGCCGCGGTCACCGTCCTCACCCTCAGCGTGGGCATCGGCGTCGTCACCGCGCTGTTCGCCGTCGTCGATGCCGCGCTGCTGCGCCCGTTCGCCACCGACCAGGACCACCTGGTGCGCGTCTGGATGGAGGACGCCGCCCACGGCATGGAGCGCCATCCCATCGCCTACCCCGAGTTCCTGAGGTGGCGCGAGCAGACGCGCACCTTCGCCGCCCTGTCCGCCATCGACAACAGCGACGTCTACACCATCGCCCTCGACGGAGAGGGCCAGCCGCTGGTGGTCAATGTCGCCCCCGTCTCGGCGAGCTTCTTCGACACGGTGTTCCGCGGCCGCGCCCCGCTGCAGGGTCGCTGGCTCCAGCCCGAGGACGAGCGGTCGAGCGCGGACCTCGTGGTCGTCGTGAGCGCGCGCTTCTGGCGGCGCCTGGCCGGCTCCGACCCGTCGCTGGTGGGACGCCGGCTGCCGTGGGGCGCTGGCCGTACGCTCCTCGTCATCGGGATCGCCCCCGCCGATCTCGACTTGCCGCTGGGCACGGACGCCTGGGCCGCGGTGGCGCCCTTGTTCAAGGCCCTCGCCCACCCCGTCGACATCGAGAACGACGACATGCCGCAGTTCGAGCTCATCGGCCGTCTCGCCCCCGGCCGCTCGCGGGAGGAAGCGCGGGCCGAGCTCGACGTGCTCCATCGCCGCCTGATCGCGGAACGGGCGAAGGACTATCGGCCCATGCCGGTCGAGGTCGCGCCCCTCGCGGACACGGTCCTCGGCGATACGCGGCGCGTGCTCCTCATCCTGTTCGGGGCGGCGGGGCTCGTCTTCGCCATCGGCGGCGTCAACGTGGCCGCGCTGCTCCTCATGCGCGCCGAAAGCCGGCGGAAGGAGCTGGCCGTCCGCGTCGCCCTGGGGGCTACGCGCGGGCGGCTGGCCCGGCAAACGCTCACCGAGAGCCTGCTCCTCGCCGCGATGGGCGCCGCCGGTGGCCTCGCCCTGGCCGAGGTGTTCCTCCGCATCGCGCGCGGGCTGGCCGCGAGTGACGTGCCGCGCATCGCCGAGGCCGCTCTCGATCTCCGCGTGCTGGCCTTCAGCGTGGTGGCGGCGCTGGCCTGGGTCCTGGCCTTCGGAACCGCCCCCGTCTGGAGTCGGCGGCGGATGGAAGTGGCGGGGCTCGGGTCCTCCGGCCTGTCCTCGCGGGGTGAGCGCGGATCGCGCGCGCTGCGGGCCTTCACCATCGCCGAGATCGCGGCCGCGCTGGTCGTCGCGGTGGGCGCGGGCCTCCTCGTCCGCTCGTTCGCCCGTCTCCAGGGCATCGACCGCGGCTTCGATTCGAGCCCGCTGGAGGTCGTCCGCATCATCCTGCCCCGGCTGCGTTATTCGGACGCCGCCTCCCGCCTCGCGTTCTACGAGCAGCTTCTTTCCCGGGTGACGGCGATCCCCGGCGTGGTCTCCGCATCGTCCGACCACACGGGGCCCGACGTCGGCCGGGAGGGGCTCAGCTCCGGGATGATCTTCGAGGGACAGACCGACGAGGAGGCGAAGAAGAACCCGTGGGCGGGCTGGGAACCGGTCATGCCGTCCTACTTCCAGACGATGGGGATACCGATCGTGCGCGGCCGCGGCGTGACTCGCGCGGACAGCGCGGAGGGCGCTCCCGTGGCCGTGGTCAGCGAGGCGGTGGCGCGGCGTTACTGGCCCGGACAGGACGCGCTGGGCAAGCGGCTGCGGCTCGGCCCCGAGTTCTCGTGGGTCACCGTCGTCGGAGTGGCCGCCGACCTCCGCTACCGCGAGCTGACGCGGAACTGGCTCTACGTCTATTTCCCCGCCCCTCAGCTCTTCTTCTTCGATCCCAGCTTCCTCGTGGTACGCACGCGGCTCGCGCCGCCGAAGCTGGTTCCCGCCATCCGGGCGGCGATCCGCGCCCAGGACCCGGAGGCGGCGGTGGTGTCGGTGGCCACCATGGACGCGGAGCTCGCCAAAACGCTCGCAAGGCCCCGCACCGCGGCCGCCGTGACCGGACTCTTCGCGCTGATCGCCGTCGGTCTGGCCTGGCTCGGCGTCTACGGGGTCATCTCCTACGAGGTGCTCCAGCGCCGCCGCGAGCTGGCCGTCCGTTCGGCGCTGGGTGCGACTCCGGCTCGGATCTTCACCGCCGTCGTCTCGCGGAGCCTCACCCTCGGCCTCGCCGGCCTGGCCGTCGGGTGTGTCACGGCGGCGGCGTTGACGCGCTCCCTGCGCGCGCTGCTGTTCGAGGTCGCGCCCGGTGACCCTCTCTCCTTCGCGGCCGGAGGTGGAGCGCTCCTCGCCGTCGTGATGCTGGCCGCGCTCGTACCGGCCCGGCGCGCCGCCGCCGCCGATCCGGTCGCCGCGCTGCGCGCCGAATAGGGCCGCGTCGCGGTCGACGGCAGCCCGCGAGTCCGACACTACAATCCGTCGATGTCCGCTGCCGCGCGGCGATCCGGCGCCGCTATCGTCGTCCGTGCGCTGGCCCCGTTCCTTTTCTATTCCGTCGCGCGAGACATCGACGCCGCCCTCGGCGTGCTCCTGCACACGACGCTCGACCTGCCGGACTTCGTGGCGCGCGCGTTGGGCCTTCTCGACCTCGGGGACGTCGCGCGGCACGCGGTCGCCTGCACGGTTGCGGGGGCCGCGCTCTGGACCGCGGTTGCCGCCGTCTACCGCCGCGCCACCGGATGCTCGTCGCGCGACGCCTGGGCGGACACCGCTTCGTCCTTCGCCGTCCTCTGGCTCCGACCGGTACTCACCGGCCTCGCCCTCGTCTCGCTCGCGATGCGCCCGACCTATCCCTATGCGTTCACCCTGCCCGTCGCGCTGACGCAGGACTGGGCGATCGCCACCGATCTCGCCATCGCCGCCGTCGTGTTGGCCGTGTTCCTGCCTGCCGTGCGTGTGCCTGCTCCCGGTGCGCTCGGCATCGGGTTCATCGCGTTCGTCGTCTATGCGCTGGCCACCCCCGAGTCCGCCCGCCGCTGGGAGGGCCATCCCGGCAACGAGCCCAAGACCTTGCGCATGGCCGTCGCTCTTGGGCAGGGCCTCACGCTCGACGTGGAGGGAGTCAGCGCCGGGATGGAAGCGCTGACCCCGCGTCCCCTGGGGTCCGCCGCCACCGGCGCTGCCCGCGGCCTCGGACGGCAGTCGGTGCGCATGCTGGCCGCGCTGGCCCACGGGCCGCACGCGGTGGGAGCCGACGCGATTCGCGCGACGCGCGTCACGCGCCAGACCATCCGCGGCAAGGAGGGCGGCGTGTTCACCGTGCTCGCCCCCGGGCCCTCCATGCTGGTCGCGCCGCTGCTGCGGATCGACCGCGCGCTGAACATGGCGCGCGGCACGCCGGGACGCCTCACCCTCAGCCTGCTCGCCTGGAACGCGCTGGCGGCGGCCCTGGTGGCGGCGGTGTTCCTGCTCGCGCGCGACGCCGGAGCCGGCGCGGGCGCGGCCGCGGTCGTCGCCGGTCTGACCGCCGTCTTCCCGCCGTTCCTCTTCTACTCGTACCAGTTCTACCCGGAGATGCTGGGCGCGCTCGTCCTGGCCCTTGCCCTGCGCGCGATCCTGCTCACCCCGTGGGACCGCGAGCGCGTGTGGCGCGTGGCCTGGCTGGGCCTGCTGCTCGCGTCGATGCCCTGGCTGCACCAGAAGTTCCTGCCCGTATGGATCGTGCTCGTGGCCATGGCGGTCGTGCGCGCGGTGGACGCGCTGGTTCCGCTGCGCACGCTGCTCGCGCTGCTCGTCCCCCAGGCCGTCTCCGCATACCTGTTCGCCCTCTACAACTACGCGATCACCGGCAGTGTCCGGCCGGACGCGCTCTACCTGGCCTGGGGTCCCCCGGGCGTGAGCTCGGCGCGTTGGGGACAGGGGCTGCTCGGCCTCGGCCTCGACGCGCGCTACGGCCTCCTGCCCTATGTGCCCGTCTACCTCCTGGCCGCGGGCGGGTTGCTCCTGCCCGGCCCCTTCCCGCGGAAGTTGCGGTGGGGCGCGGTGCCGGTGGCCGTCTACTACCTGACCGTGGCCGCCGCCGACAACTGGAGCGGCGCCGTGTGCAACCTGGGCCGCTACATCATGCCCGTGCTGCCCTGGGCGGCGGCGCTCCTGTCGCTCGTGCTGGCGGTTGCGCGGTCGCGGCGCGCGGTGCTGGCCCTCTTCTTCCTCCTCGCGGGCCTCTCCGCGATCGTCGCCGCCGCCCTCTGGAACGATCCCCACGCCGCCAACGACTGCGCGCTCCTGCTCGCGCGCGGGGCGATCGCGGACGGCAACGTCTACGTACCGAACCTGTTCATCCGCGCCTGGTCCGACGGCGCGCCCGGCCTGTGGGCGCGCATCGCGGCCTGGCTCGTGATCGTGGGAGCGCTGGCGTGGTGGACACGGCGCGCGGCCGCGCGGAGGGCAGGCGAGCGGCCGCTGCGAGCGATGGCCGTCGTGGGCGCCCTGGTGCTCGCGCTGACTCTCGCCCTGGAACGCTGGCCACCGGCCCGGACGGCCCCGCGCTTCCCGGACGCGGTCGAGGTGGCGCCCGGCCTGACCGCGTTCGTGGACGGGCGCGTGGAAGGCGGACGCGCGTGGCTCGACCCGGGAGGGCACGAGATCCTCGTTCGCACCAGAGAGCCGCCGGCCGCGCTGCGCGCGCGCTTCGAGGGCGAGGGTGTGGTGAGGATGGCGGCGCGGCCGCCGCTCGTCATTCCCGCCGCCGGCCTCGAGCTCGACCTGCCGCTCGAGGTCGTGACCGTCCTTCGCGGCCGCCGCGGCGCCTCCGAGACGCTCGCGCGGCAGCGCCTGGCCGTCGAGGCGCGTGGCCCCGTGGCCCTTCGCCTGTCTACCGTCCCCGACGTCAGGTGACACGCCGGTAGCGGGCGTCGATCAACGACATCACGCCGTAGGCGACGAGGCCGAGAGCGACCAGGCCGAGCATCCAGCGGCCGTGGTCCTGGTGCGCGAGCATCCGCATGGCTCCGCCCAGCCCGTGCGCCTCGTGGGCATTGGCGTCCAGGGAGGCGCGGAGCAGGAACCAGCCCATGAGGCCGAAGATCACGCCGCGCGTGGCCAGGCCGGCGCGGCCGACCCGGCGCGACCAGCGTCGCGCAGCCGCCGTCATGCGCGAGGTGCGGAGGTCGTTCTCGAAGCGGACGGCCCAGGCGGCGTAGAACTGGTAGAGGCCGGTGCCGATCACGGCCAGGGCGGCCGCCCCCACGATCCATCCCCCCGCGGGCTCGTCCAGCAGGCGCCGTGTCCACGCGCGCACCGGCTCGTGATGCTCGCCCTGGCGCAGGCCGAGGGCGAGGCCGACGGCGGTGAGGGCGAGGGCGGCGTGCCCGAGGCCGCTCACGACGAAGGAGGCGCGGGCGGCGAGCCCCTCGAGGCGCCGGCCTTTGCCCTCCAGGTCGAGCCCGGCCTGCGTGAAGCGCCAGACGGCGTATGCGGCGAGCCCGGCCCCGAGGACGAGCAGCACGACCGTCCCGAACGGCCCGCCGGCCACGGTCACGATGGCGCCGCTGGGATCGGTGGCGCGGCCGCCGAGGCCCGCCGCCGCCCCCGCCGAGAGCAGGCCGACCAGGACGTACACGATTCCGCGGGCCGCGAACCCGAACCGGGCGACCGGGTCGATCCAGCGGCGCAGGGACGGCATCGCGCGCGCGGGCATCGCTCGGACCCATCGTAGCGTCGCCCCCCCGGCGGGGAGGCGACGCTCCGTGGTTTCCTACGCGGTCGCCGGCGAGAAGGCGGCGGGCGCCGCGCGCGGAGGCGGCGCCATCCGCGGCACCTGGGCGGTCGAACCGGCCGCCGTACGCTTCAGGGCCCCGCCCTCGTACTACATCTCGATCCGCCGGATGACCTCGTCCGCGGTGATCATGTCCATGCAGCGCGGCAGGTCGCCGATGGGATCGACGCACAGCTCACCCGGCTGGTCCTTGGAGTCGCCGTCCCCCAGGGGCCGCGTCCGCGACTTCCAGCATCCGCCGTCGTCGCAGCAGGAGAGCGCGCCCACCGTGTGGATGTACTGGTGGTGCGGGTAGGCGGTGAAGTGGGGAGGCTCGCGGCCCCCCGCCACCACCACGCAGGCGCGGTTCTTCGGCCGGTCGGGACGCGTCTCCACCGCCGCCGCCAGGTGCATGAGGAGGCTCACCGCGGAGAGGGCGCCGTGCGCGTGGTACATGAGGCGCACGAGCTCGCGCAGGCTGGTCTGGCCGCGCAGGTCGATCACTCCTCGCAGCGGGGGCTGGTGGTGGCTCTTCTCGCCGACCTGGACGAAATCGATCGACCCGCGGAAGTGGTCCACGACCTCCTGGTAGCGCCGCGCGTCCCACCACTTGATCGTGTAGTCGAACTTCCCGCCCGACGCGAAGAGCCAGAACGGCGCGCAGGCTCCGTTCTCCTCCTCGACGCGGGCGAACCAGGCCTTCTCCTCGGCGGAGAGGTGGATGTCGCCCTTGAAGGCGATGGGCTTGATGCGCAGGCCGAGGGTGTCGTTGAGGTACTCGCTGAACCCGTGCACGAAGTGGTACGGCGCGTGGTTGGAGCGGTGGATCAGCGGGTAATGGCACTCCACCACCTCCACCTCCGGATCCGTCTCCGAGAGGGGCGTGATGTAGGGGTTGTGCGCCCAGAGGTCCGGAAACGGCGTGCGGACGTCGGTCAGGAACTCCCCCGGATGGGCGGCGTGGAGGTCCCGGACGGCAGCCGTGAGCATCAGGATGTCGCCCGGGGATTGGTGGTTCCGGAGGATCAGCTTCCGCGTCACCTCAATCCGGAGGTGGAGGACGAGCTGGACGAGCTCGAGCTGCCACCGCCGGACGACGACGAGGAGCTGGACGATCCGGAGGAGCTGGAGCTGGACGAGTTCGAGCTGGACGAGCTGGAGCTGGACGAGCTGGAGCTGCTGCCCGTGCCGGGCGAGGCCGGGTTGTCGTCATCGCTGCATCCGGCGGCCACGAGGCCGAGGGCCAGGGCGCCGCCGCTGAGGAGCTTCAGGAAATCGCGCCGCTTGGACAGGCGCTCGTCGAGGTCTTGTTCGTTCTCGGGTACGTCGTGGTGGTCCGTCATACGTCCTCCCAGGGGTCGCTCGGTTCGGAAGGGTTCCCGACGGCGACTGGGTCTCACGAGCAGTATAGACTCCGCACGGGGCCCGCTCCGGCGGCTCGCGTGCCGAATGGGATCCTGGCCCTCCACGATGAATGGAACCGCGACCACCCCGCCTGCGTCTGTGGATGAAGTGCCACCCGACTCCCTGGTCGAGTTCCACGACCTGACCGTCTCCTACGGGCCTTTGGTCGCTCTGTCGGGTGTCTCCGGAGCCTTCGCCCCGGGGCCCACCGGTCTGCTCGGACCGAATGGGGCGGGCAAGACCACCCTCCTCAAGACGCTCCTCGGGTTCCTCAAGCCGGACGCCGGGCGCATCACCGCTTTCGGCCTGGATCCCGCCGTCTCTCCGCTCGAGGTCCGTCGCCGGATCGGCTACATGCCGGAAGTGGACTGCCATATCCCGTCCATGACCGCCTCCGCCTTCGTGGCCTTCGCGGGCGAGCTCTCGGGCATGCCGCGCGACGAGGCCATCAGCCGCGCGCACGAGGTCCTGTATTACGTGGGCCTGGGGGAGTCGCGCTACCGCGCGGTGGACACGTACTCGACGGGCATGAAGCAGCGGGCCAAGCTGGCCCAGGCCCTCGTCCACGACCCCGACCTGCTCCTGCTCGACGAGCCCACCAACGGCCTCGATCCCCAGGGCCGCGAGGAGATGCTGGCCCTCATCGAGGACATCTCGCGCCGCCGGAGCATGAGCCTCATCCTGTGCTCGCACCTGCTGCGCGACGTCGAGCAGGTTTGCGACAGCGTGATCGTCTTCAACCAGGGCAAGGTGGCGGCGCGAGGTCCGATCGCCACCCTGACCGGCGCCCGGCGCAGCGTGTTCGACGTGCGTGTGAAGGGCGATCCCGCCGCCTTCCTGACCGACCTTCACGACCTCGGCTGCCAGTGGCGCGAGGGCGAGGACGGCTTCCGAGTGTTCCTGGGCGAGGGGCTCGGCCCCGACGTCGTGTTCCGGACCGCCCGCGAGGCGGGGGTGCAGGTCCGCTTCCTGCGCCCGGGCTCGGAGACGCTCGAGGACGTGTTCCTCCGCGCGCTGGGGCACGAGGTGCAGCCCTAGGTGCCGATCTACGAGCAGACCTACCGGCGCTACGAGGCGCGCGCGCCGCTGCGCACCATCCGCTCCTGGCCGATCACGCGCGAGGCCCTCCGCCTGATCCTGTCCCGACGCGCCTTCCTGGGTCTGCTGCTCGTGGCCTGGGGTCAGTTCCTCTTCCGCGTGATCCAGGTCTACGTGGTGACGCGGCTGCCCGAGGCCGCGCGCGTGCTGCCCATCGACGGCCGCATGTTCGGCCAGTTCCTCACCATCCAGACCCTGTTCACGCTGCTGCTCTCGATCTTCGGGGGGGCCGGGCTCATTGCCAACGACCTGCGGACGGGCGCCATCCTCGTCTACCTGTCGCGCCCGCTCACGCGGCGCGACTACGTGATCGGCAAGCTCGGCGTCCTCCTGGCCCTCAACCTCTCCGTGACCCTCGTCCCCGGCCTGCTGCTCTACCTCATCGCGCTGGCCCTGGCCCCGGAGCAGTTCGCGAAATGGAGCCTGGCCTGGATCGCTCCCGCCATCGTCCTGCAGTCCGTGGTGACGTCGCTCGTGATGAGCCTGCTCGCCCTGGCCGTCTCGTCGCTCTCGCGCAGCGCGCGGGTGGCCGGCCTCGGCTTCTTCGGGCTCGTGTTCGGCCTCGAGGTCGTGCGCGGGGTGCTCCGTGCGCTCTACGACCGGCCGGAGTCCGCGCTGCTCTCGATCCAGGCCGATCTGCAGTCCCTCGCCAACGCGCTGTTCGGCATGGGTGAGCGGGCGTTCCAGATGCCCTGGGCCTACCCCGCGAGCGTGCTCCTGGCGGTGAGCCTGGCCTGCCTGGCCATCCTGCGGGCGCGGGTGCGCGCGGTGGAGATCGTCCGATGACGGCCACGCTCGAGTACGTGCGCGCGTCGAAGTGGTACGGGCCCGTCATCGCGCTCAACGACGTCACCACCGCGGTCGGGCCGGGGGTCACGGGACTGCTCGGGCCGAACGGCGCGGGCAAGTCCACGTTCCTCAAGCTCGCCGCCGGCCAGCTCGCGCCGAGCCAGGGTGAGGTCCGCGTGCTCGGGCGGATCTCCTGGGGGAGCCCGGAGCTGTTCCACCGCGTCGGCGTCTGCCCCGAGCCGGATGCGTTCTGGGAGAGCCTCACGGGCCTGCAGTTCCTCACCGCCCTCCTGAGCCTGACCGGCTTCGACGAGGCGGAGGGCCGTCGCCGGGCGGAAGCCGCCCTCGAGCAGGTCGCGCTGGCGGATGCGCGGAACCGGAAGATCGGCGGCTACAGCAAGGGCATGCGCCAGAGGATCAAGCTCGGCCAGGCCCTGGCCCACGACCCCGAGGTCCTGCTCCTCGACGAGCCGCTCAGCGGCATGGACCCCGTCAACCGCCGCCGGATCGTGGACCTCGTGAAGAAGCTCGGCCGCGAGGGTCGGACAGTGCTCGTCTCCAGCCACATCCTCCACGAGGTGGAGGCGATGACCCGCCGCGTGCTGCTAATCCACAACGGACGGATCCTGGCCGAAGGGGACGTGCGCGAGATCCGCGACCTCATGGACGAGCACCCGCACACGGTGGCCCTCCGCGCGCGCGACCCGCGCGCCCTGGCCCGCGCGATCGTGGGCGCTCCGCACGTGCTGTCCGTCGTCTTCGGCGCCGAGGGGGAGTGGCTGACCGTGCAGACGGCGCGGCCGGACGACTTCTACGCCTCCGTGCACGAGGCGGCGCTCGAGGCGGGCGTGAGCGAGATGTACTCGCCGGACGAGAACCTGGAGTCGGTGTTCCGGTACCTGGTGGCGCGTTGAGCGCGAGCGCGGCCGTGCCGCCGCCTCCGCAGCCGAAGCCCGGCGGGCTGGCCGCGGTGGGTGGAGAGGCCGCGGCCGG
>Ga0136846_1222918_pt1 | contig 13316 bp, 10 predicted proteins | sample HopSoiMetagenom2_FD_96841 | JGI IMG/M metagenome (GOLD analysis project Ga0136846, IMG submission 96841) | Grasslands soil microbial communities from Hopland, California, USA - 2 Assembly 2016 (version 4) | ecosystem: Environmental > Terrestrial > Soil > Grasslands | place: USA: Hopland... | reverse complement strand
TCGGCCGACTCGTTCGAGGCGATCGTCCCGCCGCGCAAGCTCTCCCTGGAGCAGTCCCTGGAGTTCTGCCGCGACGACGAGTGCGTCGAGGTGACTCCGGAAGCGGTCCGCATCCGCAAGGTCAACCTGGACGCCCGCGAGCGCGCCCGCGCCGCGAGCCGCGCCAAGCACGGCTGACACGGGCCGTTTTCACCAGGGTTCCGGGTACTCCGCGAAGCGGGGTGCCCGGTTCTCGTTGCGGCCCGAGGCGGAGGTCAAGGGTAGGGGAAACCCTTGCTCTCGTCCTGGATCAGTAAAGGCGGCTCGGAGCGCACTACGATGCTGCCAACGTGGCTTCTACCCGTCTCCTGTGAGCCGTTGAACGGCCTCGGAGCGCGGTCCTGTCAGCGGGAAGTGACGGATCGCACGCCTCCGCACAACTGCGGCAGATGCGCAAGCCAATATTCACACGCTTCGCGTTCGGTATACGGACATCCAAGTCCGATAGGTGTGTAACAAGTCCGTTTCGCAGGGATCTTTCAGCAAACCCTTTGTCCGGATTTTGGAAGATGTACGCACAAGGTGTGATCGAACCGAGACCTTGCGAGTGTGGTTCGGTAATGACACATGGCAGATAGTTAGGCGCGTAGAGCTCGGGTGAACGGGGCGCGTGCTGCAGGTGGCGCCGACTCGCGAGCGTGGGGGCACTTGACCATTCAGGTACCGGCGACGGTGGTGTCATGTGCTCCCTCATGCGATGAATCAATGGACTCATGAGGAGGAGCCCCATGCGTGGTGCCAAGAGCGCCAAGTGGGTTGCGATAGCTGCCGTTGTGGCGCTGGGTGCAACAGCCTGTGGCGGTGGCGGGGACGACGGCAGCTCGAGCAAGGGCAAGGGCGACGGCGTGATATCGGTGGAGATCGGTGAGCCGCAGAACAGCCTGGTTCCCACCAACACGTACGAGACCGAGGGCGGCCAGGTCATCAACGCCCTCTTCACGGGTCTGACCAAACTTGACGCCAGCAACAAGGTCGTCAACGCCATGGCGCAGTCGATCGAGACCAAGGACAACAAGGTCTGGACGATCAAGCTGAAGCCCGGCTACACCTTCCACAACGGCGAGAAGGTCACCGCCCAGTCCTTCATCGACGCCTGGAACTACGGCGCCGACCAGACCAACGCCCAGCAGACCAACCCGCTGTTCAGCCACATCCAGGGCTACAGCGACCTGAACCCGGGCGAGGGCAAGAAGCCGGCGACCGACAAGATGTCCGGTCTGAAGGCGGTTGACGACAACACGCTCCAGGTCACCCTCACCGCCCCGTTCGCGGCGTTCACGTCGCAGCTGTCGTTCACGGCGTTCGTGCCGCTGCCCAAGGCGTTCTTCAAGGACCCGAAGGGCTTCGGAGAGGCCCCGATCGGCAACGGCCCCTTCAAGATGTCGGGCACGTTCAAGCACAACGAGGCGATCAACACCACGAAGTACGACAAGTACCCGGACGCCTCGAAGATCGAGGTCAAGGGTGTCGACTTCAAGATCTACTCGAACCCGGACACCGCCTACAAGGACCTCGTCGCCGGCAACCTCGACTCGCTGCTGACGATCCCGACCTCGGGCCTGCCGACGTACAAGAAGGACCTGCCGGGTCGCACGATCGACGAGGCCGACTCGGCCGTCGGTTACATCGGCTTCCCGATCAAGTACAACAAGGCCTTCCAGAACGCGGACCTCCGCAAGTCCATCTCCATGGCGATCGACCGGAAGACGATCTCGGAGAAGGTCTTCCTCGGTGCGCGTACGCCGGCCGACGACTACATCAGCCCGATCATCGACGGCTACCGCAAGGGCGCCTGCGGTGACGCCTGCACGCTGAACGTGGCCAAGGCCAAGGAGCTCTACAAGAAGAGCGGCGGGCTGCCGGGCAACAAGCTGGAGCTCGGCTACAACGCCGACGGCGGCCACAAGGAGTGGATCGAGGCGGTCGCCAACCAGCTCCAGCAGAACCTGGGCCTGAAGGTGACGGCCAAGCCGTTCGAGCAGTTCCAGACCATCCTGAACGACCTGGACGCCAAGAAGTACCAGGGCGCGTTCCGTATGGCGTGGAGCATGGACTACCCGGACATGGAGGACTACCTCCGCCCGGTCTTCTCGAAGGAAGCCATCGCCAACGGCTCCAACTACTCCGGCTACGTCAACGAGGACTTCGAGAAGCTCCTCGCCCAAGGCGACAAGGCCGCGACGCACGAGGAGTCGGTCAAGATCTACCAGCAGGCGGACGACGTCCTGCTGAAGGACATGCCGTACATCCCGGTGTACTTCTACACGCTGAACGCCGGCTTCAGCGACAAGATCAAGTCGATGTCGATCGCCGGTCACCAGATCCTCTGGGACACGGTCAAGCTCAGCTGATCCGTAACTGAGCAGGTCCTACCCAACGGACCCAGGGTGAGCAGGGGGAAAGGCTCGTAGCCCTCCCCTGCTCACCCCTTCTGCCGTCTCCCGTCCGTCAGTGCCGTCCCCCACGGCCGTGGGCGGTTCGAGCACCCCTCTGGAGTACCGATGGGCCGATACGTGGTGCGCCGTCTCCTGCAGGTGATCCCTGTAGCGATAGGCGTCACATTCATCATCTTCTGCCTGGTCTTCGCTCTGCCCGGCGACCCGATCCAGGCACTGGCCGGCGACAAGCGCGCCGACCCCAACATCGCGGCGATCCTTCGCGATCACTACCATCTCAACGAGCCGCTGTACCAGCAGTACTGGCACTACATCAGCGGTGTCTTCACCGGCGACCTCGGTGAGACGTACAACGGCCGGGCCATCTCGGACATCGTCTCCGAGCGATTCCCCGTCACCCTGAAGCTGGGGCTGACCGCCTTCGCCATCGAAGGCGTCATCGGCATCCTGGCCGGCATCATGTCGGCGCTGAAGAGGGGCAAGTTCCTCGACAACGTGGTGCTGGTCGCCACGCTCGTGCTGATCTCGGTCCCGGTCTTCGTGCTCGGTGCCGTGCTTCAGCTGGAGTTCGGCGTGAGCCTCAAGATCACGCCGGTCGCCGGCATCGAGAAGGGGTGGCCGCAGAGCTACATCCTTCCGGCCGTCGTGCTCGCCTCGACCTCCATGGCCTACATCGCACGGCTGGTGCGGACGAGCATGGCGGAGTCCATCCGGGCCGACTACGTCCGTACGGCGGTGGCCAAGGGTCTGCCGCGGCGCCGGGTCATCGGTGTGCACGCCCTGCGCAACTCCATGATCCCGGTCGTCACGTTCCTGGGCTTCGACCTGGGTGCCCTCATGGGCGGTGCCATCATCACCGAACGCGTGTTCAACATGCCGGGCATCGGTGGTCAGTTGGCCCAGTCCGTCTATCTGCGCGAGCGGCCCGTCGTGGTCGGTCTGGTGACCCTGCTGGTGCTGATCTACCTGGTCGCCAACCTCCTCGTAGACCTGCTGTACGCCGTGCTCGACCCGAGGATCCGTTATGAGTGAGAAGACGCTGGAACGGCCCACCACCGACGAGGACGCCCTCGCCAAGGAGATCGAGGCCGAGGAGAAGGCCGCGGCCCGGCAGGCCAGCCTGCTCAGGGACGGCTGGGCCGACCTGCGTAAGCGGCCCATGTTCATCGTGACGGCCCTGGTCATCCTGTGCCTGCTCGCGCTGGCGATCGCGCCCAGCCTGTTCACGGCGCGCTCCCCGTTCTCGGGCGGGTTCTGCCAGCTGCAGGACTCCATGAACGGGCCCTCGTCCGGGCACCTGTTCGGCTTCGACGTGCAGGGCTGCGACATCTACACGCGCACCGTGTACGGCACCCGCAACTCGATCGTCGTCGGCGTCGTGACCACCATCGCCACCACCCTGATCGGCGGGCTGGTAGGCATGCTGGCCGGCCTGATCGGCGGCTGGACCGACGCTCTTCTGTCCCGGATCACCGAGGTGTTCGCGGGCCTGCCGCTCATCGTCGGCGGTCTGCTGATCATGTCGATCTGGGGCGGCGGCGACGTGTGGTCGGTGTCGCTCATCATGGCGATCCTCGGCTGGCCGCAGGTCTTCCGGATCATGCGTGGCGAGGTCATCGCGAACAAGTACAACGACTACGTGACGGCCGCCCGGGCGCTGGGCGCGGACTCGTGGCGGATCGCTTTCCGGCACATCCTGCCCAACACGCTCGCCCCCGTCATCGTCATCACCACCATGAACCTCGGGGTGTACATCGGTGCCGAGGCCGCACTGTCCTACCTGGGCATCGGCATCCAGTACCCGAACATCTCCTGGGGCGTGATGATCAGTGACGCCCAGGACCGGTTCCTGACCTCGCCGCACGCGTTGCTGTTCCCGGCCGGCGCACTGAGCCTCACCGTGCTGGCCTTCATCATGCTCGGCGACGTGGTTCGCGACGCCTTCGACCCCAAGATGCGCTGAGGGAGGCGTACGTGACCATCATCGACCCGACAGACGCCATCCCGGCTCCGCGTGACGGCGAGACGACAGCCCCGCTGCTGGAAGTGCGGGACCTGCACGTGGAGTTCAACACCCGAGAGGGCGTGGTCCGCGCCGTCAACGGCGTGAACTACACGGTGGAGTCCGGTGAGACCCTCGCGGTTCTCGGCGAGTCCGGCTCCGGCAAGTCCGTGACCGCGCAGGCGATCATGGGCATCCTCGACATGCCGCCCGCCCGCATCCCCCAGGGTGAGATCCGCTTCCGCGGCCGGGACATGCTCGCCATGTCAGAGGAGGAGCGGCGCAAGCTCCGCGGTGCGCGCATCGCGATGATCTTCCAGGACGCACTCTCCTCGCTCAACCCCGTGCTCAGTGTGGGGTTCCAGCTCGGTGAGATGTTCCGGGTGCACCAGGGAGCATCGCGCAAAGAGGCCAAGGCCAAGGCCGTCGAGCTGATGGACCGGGTGAAGATCCCGGCCGCCGCGGCCCGGGTGAACGACTACCCGCACCAGTTCTCCGGTGGTATGCGCCAGCGCATCATGATCGCCATGGCGCTCGCCCTGGAGCCGGACCTGATCATCGCGGACGAGCCCACCACGGCTCTCGACGTGACGGTCCAGGCCCAGGTGATGGACCTGCTGGCGGAGTTGCAGCGCGAGTACCAGATGGGCCTCATCCTGATCACCCACGACCTGGGAGTGGTCGCGGACGTCGCCGACAAGATCGCGGTGATGTACGCGGGCAGGATCGTGGAGACGGCGCCGGTGCACGAGCTGTACAAGCGCCCCGCCCACCCCTACACCCGCGGCCTGCTCGACTCGATCCCGCGGCTGGACCAGAAGGGCCAGGACCTCTACGCGATCAAGGGTCTGCCGCCCAACCTGCTCAAGGTGCCCCAGGGCTGTGCGTTCAACCCGCGGTGCGAGAAGGCACAGGACATCTGCCGTACCGACTCTCCGCCGCTGGTTCCGGTGACGGAGCGGGACGGAACGGAACTGCCCGGCCGCGCCAGCGCGTGCCACTTCTGGAAGGAGACGATCCATGGCTGAGCCGACCAAGGCAGCCGAGCCGACGGACGCGACGCCGAACGTCTCCGAGGTGGACGCCATCGACGTTCACTCGGAGGAGGAGGCTGTCGCCGCCCTCGACGCGCCCGTCGAGCGCGGTGAGCCGATCCTGCAGGTGCGCAACCTGGTGAAGCACTTCCCGCTGACCACGGGCATCGTCTTCAAGCGGCAGATCGGCGCCGTGAAGGCCGTCGACGGCATCTCCTTCGACCTGTACCAGGGCGAGACCCTGGGCATCGTGGGCGAGTCGGGCTGTGGCAAGTCGACGGTCGCGAAGCTCCTGATGAGCCTGGAGCAGGCGACGGCGGGCGAGGTCTTCTACAAGGGCCAGGACATCACCAGGCTGTCCGGCAAGGCCCTCAAGGCGGTCCGCCGCAACATCCAGATGATCTTCCAGGACCCGTACACCTCCCTCAACCCGCGCATGACGGTGGGCGACATCATCGGGGAGCCGTTCGAGATCCACCCGGAGGTGGCCCCCAAGGGCGACCGGCGCAGGAAGGTCCAGGAACTGCTGGACGTCGTGGGCCTCAACCCGGAGTACATCAACCGCTATCCGCACCAGTTCTCCGGCGGGCAGCGCCAGCGCATCGGCATCGCCCGCGGCCTCGCGCTCAACCCGGAGATCATCATCTGCGACGAGCCGGTGTCCGCGCTGGACGTGTCGGTCCAGGCGCAGGTCATCAACCTGATGGAGGGACTGCAGGACGAGTTCAACCTGTCCTACATCTTCATCGCGCACGACCTGTCGATCGTCCGGCACATCTCTGACCGCGTGGGTGTGATGTACCTCGGCAAGATGGCCGAGATCGGCACCGACGAGCAGATCTACGAGCACCCGACGCACCCCTACACGCAGGCGCTGCTGTCGGCGGTCCCGGTGCCGGATCCGGAGGCCCGCGAGCACCGCGAGCGGATCATCCTGACCGGTGACGTGCCCTCCCCGGCCAACCCGCCGTCCGGCTGCAGTTTCCGCACCCGGTGCTGGAAGGCGCAGGACAAGTGCGCGCAGGAGACGCCGCTCCTGGCGATTCCCGAGCGGTTCAAGAGCTCGGACACCCCGGCGGCCCACGAGTCGGCCTGCCACTTCGCCGAGGACAAGGACATCGTGCACGCGGCCTGACGCCGCTCAGGACGCCGTCATGGTTCCCGGCACCCCGCGAGGGTGCCGGGAACCGGCACGTTCAGCGGGGAGCAGGGATCGGCTTCCCGGCCGGCCGGCGACGTTCCGCACCGGGAACGGCCGGACGGCCGGAGCCCGGGTCCTGGGCCCGCAGTCCCGCGTCGGGGAGCGTTCACCGCGATGAGGGCGGTGCGCCACGAAGGGTGGCGACCGGGGCCCCCGCCTCCCGTTCCATGCCGGGAACGGCGTCAGGTGGAGACCCGGGTCCGGGCCCAGTGGCAGGCGACCTGCGTCTCGTCCCCGCCCCGCAGTACCTCCAGGTCCTGCGTGCGACACCTCTCCGCGATGCCCGCGCGCTCCGCCTCACCCGATGCCAGGACCTGGCAGCGGGCGTGGAAACGGCACCCGGAGGGAATCCTGGACGGGTCCGGAGGCTCACCGGTCAGCACCACCGGCTCGCCCGGCGCCTCCGGCAGCACCGACAACAGAGCCTGGGTGTACGGATGCCGGGGTGCCGTCAGGACCTGCTCCACCGTGCCGGTCTCCACGATCCGGCCGAGATACATCACCGCGACGCGGTCCGCGACGTTCCAGGCCAGACCCAGGTCATGGGTCACCACAAGGGCGGACAGTCCCAGTTCGGTACGCAGGCGCAGCAACAGGGCGAGGATCTCGCCGCGCACTGAGGCGTCCAGTGAGGCCACCGGCTCGTCGGCGACGATGAGTTCGGGTTGCAGGACCAGCGCGCCCGCGATGACGACCCGTTGACGCTGGCCGCCGGACAGCTCGTGCGGGTACCGCAGGAAGAAGCGCTCGGGCGGACGCAGGCCTGCCCGGGAGAGCGCCTCGGCCACCGCCGCCGGCTCGTCGCCCCCGTGCCGGTGGATCCGCAGGCCCTCGGCCACCGCGTCGTACACCGTGTGCCGGGGGTTCAGCGATCCGCTGGGGTCCTGCAGCACCAGCTGGACGCGCTTGCGGTAGGCCTTCAACGCCCGGGAGGAGTACGCCAGAGGCTTTCCGGCGAAGTGGACGCTCCCGGAGGTCGGCGGGACCAGGCCCAGCAACGAGCGCGCCAGTGTGGTCTTGCCGCAACCCGACTCGCCGACCAGTGCCACGATCTCCCCGGTGCCGATGTCGAGTTCGACGCCGTCCACGGCGCGGGCGGGCGGGGAGCCGTGGCGTCCGGGAAAGGTGACGTGCAGGCCTCGGGCGCTGAGAAGGGGTGGGGGAGTCGTCATGTGCTGCTCCTGACGTCCTGTGCCGGTCCGGCCGGAGGCGGCACCGACGAGCCCACGTGTACGCACGCCGCCCGCCGTCCCTGCCCGCTCTCCCTCAGTGTCTGTTCCTGCGTGGCACAGACGTCCAGGGCCTGCGGGCAGCGCGGGTGGAAGGTGCAGCCGGAAGGCAGGTCCGACGGGTCGGGCGGGTCACCGGCCAGGCCGCGCGGAGCGAACCGGGAGGCCGGGTCGCCGATGCGTGGGAAGGCCGCCGACAGGGACCTGCCGTACGGGTGCAGCGCGTTCTCGTAGACCGCTCGGGCAGGGCCCTCCTCGATCACCCTGCCCGCGTACATCAGCGCCAGCCGGTCGCAGGTGTCGGCCAGTACCGCGAGGTCGTGACTGATCATGATCAGCCCCAACTCCTGCTCGGAGACCAGCCGTTCGATCAGGCGTAGGATCTGCGCCTGGATCATCACGTCCAGCGCGGTGGTCGGCTCGTCAGCGATGACGAGCCGTGGGTCGCAGGCCAGGGCCATGGCGATCATGACCCGCTGGCGCTGGCCACCGGAGAGCTCGTGGGGATATGCCCGTCCCCTCAAGGCCGGCAGGCCGACCTGTTCCAGCAGCTCACCGGTCCGCGTCCGCGCAGCCGCGGGGGTCGCCCCGCCGTGCAGCAGGATCGGCTCGGCGATCTGATCGCCGACCCGGTGCACGGGGTTGAGCGAGTGCATGGCCCCCTGGAAGACGATCGAGGCGCCCGCCCAGCGCACCGCGCGGACCCGTCCCCACCGCATGGCCAGGACGTCCTCGCCGTCGAGCAGGACCTCCCCACCGACCTCGGTGCCGGCCGGCAGCAACCGCAGCAGGGCCAGTGCCAGCGTGGACTTGCCGCAGCCGGACTCGCCGGCCACGCCGAGCTTGCGGCCGGCCTCCAGAGACAGGTCCACGCCCCGTACGGCGGCGGCCCCACCCGGGTACGTCACCGTCAGGTCCCGGACCTCCAACAGTGTCAACGGGCCACCTCCAGCCTGGGATTGAGCACGGACTCGACCGCCCGCCCGCAGAGCGTGAACGCCAGTGCCACCAGGGCGATCGCGATTCCGGGCGGCACCAGGTACCACCAGTCGCCGGCACTCACCGCGCCCGCCTCCCGTGCGTCCTGCAACAGCCCGCCCCACGAGATGACCGTCGGATCGCCGAGGCCGAGGAAGGCCAGCGTCGCCTCCGCGAGCACCGAGGAGGAGATCATCAGCGTCGTCTGGGCGAGGATCAGCGGCGTCACGTTGGGCAGCACGTGCCGGGTCATGACGTGCCAGTGACCGCCGCCGAGCGCCTTGGCCCGTTCGATGTACGGCCGTGACTCCACCGTGAGCGTCTGGGCACGCACCAGCCGGGCCGTCGTCGGCCAGGAGGTGACACCGATCGCGAGGACCACGGTGCCGAGCGAGCGGGACATCACGGTGGCCAGGGCGATGGCGAGGACCAGCGTCGGCATCACCAGGAACCAGTCCGTGATCCGCATCAGCACGGTCGCGTACGCGCCCTTGAAGTGCCCGGCGGTGATGCCGACGACCGCGCCGATCGCCACCGAGAGCACGGCCGCGAGCAGCCCGACGAGCAGTGAGACCCGCGAACCCCACACCACCAGCCCCAGCAGGTTGCGCCCGAACTGGTCAGTGCCCAAGGGGAATTCACCACTGGGCGCCTGCAAGGGCCGGCCCGGCGCGTCGGTCACGCCGGCCACGTCCGAACCGACCGTCAGTGGTGCGGTCAGCGCGACCAGGGTGAACAGGGCGAGCGCGCCCAAGCCGAGCAGCCCGGCGCCGTGGGTGCGGTAGGCCCGCCAGAACCGTACGGCGGAGCGGCGGCGGCGCTGCCGGGCGAGCGCGCGTGATCCAGCGGTCCCCGCCTCGGTCGTCATCGGCCCACCCGGGGGTCGAGCAGCGGATAGACCAGGTCGGCCAGTGTGTTCATGATGATCACCGCAGAGGCGAAGAAGAGGAACAGCCCTTGCACCAGGGGCAGATCGGGCACGCTCAGGGCCTGGTAGAAGAGTCCGCCCAGGCCCGGCCAGGAGAAGACGGTCTCGACCAGGATGACGCCGGCGACGGTCCGGCCGAGGTTGACGAAGACGAGGGTGACGGTGGGCAGCAGCGCGTTGGGCACGGCGTGCCGGCGTCGGACCAGGTCGTCGCGCAGTCCCTTGGCTCGGGCGGTCGTCAGATAGTCGCTGCCCATCTCGTCCAGCACAGAGGAGCGGGTGACCAGCAACGTCTGGCCGTACTCGACCGCGACCAGGGTGATCACGGGAAGTACGAGGTGATGGGCCACGTCGAGAACGTAGGCGAAGCCCTCCTCGCCGCCCGACTCCATGCCGCCGGTCGGGAACAGCCCGGGGACGGGGCCGAGGCCCACGCCGAAGACGACGATGAGCAGCAGGCCGAGCCAGAACGACGGCACGGAGTACAGGGTCAGCGCCAGACCGGTGTTCAGCCGGTCGCCGACCCGGCCCTGCCGCCAGGCCGAGCGGATGCCGAGGAACATGCCGAGCGTGGTGTAGAGGACGAAAGCCGTGCCGGTCAGCAGCAGCGTGTTCGGCAGCGCCTCGGTGATCTTGTCGATGACCGGGGTGCGGAACTGGTACGACATGCCCAGGTCGCCGCTGAGTGCCTTGCGGCAATAGTCGGTGAACTGCTCCCACAGCGGCAGATCGAGCCCGAACTGCTTCCGGTACTCGGCAAGTTGTGCGGCCGATACCGGCCGACCCCCCGTCATGGTCTTGACCGGGTCACCGGGGATCAGCCGGAACAGGAAGAAACCGGTGACGAGGACGGCCAGCAGCGAGACGACGGCACCGCCCGCCTTGCCGGCCACATACCTCGGATAGGCGGTGCCGTTGCCGGCCCGTCTCGCCTTGGAGACGGGCGCGGATACCGCGTCGGAGACCATGGACCGTCTACTCCCGGTCGTCGGCGGTGGTGCGGCGGCGCATCACCAGGAACAGTCCGGCACCGGCGAGGACCACGACGCCCGCGACGACACCGACGATCACCCCGGTCGAGGAGCCCCCGGAGGAGGAGCCGGAGTCCGCGGGAACGGCCGACCACCAGCTCCAGTAGCCGTCCTGGCCGTAGATGTTGCCGGCGGCCCTGGGCATCGTCTCGATCGTCTTGATCTGGTCGGTGCGGTAGGCCTCGACGGCGTTCGGGTACGCCATGACGTTCATGTACCCCAGGTCGTACAGCCGCGACTCCATCTGCTTGACGATGTCGGCCCGTCTGGCGGGGTCGTACTCGGCGAGTTGCTTCGCGTACAGCTCGTCGTACGTCTTGTCGCAGATGAAGTTGTCGGTCGCGCCGGTTTCCTTGGGGGTGGCGGGCAGGGCGGCACAGGTGTGGATCGACAGTACGAAGTCCGGGTCGGGGTTGACCGACCAGCCGTCGAAGGCGAGGTCGTACTTGCCGGCGAGCCAGGGGTCGGTGACGTTGTCCAGGCAGTCGAGCGTCATGCCGATGCCGAGCTTGCCCCACCACTCCTTGAGGTACTGGCCGACCGCCTTGTCGTTGGGGTCGGTGGCGTGGCACAGGACGCGGTAGTTCAGCGGCTTGCCGTCCCTGCCGACCCGCCTGCCGTCGGCGTTCTTCTTGTAGCCGGCCTGGTCGAGGAGCTGGCCCGCTTTCGAGGGGTCGTAAGAGAGCTCCTGGCTCGAGGAGGGCTTCCAGAAGTAGGTCGAGAAGCGGGGCGGGATGTAGCCCTGGCCCTCGACCGCGTGGTCCTGGAAGACCTTGTCGACGAGGGTCTTGCGGTCGACCGCCATGAACAGGGCGTTGCGCACCCGCTGGTCCAGCAGCGAGGGGTCGCCGTCGCCGAACTTCTGGCCGTTCCTCGCCCTGGCACCCGGATTGGTGGCGAGGGCGTAGAAGCGGCGGCCGGGGCCCTCGTTGACGTGGATGTTCTTCTGGCCCTTGAGGGAGGCGGCCTGAGCCGGTGTCAGGGCGGGCTGGCCTGCGACGAAGGAGACCTCGCCCTTGCGCAGGGCGGCCACGGCCGCGTCCTGGTCCTTGTAGTACCTGAAGACCAGCTCGTCGAACTTCGGCGCCCCGCGCCAGAAGCTCTTGTTGGCCTGCAGCCGGACGTAGCTGTCCGCCTTGTAGTCGGTGAGCACGAACGGCCCGTCACCGACCACGGGGAAGGTCTTGTCGTTGTTGAACTTCGAGAAGTCCTTGACGTCCTTCCAGATGTGTTTGGGGACGATCGGCACGTCCAGGGCGGTCATGGTGGCCTGTGGCTTCTTCAGCTTGATGACCAGCTGGGTGGGACTCGGGGCCGTCACCTTGCTGAAGTTGGTGACGAAGCTGCCGTTCGCGGTGGCCGCCGCCTCGTCGGTCATCAGCTTGTTGAAGGTCCACGCCGCGTCCCCGGCGGTCACCTTCTGCCCGTCCGACCACTTCGCGTCGGAGCGGATCGTGTACGTCCAGGTGAGCTTGTCGGCGGACGGCCGCCAGCTGGTGGCCAGGCCCGGGACCGGGTGCGCGTCCCCGGGGTCGTAGTCGGTCAGGTACTCGTACGTCAGCCGCAGAATGCTCGTGCTGACCAGACGGACCGCCAGGAAGGGGCTCAGCGAGTCGACGCTCTGCGCCACCGCGACGGTGAGAACCTTCTTGCCCTGGGCGGCCTCCGCCCGCTGCGGCACCGGATTGAGCGGAGTCGCCAGGCCCGCCGAGAACATCAGAGCGGCGGCGCCGACTGCTGCCATGAGCCGGGCCGAGCGCGATCGCGGCCTTCTCGGATGTGAACGCCTGGTGCCGTGCTGGTCTTGTGGGCTCATGGATCGTGACCTCGCGTCATCGCTCGCACAGGGACGGGTTGTTCGGACTTCAGGAGCGGGTTCTGCCTGGTGACGGGCCAGCTGGGTGATGAGTGTGTCTATCAGCGGCAGTCTGCGCCGTCAACGGCGCGTGAAAACCCTTGTGGCCTGCGAAAACGGCGAGTTGACGTTGGCTCGGCGCGCTATTGGTCCAGTCCGGTGAAGGGCGCCTGGTAGAGCGCTGACGGCGGCACGGGGTAAATCAGCCACCGTGAAGATGTCGCGCTCCTGCGAACGGACGCACCGTCAGCGGACCACCGGTCCGCGCAGCACGATATGGCGGGGATGCCGCAGTACGGCGCGCTCCCGGCGCGGGTCGGCGTCGTGGACGGTGAATGTCGGCCAGGGCGCCCTCGGTAAGGCCGGTCGGTCGCGGGAAGGCGCGGACCGTCCAGCTCGCGGCGCCGACGGCGGCCTCGGCGGGCAGGCCCGCGGCCATGAGGTGTTCGACCTCCGTGGCCACGTTGCCGAAGGGCGTGAAGCCGGCCCCCGCACGGGCGGCGTTGACCACACCCCGCCCGGACCCGCAGTGTGCGGCGACCCGGTCACCGGCCGCGGGCACGGCTTCCGTGACGGCGCCCAGCACCTCGTACGGCACCGGGCCCGCCCTGAAGTCCCAGTGG
>Ga0136846_1241911_pt1 | contig 13318 bp, 15 predicted proteins | sample HopSoiMetagenom2_FD_96841 | JGI IMG/M metagenome (GOLD analysis project Ga0136846, IMG submission 96841) | Grasslands soil microbial communities from Hopland, California, USA - 2 Assembly 2016 (version 4) | ecosystem: Environmental > Terrestrial > Soil > Grasslands | place: USA: Hopland... | reverse complement strand
CTCGCGGTCCTCGGCCGACTGGACCTCGACCCCGGCACCCGCGGCCCGTCCGTCGACCCGGCGCTGCGCACCGCCCGCCCAGGCGTGTTCGCCGCGGGCAACGTCCTGCACGCCGCCGAGCCCGCCGACGTCGCGGCCCTGAGCGGCCGGCACGCCGCCGCTGGCGTGCTGGAGCACCTGGCCGGGCGGCCGTGGCCGCACGACCGGCTGGCGATCGAGTGCGCCGACCCCCTGGACTGGATCGCGCCCAGCGCGCTGACCGCGCTCGCGACGGGCGAGCCCGCCCGGCGCCGGTTCCTGCTCCGCGCGCGCAGCGAGCTGATCTGGCCGGCCGTCGAGCTCAGCCAGGACGGCCGGCCGCTGTGGACCGGCCGGCTGCCGCGGATCATGCCCGGCCGCTCCGCGGGCCTGCCGAGCGGCTGGACGGCGCGCGCCGACCCGCTGGGCGCTCCCATCCGCGTCCGCGTCCTCCGCGCGCGCGAGCGCCCGTCATGGGCCCGCGCGCGACGCCGCGCCGGCGCAACTTCGTCCGCGCCCTGACCTGGAGGACGCTACGGTCGCCTTATGACCGAACCTTCCCGCCGTCGTCCGGCGATCGTGGTCGTCGACGACGAGCCGGCCGTGCTGGCGGCCGTGGCCCGGGACCTGCGGCGCGGGTTCGGCGAGCGCTACCGGATCATCCGCTCGGCGTCGGGCGAGGAGGCGCTGGACGTGCTGCGCGAGCTCGTGCGCCGCGGCGAGCAGGTGGCGCTGCTCATCGCCGATCAGCGGATGCCAGGGCTGTCGGGCACCGACTACCTCGTGCGCGCGCGGGGGATCGTGCCGTCGGCCAAGCGGGTCCTGCTGACCGCCTACGCCGACACCGCGGCCGCGATCGAGGCGATCAACCAGGTGTCGCTGGACTACTACCTGCTCAAGCCGTGGGACCCGCCGGAGGAGCAGCTCTTCCCTGTGGTCGAGGACCTCCTGACGGGCTGGGAGGCCGGCGCGGCGCTGGAGTCCGGGGGCGTGCGGCTGATCGGGCACCGCTTCTCGCGCGCCTCGCACGACCTGCGCGACTTCCTCGCACGCAACCGCGTGCCCGCGCGCTGGCTGGACGTCGAGCGCGACGCGGAGGCACGCCAGCTGCTGGCGGTCGCGGGGGTCGAGGAGGACGGTCTGCCGGTCGCCCTACTGGAGGACGGGACCGTCCTCGAGCGCCCGACGGTGCTCGAACTGGCCGAGCGGCTCGGCATCGCCGGGCAGCCCACGTCCGAGCACTACGACCTGGTCATCGTCGGGGGCGGTCCCGCCGGCCTGGCGGCCGCGGTCTACGGCGCCTCCGAAGGGCTGAAGACGATCATGGTGGAGCGCGAGGCGCCGGGCGGCCAGGCCGGGCAGTCGAGCAGGATCGAGAACTACCTCGGCTTCCCGGCCGGGCTGACGGGCTCGGACCTCGCGCGCCGCGCCACCGATCAGGCGCGCCGGCTCGGGGCCGAGCTGCTGACCGTGCAGGACGCGAGCGGACTGCGCGTCGAAGGCGCGGGCCGCATCGTCGAGCTCTCGGGCGGCGGCAGCCTCAGCGCCAGCAGCGTGCTGGTCGCCTCGGGCGTCTCCTACCGCCAGATGCGGGCCCCGGGCTTTCCCGAGCTCACCGGCCAGGGCGTCTACTACGGCGCGGCGCTGACCGAGGCGCGCTCGTGCGCCGACCAGCACGTCGTGGTGATCGGCGGCGCGAACTCCGCCGGACAGGCCGCGGTTTACTTCTCCGGCTACGCCGCGAGGGTGACGATGCTCGTACGCGGCGACTCGCTGGCCAAATCGATGTCGCACTACCTGATCGAGCAGATCGAGGGGCTCCCGCGCGTCGAGGTGCGCACCGGGACGCAGGCCGTCGCGGCCGAGGGTGACGGGCGGCTGCGGGCGCTGCGCATCCGCCACCGCGACGGCGACGAGACCGTCGAGGAGGTCGACGCGTGCTTCGTCTTCATCGGGGCGGCGCCGCGCACGGAGTGGCTCGCCGGCGTCGTCGCGCGCGACGACAAGGGGTTCATCCTCGCCGGGCTCGACGCCAAGGGCGACGGGTGGCCGCTCGCGCGCGACCCGTTCCCGCTGGAGACCAGCATCCCGGGCGTGCTCGTGGCCGGCGACGTCCGGGCGCGGTCGATCAAACGCGTCGCGAGCGCCGTCGGCGAGGGATCGATGGCGGTGTCGCTCATCCACCAGTACCTCGCCGAGCCATGAGCACGGCCGCAGTGACCGTCGCCGACCTGCGGCCGCTCGACCTCTTCGCCGACCTCGACGACGACGCGCTGACCGCGTGGGCCGCCGCCGCGCGATGGCGCGATGCGGCGCCCGGTGAGCTCCTCTTCGACCAGGGCGGGGAGGTCGAGGGCACGCTGTGCCTGCTGGAGGGCACCGTGCGGACGCTCGTACGCGACGGCGACCGGCTCGAGCCGCTCGGACAGATCGACGGGCCGACCTGGATCGGAGCGATCGCCACGCTCAGCGAAGGTCCGATGGGCGTCCGCATGATCGCCGTGACCGAGTGCCGGGCCGCGCTGATCCCCGGCCCGGAGTTCCGCCGGCTCGCCCTTGCGCACCCGTCGGTGCACCGCCGGATCATGCGCCAGGTCGGCCCGGTGATGAGCCGCATCACGGCGATCGAGCAGAACCGCGAGCGCCTGGCCGCGCTCGGGACGATGGCCGCCGGCCTCGCCCACGAGCTCAACAACCCGGCCGCGGCGGCGTTGCGCTCGGCGTCCGAGCTCGCGGAGGCGCTCGACGTGCTCAGCTCGACCGTGGGCGAGTTCGTCCGGGCCGGGATCGAGCGCGAGGACGCCGCGCGCATCGCCGACCTGCAGGAACGGGCCACGCGCCAGGCCGCCGAGCGCAGCGCCCTGCAGGCGCTGGACGCCGCCGACGCCGAGGACGAGATGCTCGAGCGCCTGCAGGAGCTGGGGGTGCCCGATGCGTGGCGGCTCGCCGAGCCGCTGTCCCTCGCCGGCGTCGACGGCGAGTGGCTGCAGGAGATCACCGCCCTCGCCGGATCGGCCGCGCCGACGGCGCTGCGCACGGTCGCGGCCGCGCTGACCGCGCGCCGGCTGGTGGCGGAGCTGCGCGAGTCGACCGAGCGCATGAGCCGGCTCGTGGCGGCCGTGAAGACCTACGCGTACATGGACCGCGGCGGGGTCGTGGAGGCCGACGTCCACGAGGGACTGGAAACCACCCTGACTGTGCTCGCCCACAAGCTCAAGCACACGCACATCAAGGTCGAGCGCGACTACGACCGCAGCCTCCCTCCGCTCACCGTCTACGGGTCCGAGCTCAACCAGGTGTGGACCAACCTGCTCGACAACGCCCTCGGCGCCCTGGGCGACAGCGGGACGATCACGCTGAGGACGCGACGGGACGGCGACTGCATCCGCGTCGACGTCGCCGACACCGGGCCGGGGATACCGCCGGAGGCGCGCACGCGGGTCTTCGAGCCCTTCTTCACGACGAAGGAGGTCGGGCACGGGACCGGGCTCGGCCTGGACACCGCGCGGCGGATCGTGCAGGAGCGCCACGGCGGAACGCTGTCCTTCGACACGGGCGAGCAGGGCACCACCTTCCACGCGTGGCTGCCGCTGCGGGGCGCCGACGTCGCGCAGGCCGCACCCGGCGCGTCGGACGCGGCAGCCTAGGACTACGAGGCGCTCTGACGGGCGCCTCACGCCTCACCGGGTGGCTCGCGCGCGGCCACCTGCTGCCACGTCCTGCCGCTGCGCACGCTCGCCGGCGCCTGCGCGACCACGTCCGAGCCGGGCCGGGCGTCCTCGTCGGCGGCCTTGACCAGGATCCAACGGCGGTCGCCGGTCTTGGTGAGGCCGAACCGGCCCCGGAGCTTGCGCCCGCGCAGCACGAACGACAGGTGGCCGGGCTCGTCGCGCAGGATCTCCGCGGTGCCCTCGTCCCAGATGATGACCGCGCCGCTGCCGGCGCGCGCCCCCTCGTGGACGCCCTCGAAGTCGCCGGCGGCCAGCGCGTGATCCTCGACCGGGACGGCGAGACGACGGACGGCCGGATCCAGCGACGGGCCCTTCGGCACGGCCCATGAGCGCAAGACCTCGCCGAACTGCAGCCGCACGTCGAAGTGCAGCGTCGTCGCGTCGTGCAACTGGACGACGAAGCGGGGCACGTCAGCCGAAGGCCGGGCGGTGTTCGACCGCCCGGCCTTCGCGGTCGTCGGCCCGCAGCTCGCGACTAGACGCAGGGCGGCGGGCTCTGGGGGTCGGCGGGCCCGGGCCGTCCGAGCGCCTGCATGGTCCAGCGCAGCGCAAGCGCGCTGTTGGGGATCTCGTGGTGATCGATGACCTCGGCCGGGCAGGCGTCCTGGAGGAGGATGTTGGCCGTGTTGGCGCCGCCGGCCAGGAAGGCGGAGGTGTACGGGGTGACGACCTCGTCGTAGCGGGTCTCGATGACGGTGTAGGACACATGGCCGGGCGTCTCGTCACCGGCGTTGAGCCGCTGCAGGAACGCCGACCCGGCCATCTGCTGCGCGCAGGCCTCGCAGACCGTGGCGCCGGTCACGAACGCGCCGGGATTCGTCGTGCCGTGGTTGGACGGCGCCAGGCCGACGAGGTCGTCGACCGCGTTGGCGCCGCCGAGGAACTTGATGTAGTAGCGGGGCATCATTCCGCCCTGGGAATGGCCGACGAGCGAGACCTTGCGCGCGCCGGTCGCGGCGAGGACCGCGTCGACGAAGCGCTCGAGCTGCGCGGCCGAGGCCGCGATGTCGCCGGTCGCCCGGTCGCCGTAGTCGAGCGCGAAGACGCAATAACCGGCGGCCTTGAGCTGCGGCGAGACGACCGCCCAGTTGTCGGCCGCCCCCTCGAAGGTGCCGTGCACCAGCACGACCGGCTCCGGGTGCTCAGCCGTCGGGCGGCAGCTGAAGTCGTTGGCGCCGGGCGGTGAGACCGCGGGCAGCAGGTCGCTGACGTCGGCGGCGCCAGCCGTTCCCGCCAGGCCGAGGGTCAGAGCCACCGTGATCAGCAGCAGTGCCGCGCGGCGGAGCGTCGTCGTCGGTCGAAGGTCGATGCCCATGAGTGCAGTCCGTCTCCTTTTCGGTGATCGTCGGTCGATCGCGCCGCGAGAGCGCCGGCGCGAGCTGCCCACGACGTTTACGGCGTAAACCTTAGCTTACGCTGTAAACTCGTCAAGGGTGACGAGACAACCGCTCACGCGGCGACGGATCCTGCGCGCGGCCCTCGAGCTCATCGATCGGGAGGGTCTGGAGGCGCTGAGCATGCGCAAGCTCGGCGCCGAGCTGGGCGTCGAGGGCATGGCCCTGTACCGGCACGTCGCCGGCAAGCAGGCGCTGCTGGCGGGCGTCGTCGAGCTCCTGCTCGAGAAGCTCGAGGTCCCGGCCGCGGGCGCGAAGACCTGGGACGAGGCGTGGCTCGCCCTCGCGCGCTCCTACCGGCGGCTCGCGCACGATCACCCGGGCGGCTTCCGCCTGCTCGCGCTCAGCCCGCTCAGCGCCGCCGAGCGGTTCGATCGTGCCCAGGTCTCGGTCGGCATCCTGCGCGACGCGGGCTTCGACGAGCAGACGGCGCGCCTGGCCTTCGGCACGCTGCTGAGCTATGCCGACGGCTACCTGCTGCGTGAGCTCGCCGACTCACGGCGCGACCGCGCGCCGGACGACGCGGACGCCGCGTTCGAGTTCGGCATCCGCGCGATCCTGGCCGGCCTCGAGCCCCGCCGCGCGGCGGCCTGAGGCCCGCGCGGCTTCCCCTGACGACTGACGAGGAGCAACGGAGATGGAGACCTGGGACGCGATCACCTCACGACGCAACGTCCGCAGCTTCGCGGACCGCCCACTCGCCGAGGACGACCTCGACCGGATCCTGGAGGCCGGACGACGCGCGCCGTCCTCGCGCAACACCCAGCCGTGGGACTTCGTCGTCGTGACCGACCGCGAGCAGCTCGGGGAGCTCGCGAAGGTGTGGCGGGGCGCCGGGCACGTCGCCGGATCGGCCGCGACCATCGCGCTCGTCCTCCCCCATATCGACGACCCGCGGCGGCGTGAAGGGTCCCTGTACGACCTCGGGCAGGCGACGATGGCGATGATGATCGCCGCCGCCGACCTCGGCGTCGGCGCCGGGCACGCGGCCGTGGCCGATCAGGAGCAGGCCCGCCGCGTCCTCGATCTGCCCGATGACCGCTATGCCGCCTACCTGCTCGACCTCGGCTATCCGGCCGACCGCCCGCTGCGGCCGATCCGCCGCCCCGACCGGCGGGCGCTGAGCGAGGTCGTCCACCGCGGGCGCTGGTGACTTCGACCGCACCGCAAGCGGGCTTGGAGACAGTGTGCGCCAACCGGAAAGAACACGCACGTCGCGCACGGTCATGCAGCATCGGCGCCGAACAGCCATGAAGACCGAGATCACGCACGCCGCGCCGCGCCGGAGACGAGCCCGGCCCTGCCGGCCCCCGCGCTCGACCCGCCCGACCGGGCGTACGCGCTTGCCCTCCTGCCGGTCTGCCTTTGCTCGGCCGCCGGGGGCTTCGTCGCGGCGCTGGTACTCGTATAGAGCGCCGGCTGACCGCGGTCACACCCGCCGGTAGCGCAGGTAGACGACGCGCGAGCCGAACGTCCGCGTCTCGAGTAGCTCGAGGTCGAGCCGCTCGGCGCGCGCCGGGAAGAAGGGCGTGCCGGCGCCGAGCACCACCGGGCTGACGAAGAGCTGGTACTCGTCGACGAGGTCGAGCGCGATCAGGGCCGCGGCCAGCCCGGCCCCGCCGACGCCCACGTCCTCGCCCTGCCGGTCCTTCAGCCGCGCCACCTCCTCGGCGACGCCGGCGGTGGCCAGCCGCGCTTTGCCGTGCACCTCTTGCAGCGTGGTCGAGAAGACGATCTTGGGGAGGCGCTGCCAGATCTGCGCGAACTCGAGCTGGTACGGCGCCGCCGACGGGTTCTGGTCGGCGGTGTCCCAAAAGCGCATGACCTCGTAGAGCCCCCGCCCGCACAGGTGCGCGCCCAGCGCTCGCGTCCGCTCGTTGTGGAACCGATGGAGCTCCTCGTCCGGCGCCGACCAGTCGATTTCGCCGTGGGGGCCCGCGACAAAGCCGTCCAGCGACACCGTCATCGAATAGATCACGTCAGGCATCGGTCCTCCTTCGCTCTCGCGGGTTCTGACTACGGGTAGACCGCGACGCGACATCCGACTCATCGGTGCTTCCCGACCGGATAGGGTCGGAGCGCCATGACCACCGATCGGCTCCGCGAGGTCGCGATCCTCGCGAGCCTCGACGACGAGGAGCTCGTGCGACTCGCCGCCGTCGGCCGCGAACGCCGGCTCGCCGCCGGCCAGTTCCTCTTCCGCCAGGGCGAGCAGGCGACGGCCTTTCACATCGTGCTCGACGGGCAGCTGGAGACGACACGGGAGGTCGCCGGCGAGCAGGTCCTCCTCTTGACCCATGGGCCCGGCGGCTACCTGGGCGCGATGGCCCTGCTCACGGAGACGGCGTACCGCGGCACGACGTTCGCCGTGACCGACGCGCACGTGTTCGAGCTCGACGGCGACGAGCTGCGCCGTCTGGCCTTCGCCCACCCCGCGCTGCTGCGCTCGTTCCTGCCCGTGCTGGAGTCGGTGAGCGGCGCGGTCAAGGGCGTCGAGCGCGACCGCGAGAAGCTGCTGGCCGTCGGCACGCTCGCCGCCGGGCTGGCCCACGAGCTCAACAACCCGGCCGCCGCGGCCAGGCGCGGCGTGGCGACCCTGCGCGAGTACGCGCGGCAGCGCGACGACGCGCTGGCCCAGATCGCGCAGCCCGGCGCCGCGACGGAGGACCTGTCGGCCCTCATGGCGCTGGGCGCGCAGGCGGCCGATCGGGACGCGGGGCCGGCGCCACTCGACCCGCTGGCCGAGAGCGACCGGGAGCAGGAGGTCCTCGCGACGCTCGAGGACCACGGGCTGGCGGACGCGTTCGAGCTCGCGGGGCTGCTCACCGAGTCGCGACTCGGCTCCGAGTGGGTTGGACGCGTCGCGGCGCGACTCGACGACGCCCGGCTGGCCGCCGGCCTGCGCTTCCTGACCGCGTCCGCTGGTGAGCAAGTCGTGCTGGCCGAGGTCGACGCGGCGACGACGCGCATCGCCGACCTGGTCGGCGCCGTCCGCGACTACTCCTATCTCGATCAGGGGCCGCGCCAGACGGTGGACATCCACGCGGGGCTCGAGAGCACGCTGGCTCTCCTCGAGCACAAGCTGCGCGCCAAGCAGGTCGAGATCATCCGCGACTTCGACCCGCAACTGCCGACCGTCGAGGCGTCCGGCCGCGAGCTCAACCAGGTCTGGACGAACCTCATCGACAACGCCGTCGACGCGCTCGATGCCGACGGACGGATCACCCTGCGCACCCGCCGCGCGGGACGGCGGGTCTGCGTCGAGATCGCCGACAACGGCGACGGCATCCCCCACGACCTGCAGGCGCGCGCCTTCGACGCCTTCTTCACGACGAAGCCCGTCGGCACCGGCGCCGGGCTCGGCCTCGACGTCGTCCGGCGCATCGTCGTCCGCAACCACGGCGAGGTGCGCCTGGAGTCGCGCCCGGGAGACACCCGCTTCCGCGTGCTCCTTCCCACCGGTTGAAGAGCGCCGGCGATCGTCCGGCGGCAGCTCGCGGCCGCGGTTCGCACGCGAATCGCATCACCGATTCGGACGGTATCGCCTGGCGGTTCCTGGTCGGCTCCCGACTCACCCGCGCGCGGCGGTCACCGCATCCGGCATGATGCGGCGATGCAACGGGCTGGGGAGCGCGCGCCGACGCGGCGGGGCGACGAGCTATCGGTTCGCCGGGCGGCGCTGCTGCAGGTCAACGGGCGGCGGGTGAACGAGGCGATCGATCGCGGCGCGCAGGACGTGAAGAGATCCGCGTTCGTGTGCGAATGCGGCAACATCGGCTGCAACGCGCTGGTGGAGCTCGACCTGACCGAGTACGAGGCGGTCCGCGAGGACTTCGACCGCTTCCTCGTCATTCCCGGTCACGAGGTCGACGGCGTCGACGAGGTGGTCGAGCGTCGCGACGGCTACGTCGTCGTCGCCAAGATCGGCACCGCGGCGGCGATCGCCGCGGACACCGACCCGCGGTCGGGAGCAGGTCGATGACGCACATCGCCGGGCCCCGGGCGCGCGCCCGCGAGGGCCGGTCCTCGCTGCTGGCGCGCCACTGGCCCGCGTCCGACGCGTCGGTGCCGGAGATCCGACACGCCGTGTCCGCCTTCGCCTTGGCGCACGGGGCCGACGACCCCACGCTGTACGACGTCGCCCTGGCCGTGACCGAGGCGGCCGCGAACGTCGTCCGTCACGCCTACGCGCCCGGCTCGGTCGGCGACATCGAGGTCGTCGCGGAGGCCCACGGCGACACGCTCGAGGTCGTCGTCTCCGATGGCGGCGAGGGCCTTCGCGCGGGGCCGTCGGACGGTCTCGGGGTCGGTCTGAGGATAATCGCCGTCCTCGCGGCGTCGTTCGCCATTCGCAGCAGGCCGGGGCGCGGCACGGAGGTCTGGATGCGGTTCCTGCTCCCGCGCTAGTCGCATCCGACCGCGCGGGTTGACGCGACGCCGGCGAGCCAAGACGATCGCGCGCATCTTCGCGCAGGTCGTCGTCGAGAGGATCACCCGGTGACCGACATCGCAGGGGCTCGCAAGGCCGTGGCCGCCGCCGGAGCGGTCTACGTCGTCGCGTGGCTGGTCGGGCTGTTCGTCGCGCCGTCGGCGCCGAGCGCGACGGCCTCCGACGCGACCGTGCACGCGTTCTTCGTCGAGAACCGCTCGTCGACGCTCGTCCAGGCCCTGCTCGTGCACGGCATCGCCGGCGTGGCGCTCGGCGTCTTCGTGCTCGGCCTGGCGCGCGCGCTGCCGGTCCGCGGCACCGCGCGCGTGCGCACCGTCTTCCTGGCCGCCGGGCTGACCGCCGCGCTGGTCTCGCTGGTCCAGTTCGGGCTGGAGATCGCGCTGCACGCCGGCGCGACCGCGGGCGGCGACGCCGGCACGACCGCCTCGTTCTTCGGAGCCGTCAACATCGCCGACACCGTCAAGCTCGTCCTGCTCGGCGTCGCCATCGCCGCCGCCACGCGCCTGGCAGCCGTGGCCGGCGCGTTTCCGACCTGGGTGCGAGCGCTCGGGGTGGCCCTGCTGCCGATCCTGGTGCTCGGCGGCCTGGCGTTCGTGATCGACTCGGGCGTGCTCGGCGCGATCCTCACGCTGTCGCTGTTCCTGCTGCTGGTCTGGGTCGCGGCCGTGAGCGTCGGCACCTGGCGCAGCGGCGCGCGAGCGACGGGGCCGGCGAGCGTGCAGGCCGGTCCGGCGGCGGGCCGATGAGCGCCGTGCACCCTCCGCCGGGAGGGCGGGCGCGCGGCCTCGCGACGGTCGCTGCGGCAACGACAGCGCTGAAGTTCCCGCTCGAGCTGTGCGCGCTCGCGGCGCTCGCCTATTGGGGCGCCCGGACCGGACCGCTGCCCGCGAGCATCGCGCTGACGGTCGGCGCCCCGCCGGTCGCCGCGCTGGCCTGGGCACGCTGGGCGGCCCCGCAGTCGGCTCACCGGCTGCACGGCCCCGCGCGGATCGCCGTCGAGCTAGGCGTCTTCGCCGTCGCCGCCCTCGCGCTGGTGGCCGCGGGCGCGCACGCCCTCGCCGAGCTGCTGATCGTCCTCGTGCTGCTCGACACCTGGCTGCTGCACCGCTCGCGGCTCTGAGGGCCGACCGTGCGCCTGTACCTGGCCTCCGGCGACGCGATCGGCCGCTTGGACGACGTGGACGGCGAGTGGCGGCTCGGGCTGTCGCTTGCGGGCAGCGGCGCGCAGTGCCTGGCGGTCGATCCGGACGACCCGGACACGGTGTGGGCGGGGTTGCGCGAGGGCGGCGTGCGGCGCACACGGGATGGCGGGCGGTCGTGGGTGGACTGCCGACTGCCCGAGCCGGGTGTGTTCTCGCTCGCCGTGAGTCCGGCCGACGGCGCGGTGTACGCGGGGACAGAGCCGAGCCGCCTCTTCCGCAGTGACGACGGCGGCGAGCGCTGGCGCGCGCTCGACGCCCTGCTGGCGCTCCCGTCCCGGCCGACGTGGCGCTATCCGCCCCGGCCCTGGACCTCGCACGTCCGCTGGATCGCCCCGAGCCCGCACGACGCCGACCTGCTCCTGGTCGGCATCGAACTCGGCGGCCTGATGCGCTCGGTCGACGGCGGGCGCAGCTGGCAGGACCACCGCCCCGGCGCCCAGCGCGACGTGCACTCGCTCACCTGGCACCCGCGCGTCCCCGGCCGGGGCTACGAGGCCGCCGGCGGCGGCGCGGCCTTCAGCGACGACGCGGGCTCGAGCTGGCAGCCCGCGGACGAGGGACGCGATCGGCACTACGCCTGGTCGGTCGCGGTCGACGCCGAGGACCCGGACCTGTGGTACGTGTCGGCGAGCACCGGCCCGTTCGCGGCCCACGGCGGCGGCGACCCCCAGGCGCGGATCTACCGCAAGCGCGACGGACGGCCCTGGGAGGCGCTCGCGGGCGGCCTGCCGGAGCCGCTGCCCGCGATGCCCTACGCCGTGCTCGCCTGCGGAGGCCGTCTCTTCGCCGGGCTGGCCGACGGGCAGATCTGGGAGAGCGCGGACCGCGGCGAGCGCTGGCGCGCGTGCTCGGTGCGAGGCGACGCGCCCGGGGCGCTGGTGGCGCTGGCCGGCGCGGCCGTGTGACGAGCGCTGTCCGCCGCGGCCGGTACGATTCGTGTGATGGTCGCCGCGCGTCGCCTCCTCCTGCCCAGCCTGGCGTTCGCCCTCGCGGCGCTCGCGCCGGCCTCCGCGGCCGCGGCGCCGGCGACGCTGCTGCGCCTCAAGGGGATCGGCCCGCTGCACCTGGGCATGAGGCCCAGCGCGGCACTCGCCACCGGCTGGTTGGCCGATCGCGGGACCGGGTGCGAGCTGGGCGGGCGGCCGTTCCCGGTCACCTACCGCTTCACGGGCCCTCAGGCCCCGGCCGGAATCCGCGGGACGGCGGAGTTCCGCCGTGGGCGGCTGGAGACGTTGTCCTTCACGCGCGGCGTGCGCACTGCGACCGGCGTGCGGGTCGGCCGGACGACCGCCAAGCGCATGGTGCAGCGCTACCGGGCCGCCGGCTTCGGGGCGCGGGCGCAGTTCGTGGACACCTTCCAGGGGACGTTCGTGACCGTCAGGCGGCGTGGGCGCGTCGTCGCCGGCGGCTTCGCCCCCGGCCCCGTCGTCCGCACGCTGGCCATTCCCGCGGTGCCGGTCTGCGAGTGAGCCGGCCGATCGGGCCTACGCCGCGCGCGGTGAGCATCGGCCGTCACAGGTCGCGGACGTAGCGCGCCTCGCACAGACGCGCGCCGTGCCAGTCGCGCACCCGCGGCGGGCCCTCCTCACGCCAGCCGTGACGCTCGTAGAACCGCCGCGCGCGCTCGTTGCGTTCCTCGGTGTTCAGCCACGCCCGCCGGCACCCGACCGCCTGTAGCGCATCAAGGGCGCGATCCAGGAGCGCCCGCCCGACACCCCGCCCCCAGGCCCGCGGATGGGTGTAGAGCCGTTCGATCTCGCCCGTGCTCGCGTCCCAGGCCACGAAGCCCAACACGCCGCCCTCGTCGACGGCGACCAGGTCGGCGCGGTGGTCGACTCCGCTGTTGGCGGCGCGGATGCGGTCGGCACCGAGGAAGCTGCTCCACGCCTGCAGACCGGCGGCGGTGAGGACCTCACCGACGGCCGCCGCGTCCTCGGGCCTCGCGGCGCGGATCGTCCAGGTCGGCCGGTCGGTCATCCCACGACGCTATCGCCGCGGTCCGATCGCCGATGGCGCCCGGGCGCTTGACCCACCGGGACCCGGGTACCACCTATGTGCTGGTGCGGGTCTGCCGCCGGCCGGACGAGGGTCGGTGAGGGCATCATTGGTGCGACAGGCAGTCGCGCGGGGGCTCCGGGTTAAGGTGGTGCGCCGTGGAACAGGCGCGGTTGCCGGACAGGGCGAGGGAGCGACGGCACGACCGAGAGTTCGAGCTGCTCGTCTCCGCGATCAACGACTACGCGATCTTCCTGCTCTCGCCGGAGGGCTTCGTGCGCACTTGGAACAAGGGCGCCGAGCGGATCAAGGGCTACTCCGCCGACGAGATCATCGGCGAGCACTTCTCGCGCTTCTACCCGGCGCACGACCGCGAGACCCGGCGTCCCGACGATGAGCTGCGGGTGGCGGCGCGCGAGGGCCGCTATGAGGAGGAGGGCTGGCGCATCCGCAAGGACGGGTCGCGCTTCTGGGCCGATGTCGTGATCACTGCGATCCGCGACCAGCACGGCGAGCTCGTCGGGTTCG
>Ga0136846_1221373_pt1 | contig 13318 bp, 10 predicted proteins | sample HopSoiMetagenom2_FD_96841 | JGI IMG/M metagenome (GOLD analysis project Ga0136846, IMG submission 96841) | Grasslands soil microbial communities from Hopland, California, USA - 2 Assembly 2016 (version 4) | ecosystem: Environmental > Terrestrial > Soil > Grasslands | place: USA: Hopland... | reverse complement strand
GTCTTGAAGAACTCGTCGGCCCACTCCGAGAACAGCTGCCAGTCCTGTTGAGGAGCGCCAAGCAGCTCGCAGATGACGGGAACCGGATATGGGCGCGCGATGTCGGAGACGATCTCAGAGCGTCCAACGGCCATCAGCGGATCGGTCAGCTGGGTGATGATGCCGGTGATCGTCCTATCCAGACGCGCGACCGACCGTGGGGTGAACGCCTTGGACACCAGTCGGCGAAGACGCGCGTGGTCCTCACCGTTGACGCTCAGGAGGGACGCGGTGACCCGATCCCACAACGGCCCCGACGTGATGCCCTGCGCCTCGAGGCCAAGCCCGGGCGGCGGAGACATCCGGTGATCGCGCAGCGCGGTGTGCGCCAGCTCGTATCTCAGAATCTCGGGCCCGTGCGCGCCCATGGCGATCGGCGATTCCTGGCGCGCTTGCTTGAGGGCCTCGTGGGCAGCCTGGGGAGTGGGCGCATCCTCGTACGACACGGTGGGGAGGTCGGCCTCGAAAACGGTCGGGCACGTGATGCTGGCGACGGTCATCCTGACTCCTAACGCGGGACGCCTTCATGGTCTGGCCGCACCAGGGGGACCGATAGCGTAGGTGCATACCTGCTTTTCGGAGGTGATCGCGTGCGGATACGCGTCTTGGGCGCCCTGGCGACTCTGTGCACCACCATCTGGGCTTCTCCCGCCGCTGCATTCGCATCGCCGCCGGTGCCGCCGGTGTCCGACGCCGCACGGGCGGCCGGATTGGTGGACGTGCGCACCGTCGTACCCGACGCGGTGATCGATCTTCGGTACGCGACGCCGAACAACTTCGTCGGGGCGCCGATGTACCCCGCCGACGCCCGCTGCTTGGTGCACGAGTCGATGGCGCAGGGGCTGGCCGCCGCCGCGGCCGTGCTGCGGCCGAGGGGCGAAGTGCTCGTGTTCTGGGACTGCTATCGGCCGCATGACGTGCAGGTGCGCATGTTCGATGCGGTGCCCGACCCGAACTGGGTGGCCCGGCCGGGGCCGTACGCACGCAGCCACGAAGCCGCCCGGTCTGTCGACGTGACGATCGCAAACGCCGGCGGCGTCGTCGACATGGGCACCGACTTCGACGACTTCACCCCGCGCGCCCTTGCCTACGCGACCGAAGATGTCAGCGCCGCCGCGCAGGCCAACCGTGCGCGATTGCGGGACGCGATGGAGGCCGGCGGATTGACGGTCTACAAGGGGGAGTGGTGGCACTTCGACACCAGCGATGCCTACCAGAAGCGCCCGATTCTCAATGTGGCTGTGAATTAGGTGATTCGATCATCGCGTGCAGAGATCGATCGCGGCCTAACCACCCGTCCGCGTCCATAAGCAGTACCCGCTCATCTCTATTGAGAAGAGCCGCGGTACCAGCTGGAATGAAAGCGGTTGCCCTTTCTGGCTTTCCATCGCTTGCGGCGGACCGACGATTCCTGGGCCGACGACGGCTCGTTGCTCGGCGCGGCAACTGCTGTTCGCGTCCATCGGTCGGGCGATCCAGTCGCCCGACGCAACGTTGGGGTTGCGCAGTCCTTCGCCGTGCAGCGTTATCGAGGGACCGTAGCTCAACCATCGGTCGTTGGGCGGTTGCGGAGTCGTAACGGCTTGCCATTGTTTGTCGAGGCACTCCAGCGGCGATTTGTCGTCCGGCGGCCACGTCATTGCGTCAGTTAGGTCCGATGCACACGGCGTACCGGGTTGCGGCACTTCGGGATCAGCCGATGCGACGGCCGGCGTCGAAAGCAGAAGCGCCAGCGTTGCAACCACAATCGCGACTGTTCGCACCGATCTACACCTTCGAAAGGTCCGTACGCATCAGCATCACGTTGTATTCAGACCACAATGACAGGTTCCAGTAGAGGTCGGTACCGGTACCCATGGTCGACGGCGACCAGGGATGCATCATCGGCGCGTAAATTCCCCCGTTCTGCTGGGCCATCAACACCTTTGCAGATGACCACGTCCCCTGCGGCGTGTCCGACGTGCGCATCACGATGTTGTTGAACTGATCGCCGTAGAGGACGACGTACTTCTTCAGCGACTTGTTGTACTGCACCGACATCTCGCTGACCTGGTTACCGGGATTGGCGACGCCGCAGGCGCCGGTGTCCTGCCCGAAGACCGGGGTGGCCTTGCTGGGATTGTTCTTGTACCACGCGCGCGTGCGCGCGCTGTAGTAGTCGTACTTGCTGAGGTCGAGGATGTCCTTCTCGGCGACGCGCGACAGGTATGCGGCGCCCTGGCGGCCATTAGGGGTGCCGTACACGTAGACGTAGCCATCGCCGGGCCGGACGAACGCCGACTGTTGGAAGTTCTTGTTACCGCTCCAGGCTTGGTTGTACCGGACGCTCTGCGGCGCGACGGTCCAGTTCTCGCCGTTGTCCGTCGAGTATGCGATCGCGGAATAGTTCGTCGTCCACTGGCCGGGCGCGCCCCACTGGGTCACCGACATGAAGCTCATGTACTGCGTGACGCCGAGCTCGGTGCCCGGCGTCGGGATCGAGATACCCGCGGTCGGGATGAGGGCCACCCCTGCGGGCAGACCGCTGGGAAAGATGACCTGTCGCGCCCGGTTCGGATACCCGTCCGGGCCCAACGGCGCACCGCCGAACCAGTTGCCGGTGTACCACTGCCCGTTGGGGATGGTGATTCCGTTGGACAGGTCGATGTCAGAGCTCCGCAAAATCGTGTTCGCGCGCCAATCCGCTGAGTTGGGGCCGCCGAACGTGTCGCCAACGGCGATCAGTACCTGGTGCTCATTGACGTCCAACGTGGCGGGATTGTCGGGAATGCCGTTGTCCCACATGGTCCCGACGTCTGTGCCGTAGATCGAGTAGCGGGACAGGGTGTTGGCAAGCGTCGGGTCGCCGTAAACGTAACCGCCCGTCACCCAGCCGACGAACTGCGTCGAGGGGCTCACCTGCGCGCTGGGGAACGGTAGATACGGCGGGTTGGCGGTTACGGCGGCCGCAGCCGTCGCGAAGGTGGCCATCCCCGTGTTGTCGACGGCGAGGCTGGTGGTCTGTGGCAGCGCCGAGACGTTCTCCGCGGAGCCGCTAGTCAAGCCGTTGAAGAAGTTGTCGAATTCCTTGCGGGCGAACGCCAACAGGCTCCATATCAGCGGAGGGGCCGGCGTCGTGGGTGCGCCACCGGCCAACGGATTCAATACGAATTTGATGACGCTGGACACCAGGTTGGTCACGGCCGTCAGCGGATTCTGCGGCGCGGTGGCGACCGACGGTTGCGACGTCTCGACCGATGAGAGCTGTGCACCCATCATCGGCGACACCATCGTCGGCGAGGCCGCGGCGAGCGTGCGGGCATCGGCGAACACAGCAACGGGATCAGCCGACTGCACCGTCACAGTCGGGTCTGCCACCGATTGGACGGTTCGCGCGGACGTCGAAGTGCCTTGTTCCGCCCCGTCTTTGGGAGACGCCTTCCTGCTGTTGGTCGGCTTCGGCTTCGGAACGTCCTGGGGATCAGAGGGTTCCGTGGGGTCTTCGGTCTCGGGTATCTGCGTCGGCTCCGGGGTCGGGGTCGCAGTCTTGGTCGGTTCGGCGGTGTGTGTCGGTGCGGTCGTCCCGGTGTTGGTCTGGGCACTCACCACGACGCCACCCGTGAGGGTGTTTGTAGTGGTGCTCGACGGCGTGGTGCTCTTGTCCTGTTCCGACGTCACCGGTGCGGTCGACGGTTCGGTCGAGCTCTGCGTGTTGGTGGTAGTGGTGCTCGTGTTGGTGTCGGTCGACCCGGCAGTGGCCGGCGTGTCAGTCGACGGTGGATTCGAGGTGGTGTCGTCGGCCGAGGCGACGCCATACCCGGTGGCGATCGCCGTGCCGACGCCCAATGCGACTGCCAGCCCCCCGACGCGACCGATATAGGCTGCGGCTCCCATGTTGTTCCTCCATGAAGCTTCTCCCCCGTCAATTAGCAATATGGGCCATTAAATCGAATGGAGGCCACGCGCACAGCAAAAGCGACAAACGTCCCAAAAACAACAGCCGTCGCTGTGGTGTTGACCTTGTTGGGCTTTTCGCACACTCTTTGCGTAGTGAGCTATGTCCGCTACGGGGAAAGGCCGGCCTTTCGGAGCGCTTGCTCGTAGAGGTCGATCGCCTCGGTGAGGCCGTCACCGACCCACGCGTCGACGAGTCCGACCCGGTCGGCGACCAGTTGGACCCGGTTCACCCACACCTGGAAGTCGTCGTCGTGGCGCAACGCGTCGATCTGCTCCCGCGTGCCCTGAATCAGGATGAAGCCGCCCAGTTCGGTGGTCTGCGGCTTGAGGATGGCGATGTCGAACCGCTCGATCAGCCGATCTTGTTTGAGGCGGTCGAGGTACCCTCGGGTCTCGTTGAGCAGGTCGAGGGCTTGTCGTTCCCGGCCCTGCGTCGGAAGCCCCCATGCGATCCAGAATCCCGCTTCGGCCATGGCCCCTACCTTAGGGGCCGAAAGGTTTGTGACTAGCAAACAGCGGGGTACATGATCAACTGGCGGCGATCGACCGCCGCCATTCGTTGTGGAGGAGTTCGCTTATGAACGGTCGCCGAATCGCTCGTCTCTTTGGTGCTGTGGTGGTCATAAGCGGGGCGGCTTTGCTGAGCATGCCCCTCCCATTCGCGTCTGCCCAACCCTGCCCGGACATCGAGATTGTGTTCGCCCGCGGTACCTCCGAGGCACCCGGTGTCGGCGGGATAGGACAGGCATTCGTCGACTCGCTGCGCTCCCAAGTCGGCGGCAGGGAGGTCGCGGTTTACCCGGTCAACTACTCCGCCGCCAGCAATTTCGACGACCGCATCGAATTCGCCAGAACCGTCGTCGACGGGATCAGGGACGCGGGCACTCATGTCGAGTCGATGGCAGCGAACTGCCCCAACACCCGGATGGTGCTCGGCGGATACTCCCAGGGCGCGGTGGTGGCGGGCTACGTCACCGCGGCCGTCATCCCCGAGGGAATACCTGCCGAATTCCGACCATTCATCCCCAACCCGATGCCGCCTCAGGTGGCCGACCATGTTGCGGCGGTTGTCCTGTTCGGCAAGCCGTCGGCTCAGTTCATGAGCAGCATCGGCGCGCCACCAGTTGTCATCGGGCCGCTATATGCGGCCAAGACACTCGACTTGTGCATTCCCGACGACACGATCTGCAACGGCACCCCGGCCGGCGGCCCCAGCATGGGGCACGCGTTGTATGCCGTGAACGGGATGGTCAACGAGGGCGCAACCTACGCCGCGGGCCGGCTCTAGGCTCGCGCGTTCAACCGACGACGCATCCTTCCTCGAGTGCCTGCTCCGCCTCTTGTAGCACGACGGACTGCGCCTTCTCGTAGATGCGCCAGGCATCCTCGGGGGTGTCTCCGACCGCGGTCAGGCCGACGCGGCCGCACTCGGTGAGGCAGCTGATCATGTGAAAGACCACTCCCGTTCGCCGAGCCTGGTCGAAATGCAGACCGTGTCGTACGACGACGTCGAACAGTTCGGGCACGGTCAGCGCCTTGAGCCGGTCGTCCTCGAAGTGGTCGGTCGCGACCAGATACTTGCTGCTGCCGCTGGGGGTCAGGAAGACCCCGCGGTCGCCGTCGTAGATGCCGTCGGTGAGGAATTGCAGGGTGAGGAACGGATGGGTGGTCCCGCCCTTGCGGAGGTTCAACTCGATCGCATACGGCGTCCATGCGCCCGTGCTGTCTTGCACCACAACGAAATCCACCGCAAACCTGCCGAGCGCACCGAGCTCTGCGAGGCGTCTTCCGATCACCATGGCGGGCTCTGCGATGGCCGCGGCGTAGTCGGGATTTGCCGGGAACACGCAACCGAGATACTTCTGGCCGCTCGCGCCACCGAGAAGCTGGTCGTGGGTGGAGAGCAGCTCGACGGTGCCATCGGGCAGTGCCCGCATCTGGACGCTCGGACTGGTCAGTGCTTCTCCGGTGATCCGCTCCTCCACGATGCCGCCATGCTTCTCAAAGGCTGCCAGGTAGACCTCGACAGAAAGGGATTCCGCCTCTGGCTGCAAGTTGAGCACGCGATCCCTGATGACGGCGGCTTCGTCCGGCGAGTCGGGGGCAGGCAGCTCGCTCAGGTCCACCATCGCGTTGCCCGCGCCAGACACGCCCTCGTTGAGCTTCACGATCGCCTGGCGCAGCGACGGCCGCCTCGCGCGCATGCCTTGCACGCCCGCGACGATGTCGTCGACCGTGTGGAGATCCTCGGCGCCGACCGGACAGCGAACCCCGAGTTCCTCGAACATCCTGCGGCAGCCGGTCTTGCTTCCGAGGTCCTCGAGCCGCGGGTCCGCGCCGTACATCGGGATACGGAGGCTCAGCGCGACATCGCGCTCGAGCGGTGTGGTGTTGTAGGGGATCATGTGACTGCGGTCCTGGTTGGGGATCAGCGACCGGATTTCCCGCAGAAGTCGCGGCCGCGCAAGCAGTTTGGAACTCAGCGAGATCCCCGAGGCATCCCCGACCGGAACCAGCGTGAGCCGGGCGCGGGCATGGCTGGGAATCACCCCGGGCAGCAATCCGAGGTAGTACTCGATGATCGACTCGGACACCGGCTGCGAGGTCACATAGATCATGCGCAGCCGCGGTTGGCGGAGCAGCAGCAGCAGGAACAGTGCGCGTTCCTCCAAGGCAGACATGACGGTGCCGCTGCCGGGGGTGGCGCGTTCAATGCTGATCGAGGGGACCACCACGACCGATTCGTCCTCCAAGTCGAGCCTCATCGACTCCCAGACGGACGGCATCGTCAGCTGCATGTCGTCGAAGCAGCGATAGCGCTCGTCTTCGTCGAGCTGGGACAGTTGTCGACCCGGTTGGCTGGGTGCCTCTAGTTGTGTCATGTTTTCCCGTCCTTGGTTTTGAGCGCGCTGATGTTGTGGACCCGCACCGTTTTGCTGAACCCCTTGGGCTGTATGTCGCCCACCATTTCCGCCACGGCCACGTGCTCGGTGGCTGCGAGCACACGATCGGTGACGAGCACCTGCCAAGGCCCGGCGTCGGAGCACAACCGGGCGGCAAGATTGGTAACGCTGCCGATGGCGGCATAGTCGAATCGGCCCTCGAAGCCGATCCGGCCGAGCGTCGCAAAGCCTTGGGCGATACCGATTCCCACGGGAAGCTCGTAGCCTTTGCGCCGCCACCGGGCGGCGAGATCGGTCACGGCGTCGCGGATCTCCAGCGCCGTCCGCACCGCGCGCTCGGCGGCGTCGTCGCACGGAATCGGGTCGTTGAAGAAAACCATGATCCCGTCGCCTGTGAAGCGTTCGAGGGTGCCTCCGTACGAGTGGACCAGGGCCCCAATGGCGTGGTGATATTCGGCAAGTACGCCCATCACCTCCTCGGGCTCACTGGTCTCCGCGAAGGGGGTGAAATTCCTGAGATCGGTGAATAGGACGACGATTTCGCGGCGATGGCTGCCGAGCAGGCTCTCGTCACCGACGACGAGATCGGCCAGCTGGGGGGACAGGAAGTGGCGTAACCGGTTGGTGCGCTCCAACTCTGCGACCTGTCGGGCGACTCGCGTTTCCAATTCGGCGTTCCACTCGGCCAGCTCGTCAGCCTGCTGCCGGATGGTGTCGTGGTACCGCTTGATCCGCGCCAGTGATTTCACTCGGGCGAGCAGCTCGCTCTGGTCGAAGGGTTTGGTGACGAAGTCGTCGGCCCCCGACTCGAGGGCGGCGAGCCGCTGTTCGGACCCGCTGGCCGTGATCATCACGACGGGAAGGAATTCCGTCGCGGGATTCGATCGAATCCTCCGACAGACTTCGTGGCCGTCCATCTCTGGCATGACGATGTCGAGCAGGACGATGTCGACGTCTTCGGTTTCGAGCAGCGCAAACGCTTCCGCTCCCGATTGCGCGGTTAGCACCCGGTGGCCCCGGGGCGTGAGAACCGCATCGAGCAGCCGCAAGTTGGTCGGCTGATCGTCGACAGCAAGCACGGTCGCGGGAATGTCCGTCACTCCGCCCGTCCGTTCAGGAACGCCTCGATCTGGCCGGGTAGCGCGCGCACGCTGATCGGCTTCTCGACGTATCCGTCGAAGCCGGCGCGAGACGCCCGTTCCTTGTCCTCCGCCATTGCGAAGGCCGTCACAGCGACAACCGGCACACCCGGGCACAGCGCGCCCTGCCGCAACCTCCGCAGCGTCTCGGTTCCGTCGATGCCGGGGAGTTGTAGGTCCATCAGCACCAGATCCGGCGGATGGTCCTGGGCGGCGCGCAAGCCTTCCTCCCCGGACTGCGCCTCGATGACGTCGTAGCCGGCGAAGCTCAGCACGTCGCGAAACAGCTTGAGATTCAAGAAATTGTCCTCGACCACGAGGATGCGGCGTGGCGTCACAGCGCACCTACCTGCCGCAGGGCATCGATCAGTTCCTCGCGACGAATTGGCTTGCGGAGATAGGCATTTGCCCCAAGGGCCAAGCCGCGGGAGCGATCGTCGACGTCGGTCGCGATGACCACAGGGATATCAGCGGTGGCGGGATCCGCCTTGAGCTCGGCGAGCACCTGCCAACCATCACGTCGTGGCAGCCCGATCTCGAGTACGACGGCGGCCGGTCGGTCTTTGCGCGCCACCTCAAGAGCCTCGACGCCGTCCATGGCCCGCAGCACCCGGGTTGATGAACCATCCAGATAGGCCGAGTTGAGGTCCAGCGATGCCCGGTCGTCGTCGACGAGTAGGACGACCGGAAGATCATTGGAGCCGTTCGACCCGGCCTCCCCAGGCTTGAGCACGCCCGGGATGGAAAAGCCGAACGTGCTTCCCGCACCGGGGGTGCTCGTCAGCCACATCCGTCCGCCGAACAACCAGACGATGCGTCGGGAGAGCGTCAGTCCAAGGCCGGTGCCCTCTTCTTTAGGCGCACCCCGGCGGCCCTGCTGAAACGACTCGAAGATGCGTTCCTGGTCCTCGACGGGCACCCCGATGCCGGTGTCGGCGACCGTCACCACGAGGTCGGTCCCCTCGCGGCAAGCGCGGACAGACACGGTTCCGCCGTCGAGACTGAATTTGACGGCGTTGGAGAGCAGGTTGAGCACCACTTGCTTGAACCGCAGCTCGTCGGCCTCGATCGTTCCGATGTCGTCGGCGACCTCCACGGTGACGGTAATGGCGTGTGACGTCGCCCGCTCACGGACCATCACCATGCAGTATTCGAGCGCGCTGGTGACACTGAAATGGCTTGGCTCGAGCACCATTTGGCCCGCCTCAACCTTGGACAGGTCGAGGATCTCGTTGAGCAGCTCCAGGAGGTGCTTACCGGAGTTCCAGATGTCGCGCAGGTATTCGGCCTGACGCTCGTTGATCTCGCCGAACATCCGATCCAGTAGTACCTCCGAGAAGCCGATCACCGCGTTGAGCGGGGTCCGCAGTTCGTGGGACATGCTGGCCAGGAACTCCGATTTGTGTTGGCTGGCGACCTCGAGCTCGCTGGTCTTGATCTGCAGCTCGCCGAAGAGGCGTGCGTTGACGATGGCCAGCGCTGACTGTCCGGCGAACGTCTCGAGCAGTTCGACGTAGGGTCCGAAAGAGCCGGTGCTCCGACGACGGATCACCAAGACGCCCAAGATCCGGTCGCCGCGCAGAATCGGAATGGCGAGCAGCGACCGCCAACCGTCGCCGAACAAGACATCCAGATGGGGGTCGAGTTCGGTGTCAGCCAGATCCGGTACCTCGAGCGTCCGGTGGGCGGTTGCGGCCCGGCCAACCAACGTGGTTTTGCGGTCAATCGTGATGGCGCGCAGCGTTTTGAGTAACTCTGGGCTACTGCCGTATGCCGCGCGGACGTGGAACGAATCGCTTGACTCGTCGAACTCCATGATGGATCCGCCGTCGGTCCGGGTGAGCCGCACGGCGTTGCTGACGATTTGGTCCAGAACCTCGTCGAGGTCGAGGGTCGAGCCGACGGCGTCACCGACCTCGCGCAGAGCCTCCAGCTGCGCGACCTTGCTGGCCAGGGCTCGCCTTAGCGCGTCCTGTCGCATCACGATCGCGGCCTGAACAGCGAACTCCTCGAGGAGCTCGCATTCTCGGGCGTTAAAGGGCGCGACTTTGGTGCGCCACATGGACAGCACGCCGACTACCTCGTTCTGCAGCACCATCGGCGTGGAGAGCAGCGTGCGATATCCCGCAAGACTCTGCAGGTCGTGGCGCCCGTACTCCGAGTCGTTGAGCACGTCGGGAATTTGAATGATTCGCATCTCTTCGGCTGCGCGCCCGACGGTGGTCGAGCGGTTCCTGGCAAGCGGCTGGTCGCCCAGGAGCTGGCGAAAGTTCTCGGGGATCTTGCCCGTGGCGCGGGAGAGCCGGAACGCGTCGCCCTCTGGAATGTACAGAGTTGCGGCTTGTGCGCGGCAGAGGTGGGCGGCATGCTCAAGCACGGTGTCCAGGACGTCGCCGGGGTCGGCGCCGGCGCGACCGAGCGCCCTAAGGATTTCCCGGCTTGCCGCTGACTGCTCGCGGGCGTCTCGCAACGCAGCGTGCAGCTCCGTCGAAGCACGCGACGTGCGTGTCGTGCGTTCGCTTCGTTCGGCCACTGTGTCTCCCCCGGACATCTCAGTGTGTCCCACTTCGCTCGGTTGGACAGCAAAATTGGCAGTTTGCGTCAATTACCGCGGGCCAGGCGGTGCATATCCTGCCTGCGAGCCAAACGAGGGCGAAAGGCTGCCAATGAGCCACTACAAGGCCAATGTGCGTGACCTGGAACTCAAATCTATTTGAGGTCCTCGGACTCGAAAATGCTCTGGTCACAAGGTAATTCAGCGCCGGTGCGCGCCTGGATGGACACCGGCTGGCCACGGGTCGGGCTGCGCGATCAAACGAGTTCCTTTTCGGTGCTCAACCAGCGGCGTTGTTCCATCCTGTCGGGCCGCTCATGTTAGACCTGCTGTACCGGGTCGGAAACGCTCAGCAACGCCACTGGGCGGGCGTTGGGCATGGAACGCAACTGGGGTGAAGCGGTTCATCGCCTCGGGGAGTCGTTGGATGTCACCACGTGACGGGCAGTTCTTTCGTGCCGTAGATGCCTGATTCGCCTTTGAATCTCAGTGCGTCCGGCGATACCGCCAGCCGCAGTCCCGGCAGGCGCCGGGCCAGCGTGGCGAACGCGATCTGCATCTCGACGCGCGCAAGGTTCTGCCCGATACATTGATGGACGCCGTAACCGAACCCAAGGTGTCCACGGGTGTTTCGGTTGATGTCGATTCCTCTGGATTTTCGGCGAATTCAGGGTCCCAGTTCCCGGCAGGAAGGTTCATGACTAGGAAGTCGCCGGCGCGGATTGTTTGACCAGCGATTGTCAGGTCGTCGATCGCCACCCTGTCCACCTGGCTGTGCACGATGGTGAGGTAGCGCATCAGCTCTTCAACGATGTTCGCCACCACCGACTGATCGTCGGTTCGTCCCAGCCGCTCGAATACTTCGCGATGCTGCAGCAGCGCAACGGTTCCCAGCGTGATCATGTTCGCGGTGGTTTCGTGCCCGGCCTGCATCATGGCCGCGCCGGTCATGGCTGCGGTTTCGCGGTTGAGTTGGCCGGTCGCGACATAGTCCGTGGCGAGGCGGCTGATCAAGTCATCGCATGGGGCGTGCTCTTTGCGAACGACCAACTCCCGGATGTAGTTGAACATCGTCCCGAAGGCCTGCGCCTTCTGCTCGTCCGACGACTTGGTGTCGAGTGTGACCGTGGTATTGCGATGGAAGGGTTCGAGATCCTCGGACGGCACGCCCAGCAAGAGCGCGATCACCAATGACGGTACGGGCAGGGCGAAGTCGCGCACGAGGTCGGCGGGCGGTCCCTTGTCAGTCATCTCGTCGAGATATCGGTCGACGCGACACTGTCTCACGTGTAGGACGCTACGACCGGCTACCGACAACCAGCCGTTACCTAGTGGAGCCTCCTATCGGGATTGAACCGATGACATTCCGCTTACAAGGCGAACGCTCTACCACTGAGCTAAGGAGGCCTGCGGTACCCGAGTTTATCGGGTCACTCCTCGACGTCGATGACTCGCTGCGAGGTCACCGGCCGCGTCGTCGAAGACCGACTACTCCGCGGGCGCCGTCCCGGGAACGGAATGCGGTCGGCGATGTTGCTCAGCGGGTTGACCACCTGGCTCAGCGTGATCACGGCTTCACGCAGTGCTTCGATGGTCGGTTCCAACGCCTCGAGTCCAGGTGTCAGCCGGTTGAGTGTGTCCGCAACGGTCGCGAGTTGCTCGAGCGGGCCATTGCGAGCGGTGAGCGTGTCGATCACCCCGCCCTCTGCCAGTAGCCGATCAGCCACCCCGTCTTCGGCCAGCACCCGCTCGATCAACCCGTCCTCGGCGAGCAACTGATCGACCAGGCCACCCGGCTCGATGGCGCGCATCAAGCCGCTGTTCTCCTGGGTCAGCCGGTCCAGTACCCCACCGGGCATCGTCAGCTTGTCGACCAGTCCGCCGGGCTGCAGCAGCCGATCGATAGGACCACCCGGCGTCAGCGCCCGACCCAGCGGCTGGTCCTCGTCCATCAGCCTGGCCAGCCTGTTGGCCCGTTCAACGGCGTCGTCGATGCCCAGCAAGTGCGCAACCGATCCCGACCCCGATCGGGCCCGTCCCAGCGCGCTGTTGGCGATGTCGAGGCCGGCATCCGCGACGGCGAGCCCCACTCGTACCGGTGCGGTGGTCAGGTCCGCCAGCGTTTTGCCGAGGTTCATGTGTTTCAGTCTATGGGCGTACGCTCAGCACATCCCATGCTTCCGCGTAGTGCCTGGAAACAGACTCACAGGAAGTTGACAGGCTTCATGCAGCATTATTCCAAGTGAAATCGTGGACATTAGCGGGATGGCGATGGCTGCACTACCTGAGAACACCCCCGAGGCCAGGGTCCTCGTCGTAGATGACGAGACCAACATCGTTGAGCTCCTCTCCGTGAGCCTGAAGTTCCAGGGATTCGAAGTCCATACCGCGTCCAGCGGACCCGCCGCCCTGGACAAGGCTCGTGAAGTGCGCCCCGACGCCGTCATCCTCGACGTGATGATGCCCGGCATGGACGGCTTCGGGCTGCTGCGCCGGCTGCGCGCCGACGGCATCGATTCGCCCGCACTGTTCCTCACCGCCCGAGACTCCCTCCAGGACAAGATCGCCGGCCTCACCCTCGGCGGCGACGACTACGTCACCAAACCGTTCAGCCTGGAAGAGGTGGTTGCTCGACTGCGGGTGATCCTGCGTCGGTCCGGCCGCGGCGTCGAGGAACCCCGCAACGCCCGGCTCACCTTCGCCGACATCGAACTCGACGAGGACACCCACGAAGTGTGGAAGGCCGG
>Ga0136846_1238476_pt1 | contig 13320 bp, 11 predicted proteins | sample HopSoiMetagenom2_FD_96841 | JGI IMG/M metagenome (GOLD analysis project Ga0136846, IMG submission 96841) | Grasslands soil microbial communities from Hopland, California, USA - 2 Assembly 2016 (version 4) | ecosystem: Environmental > Terrestrial > Soil > Grasslands | place: USA: Hopland... | reverse complement strand
CCATAGCTTGGCTATGGCGAGGATTTGCAACGACGAGCAGGGGTCTTTTGACGTGATGAGCGGGCATGATCGAAATACTCTCAGCCTCTCAGCCTCTCAGCCTCTCAGCCTCTCAGCCTCTCAGCCTCTCAGGCGGTTTCCTCGTCGTCCTCGGTGACATCCACCGGGTCGGCGATCACGACGCCCGGCAACAGCGCTTGTGCACGCGAGTCAGGCAAGGCCTCAACGCTGCGGAGGCTGCGCGCCATGGCCCGTGTGCGCACCTCCGCCGCATCGATGGTCCTGCTCGCTTCGTCGAGCTTTTTCTTCGTCTTGGCCAGCACGTCGCCGAACTTGGAGAACTCGGTCTTGACGGCGCCCAGCACCTCCCACACTTCGGCACTGCGCTTTTCGAGTGCGAGAGTCCGGAAGCCCATTTGCAGGCTGGTCAAGGTGGCGAGAAGCGTGGTCGGGCCAGCGAGCGTGATGCGGTGGTCACGCTGCAACGATTCGAACAAGCCCGGCCGTCGAAGCGCCTCGGCATATAGGCCTTCGGTCGGCACGAACAGAATGCCGAAATCGGTCGTGTGCGGCGACGCGATGTACTTCTCGCGTATCGACTTTGCCTCCAGCCGCAGGCGCGATTCGATCGCCTTGCATGCCGCGTCCACGGCATCCTTGTCGGCACGATCTAGCGCATCGAGCAAACGCTCGTAGTCGTCGCGCGGGAACTTGCAGTCGATCGGCAGCCACATCGGCATGCCGTCATCACGACGGCCGGGCAACTTGACCGCGAAGTCGACGCGAGCGTTGGTGCCGGGAATGGTTTCGACGTTGCGTTCGTACTGCTCCGGCGTGAGCACCTGTTCCAGAAGCCCTGCCAATTGAACTTCACCAAGCGTGCCGCGTGTTTTCACGTTGTTGAGCACGCGCGACAGCGAGCCCACATCGCGCGCCAGCGTCTGCATCTCACCGAGGCCCTTGTGAACCTGATCCAGCCGATCAGCCACTTGCTTGAAGCTCTCGCCGAGTCGCGCTTCCAGCGTCGCGTGCAACTTCTCGTCCACGATCGCACGCATCTGTTCGAGCTTTTGCTCGTTGCCTTGCTGCAAGGTGGTGAGGCGTTGCTCGACCGTCGTGCGCACTTCACCGATGCGGCGCTCGTTCGCGTCAGACATGGTCCGCAACTGCTCGGCCATCGCGTCAGTAAAACGCTTGAGCGCCATGTCCTGCGCGTCGCGCGACGATTGCGCCTGCGCCGTCTGCGCACTTGCCGCCGCCTGCAGAGCCTGGCTCACCACCGTCTGCATGGTGGCGAGTTGCGAGCGAAAACTGTCGATCTGCTCATTCTGAGTGCGAGCAACGTCGCCCTGCTGGTTGAGCAGGGTCTGCTGGAAAAGACCGAGCGCATTGCCCAGTTCCAGGCGCGTACCCTGTGCACTGCGTCCGACCTCGTCGCGCAACTCACGCTCCAGACGCTCGCTGCTGACAGACAGCATCCGTTGCACGACCTCGCCGCCGGCATCCGTTTGCCGCTGCCGCATGATCAGCCATAAAAGCAATCCGAAATTAAGGACGAGCGCGAGAAGGATCAGAAAGACTTGCCAGTTCATCATCCGGCCATTGTCTCAGCAGCGCGTCTCGCCGCGCAGATGCTTCGGATACGTCTATCGTTGAGACGACAGGGGTGCCTTGACGCGGCCGCGCAATAGCGAGCGTTCGATGCGATCGAACAGGAATTGCACGAGCAAAGCCAGCACGGCCGACGGCAAGGCGCCTGAGAGCATTGCACCGGTGTCGTTCACAGCAAGGCCTGCAACGATGCGTTCGCCGAACCCGCCCGCGCCGATAAAAGCGGCCATGGTTGCCGTGCCAACGTTGATGACGGCAGCGGTCTTCACACCGGCCATGAGCGTGGGCATTGACAACGGCAACTGCACATGGCGAAGGCATTGCCGCGGCGTGAGCCCCAGCGACAACGCCGCTTGACCCATCTCTTCGGAAACGTTGTTCAGTCCCGCATGGGTGTTGCGAACGATTGGCAGCAGCGCATAAAGAAACAGCGCGAGCACGGCAGGCAGCAAGCCGATTCCGCCGACGAGCGCGATGAGAAATGCCAACAGCGCAAGCGACGGGACGGTTTGAAGAATGCCGGTGAGTCCGAGCAAGGGCCCGGCGCTTCGCGGCCATCTCCACGCGACAATGCCCAAGGGTACGCCGATGGCAACCGCGATCAACAGGGAGCCGAAGACGAGCAGCAGATGCTGCATCGCGAGGCGGCTGAAGTCTTCGGCGAACAGGCGCTGCGAGAAGCTTTGTGCCGGCTTGTTCTCCTTCAATGCACGGCCTGCGACGAATCGCCTGGCAACCTCGGCAAAGCTCAAGCCGTCGAGCTCGACCTGTGCGTTCAACCCAATCATGGCCTTCTCGTCGATGCGGCCTTCGAGCCTCCTGAGCGGCGCGGGGTCGACGCTGCCGCGCATCAACAGCACCGCGTCGTACTTCGGAAAGAAGCCCAGGTCGTCCTGCAAAACCCGAAGTGCGAAACGGCCGACCTTGGCATCGGTGGCGTAGATGTCGATAACGTCCACCCGCTTCGCTGCGATCGCGTCGTAGGCAATTCCGTGATCGATGCCGCTGGCCGCTTGCATCGGCAGCTTGTAGGCCGCCTTCAACGCGGGCCATCCGTCGGCGCGCGCGAGGAACTCATGTGACAGTCCCAAGCGAAGAGGCGCCGCCTGGGGCTTGAGCAAATCGGAGATGCGCGTCATACCCAAGGCCTTGGCTTGCGATTCACGCATGGCCAATGCATAGGTGTTGTTGAAGCCGAGCGGCACGGCCGCCTTCAGTCCTCGTGGCGCGAGCCATGCATTGAGTTCACTCAGCGTCGGGTTGCCCTCCTTCTTCAGCAACTCGCGGACGATGGTCCCGGTGTATTCGGGATAGATGTCCACCGAACCGGTCGCAAGCGCTTGCTCAAGGATGCCGGTGTTGCCCAGGCCCTGCTTGTGTTCCGCCGCGACGCCCGCGTCTTCCAAAGTCTGCCGAACGATCTCACCGAGGATGTAGGACTCAGTGAATCGCTTGGAGCCGACCACGAGCTTGTCCGCGGACACAGCCGACCCGCAGATCAGCGCGGCCGCCAGCCAACACAACCCGCGGGCGATCGATCGCCTCATTGGCGCAGGACTTCAGGATTGATGGGAGTCGGCGGCTTGCCGGAGCGAGGCCCAAATCCGAGGCCGGCGATGAGGTTGTCAGCTGCAAGATTCGCCATTGCAAGACGCGTCGCGACTGTGGCACTTGCGATATGCGGAGTGAGCACGACGTTGGACACCTTGAGCAGGTCGGGATGGACTCTCGGTTCGCCTTCGAAGACGTCCAGGCCTGCAGCAGCAATCTGCCGAGCCGCAAGTGCCGTGGCCAGGGCGGCGTCATCAACGATGCCGCCGCGCGCTATGTTGGTGAGCGTGGCCGTCGGCTTCATCATCGCCAGTTCTGCAGCGCCCACTGAATGGTGCGTCTCCTTGGAATACGGCATCACGATCATCAGGTGATCGCTTTCGCGCAACAGCGTCGGCTTGTCGACGTAGCGCGCCTTGCATTCGGCCTCGATCGCATCGCTGATGCGCGATCGGTTGTGATAGATCACCCGCATGCCAAAGCCGTGGGCGCCGCGCCGAGCAATCGCCTGGCCGATGCGCCCCATCCCGAGAATGCCCAGTGTCGAGCCATGGATGTCGCTGCCCACAAACAAGTCGTAAGACCACTTCGACCATTCGCCGCGACGCAGGTAATGCTCCGACTCCGTCACCCGCCGCGCCGTGGCCATCATCAGCGCAAAGCCGAAGTCGGCCGTGGATTCGGTGAGGACGTCGGGCGTGTTGGTGCACAGCACGCCGCGCGCCGTGCACGCTGGAACGTCGAGGTTGTCGTAGCCGACCGCCATGTTGGCGACGACCTTCAATTGCGGGTTCGCATCCAGCACCTCGGCATCAATGGCCACGCTTCCAGTTGCAAACACGCCAACTTTCCCGTGCAGCCGCTCGACAAGCTCAGCCTTGTTGAAGATGCGATCGTCTGAATTCACCTCGACGTCGAAGTGGTGGCGAAGGCGCTCGACCACCTCCGGAAAGACAGCACGGGCGACGAGAACCGCTGGCTTCATCTCGGCCTCCTGCGTCACTCAAGAAACCGCGAGAAGCCCGCAACGGGCTCGCGTTCGGTCACGAGCTTGTTCTCGACCGCATCCGGATCGGCGTATCCGAGCGACATCCCGCACACCAGCATCTGCTGCGATGGCGCGCCGATGTGCTCCATGATGATTCGATGGAACTGAGTGAAAGCCGCCTGCGGGCAGGTGTCAAGGCCACGCGCACGCGCCGCAATCATGATGTTTTGCAGGAACATGCCGAAGTCCATCCAACTGCCCTGCTGCATCACACGATCGATCGTGAAAATGAAACCCACCGGCGCATCGAAGAAGCTGTAGTTGCGGCCATGCTGGTCGTGCATGCGTGACTTGTCGGTCTTGCCGATGTGCAGCAGGCCGTACAAGTCCCAGCCGATCTTGCGTCTGCGATCGATGAAAGGCGAGCGCCATTCAGTCGGGTAGTAGGCGTACTCCTCCTTGTGCGTCGACGCCTCTTCGGGGTCGTCATACGCTGCGAGGATCTTGCGAGAGAGTTCTGCCTTTGCGCCACTGGTCAGCACGTACACATTCCACGGCTGCGTATTGGTGCCCGACGGCGCGCGCGACGCGATCGCCAAAATCTCCTCGGTCGTCGTCCTCGGCACGGGCGTCGGGAGAAAAGCGCGAATCGATTTGCGCGAAGTGATGGCCGCATCGACGGCCGCGGTTTGTTCGGCGGTGGGTGGTTCTATGGCGTTCACAGCAGTCCTTGCAGTGAGTTGTTCAAGGCGCTGTTCAGCGCCGCCGGCCGCCGCGTGGCGCGATGGCCTATTGTTCCATTGACGCCAGCATTGCATCGCCTCACGCATTGTGTTGAGTTGAACGCCGACCGTGTCCTCGATGACTCGGCCATAGCCGCCGGCCATCGATATTGCGACCGGAATGCGACGGTCGTGCGCGGCGGCGAAGACACGCCGATCTCGTTGCGCCAAGCCTTCGGATGTGATCTTGAGACGACCGAGTCGATCGCCTTCGTGGGGATCGGCACCTGCCAGATAGAAGATGAGCTTCGGCATTGAATCATGACGCGCCCAAAGAACGTCGAGCGCGCGGTCAAGGGCATCGAGGTATTCGGCATCGGCGCAGCCATCGGGCAACTCCACATCGAGATCGCTCGCCTCCTTGCGAAAGGGAAAATTCTTGGCACCATGCATCGACAAGGTGAACACCGTCGGATCGTCCCGGAAGATGGCTGCCGTGCCATTTCCTTGATGCACATCGAGATCGATCACCGCGACACGAAGCAGGGCTCGATGCAACCGATGCCATTCGGCCTGCATCAACCTTGCTGCGACTGCCACGTCGTTGAACACGCAGTACCCGCCCCCTTTGTCGGAATAGGCGTGATGCGTGCCGCCCGCGAGATTGGCGGACACGCCTTCGAGCAACGCCGTCCGCGCCGAGGCGATCGTTGCACCGACAGAGCGGCGCGACCGTTCGACCATGCGCTGCGTCCAGGGAAAACCGATCTCACGTTGCTGCGCCGCGCTTAACAGGCCCTCGGTCACGGCCGTGACGTACGTCGGCGTGTGGGCCAAAGCCAGCTCGCCATCGCTCGCCACGGGTGCCTCGTGCAAGATGATTTCAGGCAGCAAGCCCTCGACGGCTTCCCTCAGCAAGCGGTACTTCGCCAGCGGAAACCGATGCCCCTGCGGGAGAGGCAACACGAAATGATCGGAATGGAAGGCCTGCACAGGCCGGATTGTGGCGTCCGCCTCCTGGGACAAAGTTTTGGCAGGATATTTAGAAGAACCGTTCTAATATGTTGCATCGCAGCATTCAACGCTTGATTTGTCATTCGAGACCCCCTATTCTTCGGGCCATGGTGCAGCGCAGCAAAAGCCGCGACACCTAGCGTCAAATCAACCCCTGGAGATCTCATGCTGACCGCTGAACAATTCGCTGCCGCCCAAAAAGCCAACGTCGAGACCCTTTTCGGTCTGACCAACAAGGCCTTTGAAGGCGTCGAAAAGCTCGTCGAACTGAACCTGCAAGTGGCCAAAGCCGCCATCGGTGAAGTCGCTGAAACTACCCGTGCTGCACTGTCCGTCAAGGACGCGCAAGAACTGCTGACCCTGCAAGCCGGCCTGCTGCAGCCGACCGCCGAAAAGGCCGCCGCCTACAGCCGTCATCTGTATGACATTGCCGCCGCCACTAACGCCGAAGTGGCCAAGGTTGCCGAGCAAACCGCTGCTGAAGCCCAAACCAAGTTCATGAGCGTGGTTGACACCGCAGTCAAGAACGCCCCGGCCGGAACCGAGAACGCCGTTGCCCTGGTGAAGTCGGCGGTTGCTGCAGCCAACAACGCCTACGAAAGCGTCCACAAGGCCGCCAAGCAAGCCGCCGACGTGGCAGAAGCCAACTTCCAAGCCGTGACCTCTACCGCAGTGAAGGCCACGCAAGGCGCGACGACCAAGTCAAAGCGCGCAGCCTAATTGGATCGGGTTCGAGGTAAATTTTTGTACGAGCGTTGAACTTCCCCACAGACGCTCAACTCTGAGCAGTACCGCCAAGCGTGCTTGCGGTGTTCCTGAAAGGTTGTCTCCTCGGTACTCTCGAATCCCTCGAATCGGTGTACCTTCAGGCCCGGTCCTCTGACCGGGCCTCTTTCATTTGTGCAGCCATAGTTACTTGGTCTTGGCCGCAATGCTCGCCTTCAACTGCAGGAGCAGTGCAAGCGCGGCGTCCCGACCGGCTTGAATCGACTTCTTGCGTGCCGCGAAATCGGCACCACTCACGCCCGGCAGCCTCGGCCTCAACACCACATCGGCCTCGCGCAGCTCGAAACTGTTGATGCTGCGGCCCATGATCGCGAAAGTCTGCAGCAGCATGCGCATCGGGTCACCGGTCGGGTTGCCCTCCGGGGCAGCCGAAATGTCGACGGCGATCACCACTTCGGCACCCATTTGCTTGGCGAAGCGCACGGGTACCGGGGAGACCAGCCCTCCGTCAACGTATTCACGAGTGCCGATCTTCACCGGCTGAAAGACCGCCGGCACGGCGCTTGATGCCCGTACCGCAAGGCCCGTGTCACCCATCTGAAACAGAATGGGCGCGCCGCTGTCGAGGTCGGTCGCCACGATTCCGAGCGACAAGGGCATCTTTTCGATGGGCCGGTTGCCAGTGGCATCGCGCACGTAACGTGCGAGGGCATCGCCCCGGATCAGTGCCCGCCCGGGAAAGGACCAGTCGGTAATGGTCGTCTCGTCCATGGAATCTGCCAACAGGCTCAAAGCCGCACCGTTCTTGCCGGATGCGTACAGTGCCGCGACGAGACTGCCCGCCGACGTTCCGACGACCAAATCGGGGTGGATGCCGTTTTCTTCCAGCACCTGAATGACCCCGATATGTGCGAAGCCTCTGGCCGCGCCTCCCCCCAGCGCCAAGCCGATCTTCGGGGGTTTTGGTGGAGGTTTGGGAGCCACCACCTCCGGCGCAGACGTGGACGTCGGCGCCGGCGCGATCGGCGGCGAAGGTGTCACCGGGGCGGTTTGACAAGCGGCGAGCACCAGGCCCAGCACCAGCGAGAGCCAGCGGAGATTCAGGCACTTGGAATTGGGCATCAAAAGCATCGCCGAATTCTAGAAGGCGACCATTTCACGATCGTGCAACTATTCCACGAGCGAATAAGCATTCGCAAAAACTGTTCTTCTCCTTTATAAGGAAGCTGAATAAAGTCGCACTCACGGCCCATCGGGCATCCGCTCGACCGTGCATTCCCCCAATCCCGTGAACTTGATTGCGATTCTGAGCGGCCTCGGCGTTGGCGCCATCATCGGACCGACCGGCGTGGACGGCGGGTCGCTCATGACACCGCTGATCACCTGACATGTACGCTTACACCGACTTCGACAAGCACTTCGTCCGCCAACGCGCGGCGCAGTATCGCGACCAGCTCGAGCGCAACCTCGCCGGCACGCTCACGGACGATGAGTTCCGTCCGCTGCGCCTGCAGAACGGTTGGTACATTCAGCGCCATGCGCCGATGCTGCGCATCGCCGTGCCCTACGGCGAGTTGAACAGCAAGCAGCTTCGTGCCTTGGCCCGAATCGCACGCGAGTACGACCGCGGCTACGGCCACTTCACCACACGCCAGAACACCCAGTTCAACTGGATCCCGCTCGTGAAGAGCGCGGACGTGATGGAGCTACTCGCATCCGTGGACATGCACGGCATCCAGACCAGCGGCAATTGCATCCGCAATATCACGAGCGATTGCTTCGCAGGCGTGGCAGCCGACGAGATCGTGGATCCCCGCCCTTACTGCGAAATCCTGCGCCAGTGGAGCACCCTGCATCCGGAATTCGCCTTCCTGCCGCGCAAGTTCAAGATCGCGGTGAGTGGCGCCCATGAAGACCGCGCTGCGATCGCGTGGCACGACATCGGCTTGCAACTGCTGAAGAATGACGCAGGCGAAGTCGGCTTCAAGGTGTTGGTGGGTGGCGGCATGGGCCGCACGCCCGTCATCGGTACAGTCATTAATGAATTCCTGCCCTGGCAGCAGATCCTTGTGTTCATCGAAGCGATCGTGCGGGTCTACAACCGCTACGGCCGTCGCGACAACATGTACAAGGCGCGCATCAAGATCCTGGTGAAGGCCGAAGGCCAGCGCTTCATTGATGACGTGAACGAGGAATACAAGAACATTCTCGAACGCGACCTTGACGGCTCGGCGCACATCATCACTCAGACAGAATTCAACCGCGTTGCGTCACACTTCCAAGTGCCGACGGGCGTGGTGGCCGATGAGAACAAGCTGCTGGTGCCGAGCCATGCGCCGGCCTCATTCCAGCGTTGGCTCGAGCGCAATGTGCATTCACATCAGATCGCCGGCTATCGCGCCGTGACACTGTCGCTCAAGCGCACCGGCCAGGCTCCGGGCGATGCGACAGATCAGCAGATGGAACTCGCCGCCGACCTGGCTGACCGCTACAGCAGCGGCGAACTGCGCGTGTCGCACGACCAGAACCTCGTGCTGCCCTGGGTCAAAGAATCAGATCTCTTCGCGTTGTGGGAAGCGGCTCGCGCTGCCAGCTTCGCAACGCCCAACATTGGCCTCCTTACCGACATGATCGCCTGCCCCGGCGGTGATTTCTGCGCGTTGGCCAATGCGCGCTCCATCCCCATCGCCGCCGCCATCACCGAGCGCTTCGACGACATCGACGATCTCTACGACATCGGCGACATCGACCTGCATATCAGCGGCTGCATCAACTCCTGCGGCCACCACCACAGCGGCCACATCGGTGTGCTGGGCGTGGACAAGGACGGCAGCGAGTGGTATCAGATCACGCTCGGTGGCCTCGACGGTTCGGCCATCAGCGGCGGCTCAGCACCTGGAAAGGTCATCGGCCCCTCCTTCGCAGCCGACGAGGTGCCCGACGTGATCGAAGCCGTCATCGACACCTATCGCCATGAGCGCACTGCAGCGAGCGAAAAATTCATCGACACCGTGAAGCGCGTCGGACTCGACCCGTTCAAGACCGCCGCGAACGCTCAGCGCCGCACGACGGCCAAGGCAGATTGACCCCATGAAGTTCATCGACAAATCCAAGGACGCCTGGCACACCATCACGGGCGAGGACGGCCCGATGGTCACGCTCACGCCGGCGCCGTACAGTCTGCTTACCCTCACGCAATGGCGCGCAGTGCGCAGCGCGTGGCCCCCTGATACGCCGGTTGGCGTGGCGTACGACAACGATGCGGACATCGAAGATCTGGCCGAAGACCTGCCGCGCCTGTCGCTCGTGGCACTCCAATTCCCGAAGTGGGTCGATGGCCGCGCCTACAGCCAGGCACATCTGCTGCGCTCGCGCTATCGCTTCAAGGGCGAAGTCCGGGCGACTGGCGAGGTGCTCGTGGACATGGTGTTGCTGCTCGCGCGCACCGGGTTCGATGCCGTGGCTCTGCGGGCCGACCAGTCGATCGAAGCGGCCGAACGCTCGCTGCGCTTCTTCCCTGGCCACTACCAGGGCGATACGCACGATCCGCGACCGTTGTTCGCGCGACCTCCGGGCGAAGAAAACTCGAGCGCCGAAGTGTTCGTCAACGCGGGCGCCTCGATATGAGCGCAATCTCCCTCTACGCCCGCCAGGGCAAGGACTTTGACGCACGCGTGGCGCATGCGCTTGCCATGCTGAAGCAAGCTGTGGCCCAACACCCGGGCCGCATCGTGCAGTCCACCAGCCTCGGCGCTGAAGACATGGTCATCACCGACCTGATCGCACGCCACCAGTTGCCCATTTCCCTCGGCACGCTCGAAACCTGGATGCTGCATCCGCAAACCTCCGCGCTGATCCCGCGCATTGAAGAGCGCTACGGCTTGAAGGTCGAGGTCTACAAGCCCGTCCCGGAAGTGGCGATCCAGTTCGTGAAGACGCACGGCGAGAAGGCGATGTACAAAAGCATCGACCTGCGCAAAGCCTGCTGTGGCTTTCGCAAACTTGAGCCGCTGTCGCGCATGCTTGCCAATCGCGATGCATGGATCACCGGCCTGCGCCGCGAGCAATCGAACAATCGCGGCGAAGTGCCCTTCAACGAACTCGACGACAAGGGCCGTACCAAGTTCAGCCCTCTCGCAGATTGGACCTGGAATGACGTGTGGCACTACATCGCCACCAACGACGTCCCGTACAACCCCCTGCACGACGAATTCATGCCGAGCATCGGCTGTGCGCCGTGCACGCGAGCAATCGCGGTGGGCGAAGACTTCCGCGCCGGACGCTGGTGGTGGGAAGACGAAAGAGCGAAAGAGTGCGGGCTTCACGTTCATGAAGGACCCGCCGTGTCGATGATTGGAGCCAAGTCATGAACGCCCCGTTGAGCATCGAGCAATTGCTGCCCGAGTTGGATCACACCCACCTCGATTGGCTGGAAGAAGAAGCCATCTTCATCTTGCGCGAAACCGTCGCGGCGTTCGAGCGCCCTGCCCTGCTGTTCTCAGGCGGCAAGGACTCCTGCGTCGTGCTGCGACTGGCCGAGAAAGCCTTCAAGACCAAGATCGGCGACGGCGAGTACAAGGGCCGCCTCCCCTTTCCGCTGCTGCACGTGGACACGGGTCACAACTTTCCCGAAGTGATCGAGTTCCGCGACCAGCGCGTGGCCCAGATGGGCGAGCGCCTCGTCGTCGGACACCTTGAAGATTCGATCAAGCGTGGCACCGTCCGGTTGTCGCATCCGCTCGAATCGCGCAACGGCCACCAGACCGTGGCCCTGCTCGAAGCCATCGAAGAACATCGCTTCGACGTGCTGATGGGCGGTGCCCGCCGCGACGAAGAGAAGGCCCGCGCGAAGGAGCGCATCTTCTCTCACCGCGACAGCTTCGGCCAATGGCAGCCAAAGGAGCAGCGCCCCGAACTCTGGACGCTGTTCAACACCCGAATCAAGCCGGGCGAGCACATGCGAGCCTTCCCGATCAGCAACTGGACCGAGCTCGACGTATGGCTGTACATCGCTCGCGAAAACATCCCGCTGCCGAGCTTGTACTTTGCCCACAGCCGCGAAGTGATCCGCCGCAAGGGCCTGCTCGTGCCGCTGACGGAAGTGACGCCGCCTGAAGCCGACGAGTCTGTCGAAACGGCCGAGGTGCGTTTCCGGACCGTGGGCGACATGACCTGCACCTGCCCGGTCGAAAGCCCGGCAGCAAACGCCGTCGACATCGTGGCCGAAACACTGCGCGTGACCGTCAGCGAGCGTGGCGCGACACGCATGGACGACCGCACATCCGACGCATCAATGGAACGTCGCAAAAAGGAGGGCTATTTCTGATGACTGCCGCCACCACAGTCCCCAAGGACCACCGCGCCCTGCGCTTCCTTACGGCAGGCAGCGTGGACGACGGCAAGAGCACGCTCATCGGGCGATTGCTGTATGACAGCCGCGCCATCCTCGCTGATCAACTCGACACGCTCGAGAAGAAGGCGGCAGGTGCGCCCATCGATTTGTCGCTGCTGACCGACGGCCTCGAAGCCGAGCGCGAACAAGGCATCACGATCGACGTGGCATATCGCTACTTCGCCACCAAGCAGCGCAAGTTCATCATCGCCGACGCGCCAGGCCACGAGCAGTACACGCGCAACATGGTGACGGCTGCCGCCGGCAGCGATGCCGCCGTCGTGCTGGTCGACATCACCAAGCTCGACATCAGCGCGAAGCCGCTTGTGCTATTGGCGCAGACCCGCCGCCACGCGCTGCTGGCGCATCTGTTGCGCGTGCCGAGTATCGTGTTCGCGGTGAACAAGCTCGATGCGGTCGACAACCCCGGCGAGGCCTTTGCCGCGGTGCGCACTGCACTGCGCGATTTTGCGCAACAGGCTGGTATTGCCATCGCCGAGATCATCCCCGTCTCCGCCTTGCGCGGCGACAACGTGACGCAGCCACTCGATGCCGATTGGTACGACGGCCCATCGCTGCTGCAACTGCTGGAGAGCCTGCCTCCGACGCAAGAGCGCAAGGAAGGCGACCTGCTGATCCCCGTGCAGTACGTGGCGCGTGAAGGCGAAGGGACGGGCAACCAGCCGCGAACGCTGTGGGGCCGCATCGCGCATGGGCGCGTGAAGGCGGGAGACCAGGTGCAACTGTTCCCGAGCAGGCAGGTCGCAACGGTCGCGCAGGTGCGTCTGGCCGGAGACGTCGTCGATGGCGCCGAGGCGGGTCAATCGGCCGGCATCGTGCTGGACCGTCAACTCGACGTGTCGCGCGGCGACTGGATTTCAACACCACAAACCGTTCATGAGACGCAGCGCTTCTCAGCCACGCTGGCATGGCTCGACACTGAGCCCGCCATCGTCGGCCGTAAGTACTTGGTGCGCCACGGCAACCGCTGGGTGCAGGCGCGCATCTCGAGCATCGAGAGCAAGCTCGACATCCACACGCTGGAGGAGCACGAGGCCCACGAACTGGCAGTGAACGAGATGGGCCATGTTTTCATTGAGACGCAGCAGCCGCTGCCGATCGAGGCCTATGAGTCCAACCGCATCGGCGGCTCGCTGATCATCGTGGACCCGGCCAGCAATCGCACCAGCGGCGCGCTGCTCGTCAAGCAGGCCGCCTGAGAGGCTGAGAGTATTTCGATCATGCCCGCTCATCACGCCAAAAGACCCCTGCTCGTCGTTGCAAATGCTCGCCATAGCCCGGGCTATGGCTGTGCT
>Ga0136846_1209057_pt1 | contig 13320 bp, 11 predicted proteins | sample HopSoiMetagenom2_FD_96841 | JGI IMG/M metagenome (GOLD analysis project Ga0136846, IMG submission 96841) | Grasslands soil microbial communities from Hopland, California, USA - 2 Assembly 2016 (version 4) | ecosystem: Environmental > Terrestrial > Soil > Grasslands | place: USA: Hopland... | reverse complement strand
CTCGTGGATCAGCGAGGCGATCTCGGCGATATTTTCGTCGAAGACGCCGAGCGTGTTGGGGTTGGTCAGCATCAGACAGGCGACCTCGCCCTCGTTCTCGGCCAGCTTCGCCCGCAGGTCGTCCATCTCGACCCCGCCGCGCTCGTTGGTGGCGACCTTGACCACCTCGTAGCCGGCCATCGTCACCGAGGCCGGATTGGTTCCGTGCGAGGTGTCGGGTGCCAGCACCTTGGTCCGCGTTTCGCCGCGGTCGGCGTGGAAGGCACGGGTGAGCAAAAGGCCGGCGAGCTCGCCGTGCGAGCCGGCCGAGGGCTGCAGGCTGACGTGAGGAAGGCCGCAGATCTCACCGAGCGACTCCTGCAGCAGCCACATCAGCTCCAGCGCCCCTTGCGCCCGCTTCGGGTCCTGGGCCGGGTGCAGGCGGGCGTGGCCGGGCAGCGCCGCGACCCGCTCGTTGAGCCGCGGGTTGTGCTTCATCGTGCAGGAGCCGAGCGGGTAGAAGCCGGAGTCGAGGTCGAAGTTGCGGCGCGAGAGCCGGTTGTAGTGGCGGACGATCTCGGGCTCGGCGACCTCGGGCAGGCGCGGCGGCTTGGCGCGCAGGAGATCCGTTGGGATCAACTCCTCGAGCGGCCGCTCGGGAACTTCGGCGTCGGGCAGCACGGCGGCGCGGCGTCCCAGCTTCGACTTCTCGTAGATCGTCGTCGCCCGCTCGCGCTGCATCGGCGTCTGCGTCTCGGCCATCAGCTTGCCTCCCTCGCCAATGCCACGTTGGTGGCGTTATTCGCCCCAAACGTGTCACGCTCGGCCTCGATCGCCGCGCCGAGCGCCTCGGCCAGATCATCGATCTGGGCACGGGTGCGGCGCTCGGTGATCGCGACGAGCAGGGCGTCCTGGTACTCGGGGTAGTCGCGGCCGAGCGCGTAGCCGGCGGCGATGCCATGCCCCGCGCAACGCTCGAGCACCCGGTCGACCGGGGCGTCGAGCCGAATCGCGAACTCGCGCACGACCGGCGCCTCGTTCAGCAGCTCAACCCCCTTCACCGCGGCGAGCCGCTCGCGGGCGTAGGCCGTGCGCTGGACCAGCAGCTCGCCCAGCTCGCGGAAGCCCTCACGTCCCAACCAGGCCAGGTGGACCATCGCCCCCAGCGCGTTCAGCGCCTGGGCGGTGCAGATGTTGTGGGTGGCCTTCTCGCGGCGGATGTGCTGCTCGCGGGTCTGCAGGGCGAGGACGAAGCCGCGGCGGCCGTCGACGTCGTCGGTTTCCCCGGCGATCCGGCCGGGCATGCGGCGGATCTGCTCCTGCGTGGCGCAGAAGAAGCCGAAAGAGGGACCGCCGAAGTCGAGCCGGTTGCCCAGCGGCTGGCCCTCGCCGAGGGCGATGTCCGCGCCGCACTCCCCCGGCGGCTTGAGGATGCCGAGCGTCATCGGGTCGACCGCGACGACCAGCAGCGCGCCGTGCTCCTTCGCTGCGGTCCCGAGCGCCTCGAGCTGCTCGACAGCGCCGAGGAAGTTCGGGTTCTGGAGGAAGACGGCAGCGGTCTCGCCGTCGACCGCGGCGGCAAGCGCATCAGAATCGGTCTCTCCCCCTCGAAGGCCCACCTCAGCCACTTCGGCGCCGTAGCCCACCGCGTAGGTCTCCAGAGTCTCGCGGCTGTGCGGGTGCAGGCCGCGGGAGACGACGAAGCGCTTGCGCCCGGTCGCCGCCATCGCCAGATAGCCGGCAGAGGCAACCGAGGAGGGGCCCTCGTAGAGACCGGCATTGGAGACGGGCAGGCCGGTCAGCTCCGACATCGCCGTCTGGAACTCGAACATCACCTGCAGGCCGCCCTGGGAGATCTCCGGTTGGTAGGGCGTGTACGGCGTCAGGAACTCGGAGCGCTGGGTGATCGCGTCGACGATCGCCGGCACATAGTGGTCATACATTCCGGCACCGACGAAGCAAACCTGCACTTCGGCGTCGGCGTTGCGAGCGGCGAGCGCTGCCATTCGCTCGAAGACCTCGGCCTCGCTCATCCCGTTTGCCAGCTCCAGCGGGCGGCCCAGGCGCAGCGGCGTCGGAATCTGGTCGAAGAGCTCGTCGATCGAGCCGACGCCGATCGTGGCGAGCATCTCGGCCCGGTCCTCGGGCGTCGCGGAGGTGTAGCGGGTCACAGCAGCAAGGCTACGGAAGCCGCGGGCGGGGCACCCTAGGCCTTTTCCAGCATCTTGCGGTATTCATCGGCCCCGAGCAGCGCCCCGCGCTCCTCGGGCGCGGTCAGCTTGACCTTGACCAGCCAGCCCTCGCCATAGGGATCCTCGTTGATTTTCTCCGGAGTGTCTTCGAGGGCGTCGTTGACCTCGACGATCTCACCCGACATCGGCGCGATCACGTCGGAGACCGCCTTGACAGACTCGACCTCGGCATAGGAGGCGTCTTTGACGATCGTCGCGCCGACCTCGGGCGGGTCATAGAAGACGACCTCCCCAAGGCTGTCCTGGGCGTACCAGGTGATCCCGAAGACCGCGTGCTCGTCGCCCTCGAGCCGCGCCCAGTCGTGCTGGTCGTGGTAGAGCAGATCGTCGGGGTAGCTCGCGTCGGGCACGTCACTTCTCCTTGCGGTAGAGGGGCCTGGAAGCTATCCGGGCCGGCCGTCGCTTGCCGCGCACGTCGATCTCGACCTCGCTCCCGGGCTCGGCCAGGTCGGTGCGCACGTAGGCCATTCCGATGCCGATCTCCAGCGAGGGGGAGAAGGTGCCCGAGGTGACGACCCCGACCTCCTCGCCGTCGGCAAGCACGGAATTGCCCTGGCGGGGAATGCCGGCACCCTCGATCTTGAAGGGAGCGAGCTGTTCGGCGGGACCCTCGCGGCGCGCCTGAGCCACCGCCTCGGCGCCGACGAAGCCGGTCTCCTCCTTGCAGCACCAGCCAAGGCCGGCCTCGATCGGATTGCGCTCCGGGGTCAAGTCGTTGCCGTGCAGGTGAAAGCAGACCTCGAGCCGCAGCGTGTCACGGGCGCCCAGTCCGCATGGCACGACGCCGGCATCGAGCAGCTCGGCCCAGATCGGCGGCGCCACCTCGGGATCGATCAGCAGCTCGACCCCGTCCTCGCCGGTGTAGCCGGTGCCGCAGATCAGCGCCGGCCGGTCGCCGACGCGACCCCGCGCGACCCGCATCCGCGGCGGCAGCTCGAGCCCCAGGGCGCGGGAGAGGATGCCGCGGGCGTGCGGGCCCTGCACGGCGAGCATCGCGTAGCGATCGGCGACGTCACGGACGGCGACGTCGCTGAACTGGCGACTCCAGCGCCCCAGCCAGGCCAGATCGGCTTCGTGGTTGGCCGAGTTGGTGACGATCAGGTAGCGATCGCCGCCGAGCCGGTAGGTGAAGAGGTCATCGAGCACACCGCCCTCCTCGTTGCAAAGGCAGGAGTACTGGGCGCCGCCAAGCCCGATCGCCGCAACGTCGTTAGAGAGCAGCCGCTGCAGAAAGGCGAGCGCCCCCGGCCCCTCAACCTCGACCTCGCCCATATGAGAGACGTCGAACATCCCGGCATGAGTGCGCACCGCCGAATGCTCCTCCCGAATCCCCTCGTACTGAACGGGCATCTCCCAGCCAGCAAAGTCAACGAGCTTCGCCCCCAGCTCAACGTGCTTTTCGCGCAAAGGCGTCGACCGAAGGCTCAAGCGCGCAAGCGTATTGCCTGAAGCTGGCACGCCGAGGCGCCGGCATCGGCCATGCGGTCTGCGCGAATGTATCGCCGGCCCCGCGTCGAGGGCCATCGGCAGGCCCTCCTCACGAACTCCCGCGAAGCGGCGGGAGGAGGGCCTGCCGATGGCCCTCCCTCACCCGGATCTACTCTTTGAGGAAGCCGGGAACGTCGATGTCGTCGTCCGAGACGCGCAGTTTGCGGATGTCCGTGTCCTCGGCCGAAATCCGCGGCCGACTCTCATAACGGCGCCGCACCCGCTGCGGTGAGCGAGCCAAGAGCTCAAACCCCTCGAAGCCGGTGGCGATGACGGTGACCCGGACCTCGTCTTTCATCGACTGGTCGACGACTGATCCGAAGATGATGTTGGCGTTGTCGTCGGCCTCGGCCTGGACGAGCTGCGCCGCCTCGTTGACCTCGAAGAGTCCGAGATCCTCCGGACCGGTGATGTTGAGCAGCATCCCAGTGGCGCCCTTGATCGACTCCTCGATCAGCGGCGAGGTGATCGCCGCCTTGGCGGCGTCGAGGGCGCGGGCCTCGCCGGAGGCCGAGCCGACCCCCATCAAAGCCGAGCCGGCGTCGCGCATGATCGTCCGCACGTCGGCGAAATCGAGGTTGATCAGGCCGGGGATCGTGATCAGGTCGGTGATGCCCTGAACGCCCTGGCGCAGGATGTCGTCGGCCTGGCGAAACGCCTCGAGCACGCTGGTGCGCCGCTCGACCGCCTGCAGAAGCTTCTCGTTGGGGACGATGATCAGGGTGTCGACGTTGTTGCGCAGCTTCTCGATCCCCTCGAGCGCCTGCTGCATCCGTCGTTTGCCCTCGAACTCGAAGGGCTTGGTCACTGCGCCGACCGTCAGCGCGCCGATCTCTTCCTTGGCGATCTCGGCGATCACCGGCGCCGAGCCGGTGCCGGTGCCGCCACCCTCGCCGGCCGTGACGAACACCATGTCGGCGCCCTTCAATGCCTCCTTGATCTCGTCGCGGCTCTCGGCCGCGGCGCCTGCCCCGACCTCGGGGTTGCCGCCGGCGCCAAGGCCTCGTGTCAGCTCCTGGCCGATCGAGAGCTTGATGTCGGCGTCACACGCCTGCAGCGCCTGGGCATCGGTGTTGACGGCGACGAACTCGACGCCACGAATGCCGGCATCGACCATGCGACTGACGGCATTTGTGCCGCCGCCGCCGGCGCCGACCACCTTGATCACCGCTAGGTATGTGGATTCCATCTCCCGATTTCTCCAGCCACCGACCTGAAGGTCAGCGTTTGAGTTGAGCCTGAGTTGAGCCTTTGATCTGTCCGAAGCTACAGCAATGCTTAAGGGTTCAAGGGTAAGCCAGCAACTACGGAAATTGCGCCCAACGTAAGGTATTGGGCGGAGTCTGTCAAACGAGCGGGCGGTGTCGTGCAAGGCGAATGTCTATAGGCCTACTTGAGGGTTGACCCAATCTAACCCTATGGTCGAGGGTTTAGGGGAGCGGCGGCAGTGTATGCCCAGAGCCGCCTCGTGCAGCATGTCCCGGCACGTGTAGGTCTACATAATCGAGCGTGGTCACGGAGGGATCGGCGAGTACAGCGGCCGCGGCCCGCCACTTGCGCCCGGCCTGGGTCGAGTCCCCGAAGCGCAGTTCGATTCCCGAGGTGAGCGTGACGTCCACACCGCTTTCGCCGAGATAGCTGCCTTCGACGTAGGGGCGGAGTCGCGGCGGCGTGGCTCCAAGGACCCTGGCTTGTTCGAGTACGGAGCCCTGCAGGCGTGGTCCCTTCGGGGGAGCTTCAAGCGGCAGCTCGGGAAGGCTGCCTTCCTTCGGCGGTGGCAGCCAGGCGAGGATCGTGCCATCAGCGGCGACGGCGACAGCGCTCGAGCCGCTGCCGATCATTGCGGCCGGCTCGCTCGAAACCAAGCTCGGGGCCACTGTCGTGTCGCTGAAGAGACGCTGGTAGACGAAGGCAACCAGGATCACCGCACCGATCAGCCCGACTGTGCCCCGCAACCACCTCACAGCGCCCAGCCCTCGGGCCAGCGAACGTCTCCGAGTACCTGCACCTCGGGCTCGAGCACCACACCGAAACGCTCGTGCACGCGCCGCCGGCCCTCGGCCATCAGCTCGAGCACGTCGGCCGTCGTCGCCGCGCCCTCGTTCTCGACGAAGTTGGCGTGCTTCTCGGAGAAGCGGGCACCGCCTTGGCGAAGACCGCGGCAGCCCGCTGCCTCGAGCAGCTGGCCGGCGCTGCGACCCGCAGCTCGCTCCTCGTCGGGGTTCTTGAAGGTCGAGCCAAAAGTCTTGATGCCGGAGGGCTGCGCCTCGCGGCGCTTGCCCCGCATCGCCTCGAGCCGCGCCCTGATCGCAGCGGGGTCGTCGGCGGTCAGCTTGAACGAGGTCCTGGCGATGACCTCGCCAGGACCGAGGTTGGAGCTGCGATAGGCGAACTCGAGATCGCCGGGGACGCGTCGGTCGCTGCCGGCAGCGGTGCAGACGTCGACCCACTCGAGGACCTCGGCCAGCTGGCCGCCGTAGGCATTGGCGTTCATCTTCACCGCTCCGCCCGCGGTGCCGGGGATGTTGACGCCGAACTCGAGCCCGGCGAGGCCCCAGCCGGCGGCCTTGGCTGAGGCCGAGGGCAGGCGGGCACCGCCACCGCACAGCAGCATCTCCCCCTCGCGCTCGATCGTCGCCAGATCGCCATCGAGCTTGATCGCCAGTCCCCGGAAGCCGGCGTCGGCCACCAGCAGGTTGGAGCCCGAGCCGACCACCCCCAGCGCCAGACCCTCCTCGCCGGCCCAGGCAAGCAGCTCCGTCAGTGCCTGCTCGGAAGAAGGGCGGGCGAACCACTCGGCGGGTCCGCCGGTGCGGACGGTCGTCAGCCGCGCCAGCGGAAAGTCGCGCTGCAGCCCCTCCGGAACTGCCTTCATCCCTCGTCCTCCTCGACCAAAGCCTCGCCGAGCTTGAAGATGTCGCCGGCACCGATCGTGACCAGGATGTCGCCAGGGCCAAGCCGCGGACTCAGCGCTTTCCGGGCAGCCACCGCGGTCGGCAGCCACCAGACCCGCTTGCCCCCGTTGCGCTCGGCCGCGGCCTCGGCCACCTGCAAGCCACTGACTCCGGCCAGCTCCCCCACCGGCTCCTCGCGCGCCGGGTAGACGTCGAGCACGACGACCTCGTCGGCGAGGGCCAGGGAGGCACCGAAGCCCTCCGTGAAGGCCTTGGTCCGCGAGTAGAGGTGGGGCTGGAAGGCCACGATCAAGCGCTTGGGCTCCAGCTCGCGCAGAGCCGAGAGGGCAGCGCGGACCTCGGTCGGGTGGTGAGCGTAGTCGTCATATATGCGTGCGCCGTTGCACACACCCTTCAGCTCGAGCCGCCTCCGCACCCCAGGAAAGCCCGCAAGCGCCGCCGCCGCCCCGCTGACTTCGCCCTTTTTCGCCGTATGGGCGACTAAAGGCGAAGTCAGCGATCGGTCGGAGGCGATGCCGGTGAGCTGCAGTGCGGCTAGGGCGGCGCGAGCGTTGAGCAGGTTGTGGCGGCCGGGGACTGCGAGCGGCAGCTCCGCCGGGCCTGGCGTGGACGCGCCAAACTCCACGATCCTGCGTCCCTCGCCGAGCTCGTCGAGGCCGCCGCCAGCCGGGATCGCGACACCGTCGGCCGGAGCAACGAACTGGTGAAAGGCGCGGCGCAGCTCGGCGACCGAGCCCCAGCGGCTGTGGTGGTCCATCTCGAGGTTGGTGACGACGGCGATCTCGGGCTTCAGCTCCAGGAAGCTGGCATCGCTCTCGTCGGCCTCGGCGACGACCCACTCCCCACCCCCCCAGCCGGCGTTGACCGCCTCCGGCCCCAGGCCGGGCACCTCACCGCCGACGAAAAAGGCCGGCTCGGCGCCCAGCGCCCGCAGTGCCCAGACCAGCATTGCGGTCGTCGTCGTCTTGCCGTGGGTTCCTGCAACCGCGATCAGTCGCTTCTCGGCACAGAGCTCGGCCAGCAGGGCGCCGCGATGGATCGGCTCGATCCCACGCTCGCGAGCAAGCGCCAGCTCCGGGTTCTCGTCCCCGATCGCGGTCGATACGACCACCTCGGCGTCCTCCGGGAGATTGGCACTGTCGTGGCCGACCGCCGGTTCGAGTCCCGCAAGCCGCAGTCGCTCCATATAAGAGGAGTCCGCCCGGTCGCTGCCGGTCACCGTCGCGCCGAGCTCCGCGCAGACCAGCGCCAGGCCGCTCATCCCGGCGCCGCCGATGCCGATGAAGTGCAGTCGCCGGCCAGGCCAGGCCGTCACGACCACACTTCCATTTCATCGGCGGCGCCGAATGGCGGCAATGAAACGCGAAGGGTCATTCAGCGGCCGCCAATACCTCGCCGGCGATGCGCCGGGCCGCGTCGGGACGGGCGAGCGCCGCCGAGGCCGCCGACATCGCAGCGAGCCGGGCCTCGTCGGCCAGCAGCCCGCCCACACAATCCGCAAGCAGGCCGGCGTTCAGCGAGGAGTCCTCGACCACCTCCGCCGCACCAGCCGCCTCCATCCAGGCGGCGTTGGCGCTCTGGTGGTCGGCGGTCGCATGCGGGTAAGGAACGAGAATCGCCGGACGACCCGCAGCCGTCACCTCGAAGAGCGAACCCCCGGAGCGGGCCAGAACCAAGTCACTGGCGCCAAGCACGTCGCCGAGGTCGGGCTCGTAGGCGAGCAACGTGTAACGCTCGCGCCCCGGCGCCTCCGCCAACCGCAGCTTCAGCTCTTCGTAGTCGCGCCGACCGGCGAGGTGGATGACATGGAAGTCGCGGGCCTCGCTGCCCGCCCCCTCAGCGAACGCCTCGATCGCCGCCAGGTTGATCGAGCGGGCCCCTTGGCTGCCGCCCATCACCAGCAGGCAGCGGGCATCGTCGTCGATGTGGAAACGCCGCCGCGCCTGCGTCCGGTCGGCGCGCAGCACGGCGTCGGGAACGGGACGGCCGGTGACCAGATAGCGCTCCCCCTCCCTGCCGGCAATCGGGAAGGCGAGGCAGACGCGCCTCGCCCTATTCGCCAGCAGGCGGTTTGCCAAGCCGAGATGACTGTCGGCCTCGGTCAGGACCAGCGGCGTGCGCCGCACCGTCGCCGCCATCCCGGCGGGACCGGCGACGAAGCCGCCGCCGCCGAGGACGACGTCGGCGCGGCGGCGGCGGATCGCGGCCCAGGCCGCGCCTATCGCGCCAACGGCCTCGGCCGCCACGACGGCCGCCCGCAGCGGATTTCTGCGGTCGATCCCACGCACCTTCAGGAAGTCGATCTCGTAGCCGGCAGCGGGCACCAGCTCGGCCTCGATCCGCTCGCGCGTGCCGAGGAAGGAGACCTCCGCACCGCTAGCCCGAAGCTCGGCGGCGACGGCTATCGCCGGCACGACGTGGCCGGCCGTTCCGCCCGCTGCCACTACGACTCTGGGCACTTTTTCCACGATTCGGTTTGCTCCTTTTGCGAACAGGCGAACGCCCGCCCTCGACGACGCGCAGTTTGCCAGCGCCAGCGGTCCCTCCGCGGGCGACGTTGAGGATCAGGCCGACAGCGAAGAGCGTGGCGAGCAGGCTGCTGTTGCCATAGGAGACGAAGGGCAGCGGCACGCCGGTCAGCGGCGCCAAGCCCATCACGGCAAAGAGGTTGATCGTCGCCTGGGCCAAAATCAGCGACGTGAGGCCGGCGACGAGCAGCTTGCCGTAGCGATCCTTGGCCTGCTGGGCGACCCGCAGGCCGGCGTAGCCGAGCAGCGAGAAGAGGCCGACGACGCCGAGGATCCCGACCATGCCGAGCTCCTCACCGATCACGGCGGAGATCATGTCGGTGTGCGCCTCGGGCAGGTAGAAGGCCTTCTGCACGCCGTTGCCGATGCCGACGCCGAAGAAGCCGCCGGAGCCGAGCGCGATCTTGGCCTGCGCCGCCTGGAAGCCGGCGCCGGCGGCCTCTGAGCCGGGGTGGAGGAAACCGGTGAGGCGGGCCATCCGGTAGGGCTCGACGACGGTCATCAACAGCGCGAGCACGCCGAGGCCGAGAGCGATCTTGCCGATGTCGGCAGGGCGGGCGCCGGCGGCGATCAGGGTCGCGCCGACCGAGAAGGCAACGACCATCGTCGTCCCCATGTCCGGCTCGGCGACGATCAGCAGGCAGGCCGTGGCGGTGACCAGCAGGAACGGCATCAGGCCCTGCAGCGAGCGCACCCGCTTCGGTTCGCGCGCCAGCAGGTCGGCGCCGTAGAGGATCAGCGCCACCTTGGCCAGCTCCGAAGGCTGGAACTGCAGCGAGCCGGGGCCGAGCCAGCGGCTGGCCCCGTTGGCGCTGGTGCCGGCGACGAGAACGACGAAGAGGAGGAAGAGCGAGGCGACGAGCAGAGCTGGGGTGATGCGACGAACGGCGACCAGGCCGTGGCGCGCGGTCAGGTGCATGACCAGCAGCCCGGCGGCGCCGAAGATCAACGTCCGCTTCAGGTAGAAGGCGCTGTCGGCGAGATTGCCGTTGCTGAGGATCTGCGTGGTCGAGCTAGCCGAGAAAACCATCACGGCGCCGAGCGCGAGCAGGCAGAGGGTGGCGGTGAGCAGCAGGTTGTACTCAGTCGAGTGGGCGACGACGCGCGAGCGCTTCTTCTTGCCCTTGGCGCCCTTCTTCGATTTGGCCGCCCTGGCGGCCCGACCGAGGGCAAGGGTGCTCATGCGAGCGTCCCGACGATCTGGCGAAAGCGCTCGCCGCGGCGTTCGAAGTTCTTGAAGGCGTCGAAGCTGGCGCAGGCCGGCGAGAGCAGCACCGTCTCGCCGGGCTGAGCAGCGGCGGCGGCGAGGCGCACCGCTTCGTCGAGGTCCTCACAGAGGTGCAGCTCGACACCGGCCACGACTGCCGGCGCGAGCGCCTCGGCGAGGCGCCCGACCGAGGCGCCGTTGAGATAACAGGCGCGACAGCGCTCGCGCACCGGGTCAAGCAGTGGCGCGTAGTCCTCGCCCTTCTCACTGCCACCGAGGATCGCGTGGACTCCGCCCTCGAAGGCACGCAGGCCCACCGTCGCCGAGGCGACGTTGGTCGCCTTGGAGTCGTTGACAAACCGCACGCCACCAATCTCCCCCACCGGCTCGAGCCGATGGGCGACGCCGGCGAAGCTGCGCAAGCCCTCGCAAACGGCTTCTCGGGGGAGCCCCATCGAGAGCGCCGCAGCGGCGGCCGCCATCGCGTTCTCGACGTTGTGCTCGCCGAAGAGGCCGAGCTCGGAGACGGCAAGCAGCGGCTCGCCGTCATAGAAGATCGTCCCCTCGGCGACGGCGACTTCACAGTCGGGCCCGCCGCCATGACAGAAGCCGACGCGCCGGCCGCAGCCACCGAGATCGATGTCGGCGAGCGCGGCATCGTCGGCGTTGAAGATCGCGACATCATCATTGCCCTGGTTGGCGAATATCCGCAGCTTTGCCGCCAGATAGGCCGCGAGATCGCGATGCCGGTCGAGGTGATCGGCCGCGAGGTTTAGGAAGACAGCGCACTCCGGGGCAAAGGCAACGCTGTCCTCGAGCTGGAAGCTCGACGCCTCGCAGATCACCGTTGCATCGGCGTCAATCTCATCCGCCAGCGAGGAAAGCGGCCGACCGACATTGCCGGCCACGGCAACCGGCTCACCAGCTGTTCTGTAGACGTGCCCCAGCAGCTCAACGGTCGTCGTCTTCCCGTTCGTCCCGGTAACCGCAAGGAACCGATTCGGGATCGCCCGCCAGGCCAGCTCCAGCTCCCCAACCACATCGACCCCCCGCTCCAGAGCCGCCGCGATCACCGGCGCCTCCCGAGGAACCCCAGGGCTCTTGACCACCGTTCGCACCCCATCGAGGAGCGCCACTCCATCTGCATCCAGCATGACTTCGACACCAACCCCCCGAAGCCCTGCAAGCCCAGAAGGACGCCCAGAGTCAACCGCCTTGACGTCAGCCCCACGCTCCGCAAGGAGCCGAGCCACGGCCTGTCCCGACCGAGCCAATCCCACGACCAGAAACGGACCCTCCGGAAGCTCCGGGCGAGTCTTCCTGGGCGGCGGCGCACTCATCAGAGATAGCTTCGCGCCTAAAAGCTCGGACCCTGTGCGAGCAGGGAACGGCGGGCGGGGCGGGAGCCCCTACCCAAAACACTCAAGAGCAGCCTTCGGCTACTCGTTTTGGGTAGGGGCTCCCGCCCCGCCCCAATCCCTACCGCCCAATCGACTGCTGATACAGCGTGAACCCAATCCCCGAGCAAACAGCCGCAATGATCCAGAAGCGAAGCATGATCTTGGTCTCAGACCAGGCCATCATCTCGAAATGATGGTGCAGCGGAGCCATCAGAAAGACGCGGCGGCGGAAGGTTTTGAAGGAGAAGACCTGGATCGCGACCGAGAGCGCCTCGATCACGAAAATGCCGCCGATCAGGATCAGCAGCACCTCTGTCTGCGTCATCACCGCAAGCGCGCCGATTGCGCCGCCGAGGCCGAGTGAGCCGGTGTCCCCCATGAAGATCGAAGCGGGGAAGGCGTTGAACCAAAGGAATCCGATGCAGGCGCCGACCAGGCAGGCGGAGAGCAGGGCGAGGTTCTGCTGCTCGTTGGTGACGAAGGCGATCGCCGTATAGGCGAGCAGGACGATCGCGCACGATCCGGCGGCAAGGCCGTCGAGGCCGTCGGTCAGGTTGACGCCGTTGGAGGTGCCGGCGATGACGAGGAAAACGAGGACGAAGTAGAGGACCGGGCCGAGGTCGACGCTGGCGTCGCCGATGCGGAAGTAGAGGACCGGCTCGAGCCCGACCTCGTGACGCGCCACCCACCAGAGGCCGAAGGCAAGCAAGACCTGGAAGAGCAGCTTCCAACGGGCCGAGAGGCCGAGCGAGCGCCGCTTGACGATCTTGATGAAGTCATCGGCGAAGCCGATCGCCGCGCAACCCATCGCGACGCCGAAGACCGCCAGGCTCTGCGCATCACGGTCGGAGAGGATCAGGTAGGGCACGCAGATCGAGGCGAAGACGATCAGGCCACCCATCGTCGGCGTCCCCGCCTTGGCGAGGTGCTCCTGCGGCCCGTCCTCGCGAATGTGCTGTCCGAACTCCTTCACCCGTAGGTACTCGATGAACTTGGGGCCGAGGAAGATGCAGATCAGCATCGCCGCCATGCCGGCGATCAGGACTTCACCCATGTCAGGCGCAGCTCCCTCTGCCGCGGTGGGGGCGAGAGGTGTCAGATATGGACTCGCCCCCACTCCCCGGGGCTGCCTGCCCCAGATCGACGAGTTGGCGGAGGGTCTCGGCGACGCTCTCCAGGCCGGCCGAGCGCGAGCCCTTGACGAGGATCGTGTCGCCGGGCTCGACCTGGGCCGCGAGCAGCTCAGCCGCCTCCTCGGGGTCGGCGACCAGCTCATCGGGGTCGTAGGCCCGAGCCGGCTCGCCGACGCCGACCAGCAGGTCGACACCCTCCGCGCGGGCGCCGGCACCGATCTCGCGGTGGTAGCCCTCGGCAGCGGGGCCGAGCTCGGCCATCTCGCCGAGCACGGCGATCCGCCGCCCCCCGCCGAGCGAGGCGAGGTGGCTCAGCGCGGCGCGCATCGAGACCGGGTTGGCGTTGTAGCAGTCATTCACCAGGACGATTCCGTCGCCCATCTCGAGGCGCTCGCCCCGAAAGCGGGAGAAGCCTATG
>Ga0136846_1243571_pt1 | contig 13324 bp, 14 predicted proteins | sample HopSoiMetagenom2_FD_96841 | JGI IMG/M metagenome (GOLD analysis project Ga0136846, IMG submission 96841) | Grasslands soil microbial communities from Hopland, California, USA - 2 Assembly 2016 (version 4) | ecosystem: Environmental > Terrestrial > Soil > Grasslands | place: USA: Hopland... | reverse complement strand
GGACCAGCGGAGCTGGTGGAGGGGTCTTGTGGCGGAAGAAGGCCCCTTCGTCGCGCTGCGCGCGCCACCTCCCCTGCCAATGCAGGGGAGGAGACAGCCGCCGTCCAACCGCTTGCCCGCTCGGGCAAATGACTCTCTTGCGGCTGGGGCTTGCACACGCGCTTGGGGCCGAGCTTCACCGTCAACCGATCGACCAGCCGCGCCAGCTCGCGCTCGCCGCCCGGCTCCTCGATCAGGCTATCCTGCGCCGACGACAGGCTTTCGGCCCAGTCGGCAGTCAGCGCGAACGCATCGAACCCGAACTCCGGGTTCAACTCCGCCGCCTTGTCGAAAAACAGGCGCTGAAGATGCTTCGGCTCGCGGCTCGGGATCGACGTCGCGACCGAGGCGACGGCGGTGGTCCCATCGACCCGATAACCGGTCAGCGACAGCCGCCGCGCACCCAGATGTCGCTGCTGCAGCTGGAGCACCAGCTCGGGGATCAGCCGCTCGAGCGCCTGGCCAGCCGCTTCGGGATGGGTCGCCGGCTCCTCCAGCTTCAGCAACGCTCGCGGTTGCCGCTCGGCTGGGACGGCGGTCAGCGGCTCCGGCTTTCGCCCAAGCGCGCGGTCTAGCGCATCGACCGGATTATCGGCCTCGCGGAACCGCCGTGCGAGTGCCCGTCGCTCGATTCCGGCCAGCGTGCCGATCGTCTTCAGCCCAAGCCGCTGCAGCACGTGCACTGCCTCGGGCGGAAGCCGCAGCGCCGCCACGGGCAAGTCCGCCAGTTTCGCGCCAGTGTCCCTGGTGCAGATCGTCGCCGACTTCTGACCGTAATGCGCCAACGCCCAGGACGCCGTCGCCGTCGGCGCAATCGCCATCCGTACCGACAGCCCGATCGCTGCAAAGCGCTTCCGGATATCCGCGACCAGCCCACGCTCGCCGCCGAAGAGATGCGCGACCCCGGTCACATCCAGCCGGAGCCCATCGTCATCCACTTCGACCAGCGGAGACCAGCGCCCGGCCCAGCGCGCGAGCGACTGCACCAGCGCCGCATCGCCCTCCGGATCGGCAGGCATCGGCATCAATGTCGGGTCGAGCGCCTTGGCGTCGGTCACTCGCGCCCCCGGCTGCGCGCCTCGTTCCGCCGCAGCCCGCGTCACTGCATAGATGATCGGCCCGTGAGACCCTTCGACGGTCAGGATGACCGGCGCGTCAGGCGCGCAATCGGCGGTCCTCGCCCAGCGCTCGATCGCCAGTCCCGGCAACCAGATGGAAGCGATCCGCCTCATGCGAAATGCGCCACCGCCCCGGCGGGATTCCTCGCGCCCGGAACAGCTCGACATCCCACGCCGGCACGCCCGATGCCCGCGGGTCGAGCGAATTGGGCAGCGACGGCGCACTCGCAATTCGCCACCGCATCCGGGCGCCGCTGAGGTTGGCGTGGCCGCCAAGCCGAATCAAAAAGGCGGCCACGCCGGACCGCTCCGAAGCGACTGCAAGCCGCCGCGTCGCGGTGAAGTCGATCACCTTGGGATCGCCCCACAATTCGCCGATGACGCAGGACAAAGCCGCGCATCTCAGGCCCTCTTCCATTGCCCAGAGAGCATCCTTGGCGTCGCGCGCCTCGACATGGATGAAGTCGCGGTTCGGTAACCCCGGCGGATGAACCCGCCCCGCTTCCAGGATCGCCATCCGGTCCTGGATCCACAGCATCGGCTTGGTCCCCTCCACCTGCGCCAACAGGAACCCCGCCCAGCCGCCGTCGCGCGGATGCGCGGCGAACAGCTCGGACAGAGTGGGGCTGGGCGGCGCAGGCAAGTGCCAACGCTCGCCCAACCCGCTGGGGAGACGATCCAATATGGCCGGCCGGACTGGCGCGGAGACAGCTCCGCCGGCGACCAGAGACAAGCCTCGTGCCACACGACTCACAACGTTTTTGTTCTACTTTTGTTCTTTATCCGGTGAGTCGGATGGGAGAGTCAATCCTGCGACTCGGCAGCGCTTCAAGTTGACGATTCAAACCAAATGGTCGTTTTGCGCCACTAAGGCAGTGGAGTGATCAACTAATGCGCAAACTCGTCCTGCTTGTTCTGCTTCTTGCTGTCACGACACCGGCATCGGCCGCGCCACCCGGAAGTGCCCAGAACTTCCTTGATCGCGCCCACCGTCTGAAGTCGAAGGGGCCGTTCGCATTCTTCGACAGCGACTATGGCCGCTTGAAGGCCGAGGCGACCGCGGCGGGGAAGGGGATCGGGGATGATCGCATTGCGGCGGAAAAGAGCGGAAGGCCGATCCTTTATTGCTCGCCGTCCGCCCGAGCCGAGCTTGGCAGCTTCGAATTTATCGACGGTCTGGACGCGATTCCCGCGGCCGAGCGCGCCCGCATGAGCCTCAAGGAAGCGATGCTGCGCGTTCTCCAGAAGAAGTACCCCTGCCGCCGTTAGCGGCCGCGCCAGCTACTCGCAGCCAAGCGGACGACCAAAGGCGTCAGGCCGCGGTGCGCCGACGCATGGTAGATCGAGTTCACTTCAAGCTCCTTGCACAGGCGGCGATGGGCCTCACCGAGGGCATGGTAGGGCAAGCCCGGAAGCAGATGATGAAGCGCATGATAGCGCAGGCCGACGGGGGCCCATAGCGCGGGGAGGGTGCCCGGCGGCGGGACGTTGACGCTGTCGAGATACTGGGCGGTCACCGACATCGGGTCGCCGTCGTTCTCCCACAGGTGCGCGACCAGGGTGCGGACCTGATTGAGGAACATCACGCCCGACGCGACACCGAGAAAGATCAGGAAATCGCGCAGCGGAATGATTCCGGTTGCGACCATCGCAATCAATGCGATCGCCCAGATGCTGCAGGCCGCTTCCTGCCAAGCCCAGTCCCGGGCAAATTCGCCTTCGGGAGCGGGGCGGACGAACTTCGGGTTGATCTGAAGGCCCGAATATTTGCCAACGACCGCGGCGCGCAGCTTCTTCGACAGCATCGAAAGCGGCGCCAGGATCCCAAAGCGGATCAGCATGCCAATCGGCGCCAGCGAGGCGGCGATCAGGAACAGCGGAAGTGTCCATGGGTGCATAAGCGCCAGCGGCAGATATTCGGGATCGTCGACCGTCCCGTAATAACGCTTGGCGTGGTGCTGATTGTGGACGCCTTCGTACATGAAGCTCGGGACGAACAGCGGCACGCCGACGACCAGGTTCCAGGTGAAGCGGAAGCCCTTTACCGCGCCCTTCTTGATATGGGTCAGCTCGTGGATGAACGAGCCGGCGCGGTAGAGCGCAAGCACGGCGACAACGGCGCTGGCCAACGCCAGTGGCCAATGAAGCGCCATCGTCGTGAACAAAGCCGCGTAGCCCAGCAACGCCGAACCGAGCATGTCGGCCCAGTAGATGGCGTCGTTCGGCACGTTGAGGTCGCGCGTCAGGTTCGCCGCCGCCTTCAACATGGTGGCGTCATCTTTGATTGGCGCGCCCTTACGTTGCGTCTGGGCAACGTCGGTCGTGCGATCGAGGGTCGCGGTATCGGTCATAACTCTTTGCAAGCCTTGGCTTGTGCCACGAGATAGTGGCGGGACTTAGGCGTCTCAACCTTAACTGGCGCTTGGCGCCCTGAACGGCTAGCCAACGCCGCCATGAGCAGTGCACCCGTAACGATCCGCCCCGTCGTCACCAAGAAGGACAAGAAGGCCTTCGTCGACTTCGCGTGGGAAGCCTACAAGGGCGATCCCGCCTGGGTGCCTCCTCTGAAAGACGAGGTCCACGGATTAATCACGCCGGGCAAGAACCCGTGGTTCGAGCATGGCCGCGCCCAGCTGTGGCTCGCCGAGCGCGGCGGCAAGGTCGTTGGCCGTATCAGCGCCCAAGTCGACGACCTTGTCCAGGAACATATGGGCAAGGGCATCGGCAACTGGGGCTTCTTCGACGCGCTCGACGGCGAAGCGGCCGCGAAGCTGATCAAGACCGCCGAGGACTGGCTCCGCAAGGAAGGCATGACCAGCGCGCTGGGCCCGATCAGCCTGTCGATCTGGGACGAGCCGGGCCTCGAAATTGAAGGCTTCGCCGAGCCGCCGACCGCGATGATGGGCCACCATAAGCCCGAATATCAGCCGTGGATCGAGGCAGCGTGTTACACCAAGGCCAAGGACCTCGTCACCTACGGGCTCAACATCGAGCATTGGGAAGACCCGATGATCGACCGCCTGATCGCGATGGGCGAGCGCAATCCGAAGATCCGAATTCGCATGGTCGACAAGTCGAAGTTCGACCAGGAAGCGAAGCTGATCCTCAACCTGCTGAACGACGCCTGGTCGAACAATTGGGGTTACGTTCCGCTGACCGAGGCCGAGATCGCTTATGCCGGCAAGAAGCTGAAGCCGATCATTTTCGAAGAGCTCGTGCGGATCGCGGAGGTCGACGGAGAGCCGGTCGCGTTCATGCTCACCATCCCCGACATTAACGAGCTGACAGCCGATCTCAACGGCGAGCTATTCCCGTTCAATTTCATCAAACTGCTGTGGCGCCTACGGAAGCCCCGCACTCGCCGCCTGCGCGTCCCGCTGATGGGCGTCGCCAAGAAACTGCATGGTACCCGCCTCGCAAGCCAGCTTGCCTTCATGATGATCGAGTACACCCGGCGTGAAGGCACCAGGAAATATGGCGCCACGCACGGCGAGTTCGGCTGGATCCTTGAGGACAATAAGGGAATGCTGTCGATCGCCCAGCTGCCTGGGGCGTCGATCAACCACCGCTACAGGATTTACGAAAAGCACCTCTAGAGTCGATCGTCGGCACCCGGGTAGTGGTCCTGCGCGAATGGCCAGGCTTCTGAGACTTTAAATACCCGGTCGGCGTCAGAGCTTGATGCGAGGCGCGATGCTGACCCGGCCGGCGGTGAGATCCCGGATGCGGCCTTCATAGAATTGGGCGAGTTTCTCATGCGCCTCGCGGGCTTCCGCGCACGAGGAGGATTGCGCGCGGCTTCGCTCTTCCTGCTGCCGATGGAAGAGATAATTGAGATCGTCCATGGCTTGGGCGTAGGATGATTCTCCCTTGTTTGCATTAACTTAGGAGAGACGCGCCGCCATTTCGCTCAAGATCGAGCTGCATGAAAACGAGCCAGTCGCGCAGGTGCTGCGGCAGGTCGTAATAGGGTTCGCATTCCACGAAGCCGAGACTGCGGTAGAGCGTCTGCGCTTCCACCTGCTTTGGGCCTGTATCGAGCAACATCTTGCGATATCCGAGCCGCCGACCCTCCGCGAGGATGGCCTGTGCCAGCAGCTTCCCGACGCCCCGCCCATGAAAGCCGGGCGAAACGAACATTCGCTTCATCTCGCACGTCCCGTCGCTTAGCGGCCGAAGCGCGACGCAACCGGCAATCTCGCCCTCTTCTTCGGCCACGAGCAGCACACCTTGAGGCGGTGCGAATTCGCCAGGAAGGCGCGCCAGCTCCTCATCGAACTTCTGCGGATCGAAATAGCTATCGATTATGGCTCGGTCGGTCGCGTGCCGGGCGTAGTGCCACTCGATGAATTGCCGCATCAGCCGAGCTACCGCAGCATAGTCGCCGCGCGAACTGGCCGGCCGGACGATCAGACTATTTCCACCCACGTCGGAGCATGGTCGGACGCCTTTTCTTCGCCGCGCGCCCAGCGGTCGACGCCAGCATCCTTGAGCCTGTCCGCTGCCTCGGGCGAGCAGAGGAGATGGTCGAGGCGAAAGCCCAGGTCGCGCTGCCAGCAGCCGGCGGTGTAGTCCCAGAAGGTGTAAAGCTTCTCGTCGGTCGGGTGCAGCGCGCGAAGGGCATCGGTCCAACCCTGGTTGACGATCTGCCGCCACGCTTGCCGCGTCTCAGGCTGCATGACCGCGTCGTTGGCAGTTGCTCGCGCCGAGAAGACGTCGCGGTCCTCGGGCACGACATTATAGTCGCCGCACAGGATTGCCGGTCGCTCCTCCTTGAGGATCGCGGCAGCGCGCGCTTTCAGTCGCTCCATCCAGCGCAACTTGTAGTCGAACTTCTCGGTCCCGACGGGGTTGCCGTTCGGGAGATAGATTGAGGAGATGATCACGCCCTTGGCCTCAGCCTCGATGTAGCGACTGTGCGTGTCGTCGGGATCGTCAGGCAGCCCCATCTGGCGAAGCTGCGGACTGTCGCCCTTCGCCAAAATCGCGACTCCGTTGAAGCCCTTCTGGCCGTGCCAGACGGCGCCGTAGCCAGCGGCTTCGATGTCGGCGATCGGCAGCTGGTCATCAGCGCACTTCAGTTCTTGCAAGCACGCGATGTCGGGCTGCTCGCGCTCCAGCCATTCAATCAGCCGTGGGAGGCGGGCGCGGATGCCGTTGAGATTGTACGAAGCGACCTTCATCCCAGCCGCTTAGCGGGGACCGCCTAACCGGGGAAGCGCGCGTAGCCCCGGTCGGTGACCTTGTCGACGCACTCGCGGTAATCGGCGTAGCATTCGTCACCAGCGCGAACGACGCCGACCGTCGGCTCGCCCGCATCCCGTTTGGGCACCAGCGTGATCGGGACGGCCGCCGGCGTAAGCTGCGCGCCGGCGCCGGCGGCGAGCGTCAGCAGGATGCCGCTCATCGCTCCGCCGCCCACGGGGCGATTGAGGATGGCGACGCGATATTGTCCCTCGCTGATGGTGACGAGGTAGATCGCACCGGAGATATTGGGGAAGGAGACGAAGCCCTTCTGTTGGTATTCGGCATCGGTTCGAGCCGCCTCGCTGAAGACAAGGTGGCCTTGTGCATCATCCCAGGAGATGGAGGTGAGATAAGCGAAGACGGCGCCGGCTTCACTGAAGGACGGCCGCAGCGTGAGATAGGACCCTTCGAGCCACTGCACTGCCTGGCGGGTGTAGGATCCCATCGAGTCCGGGGAGAACGGCCGAAGTTCACCGTCCGCAGCGGGCTTTTTACCGCGCAGGCTGGTGCCGAGCGCGTCTTCGAGGCGCACGACCGTGGCCAGCGTGAAGGGGCGGCTGCCGGCCAGCGCTTTCTCGAGCGTGGATAGGCTGACCTTGGCCTCATCGGCGAGCCACTGGCGCGACAGGCGGCGCCGGGCGAGCTCTTCGCGAACGATGAGCGCGACTGCTTCGCTGCCTTCCTCGCTCAGTTCGGTCTGCATGGAATCGCCCCCGCCGGTGCGGACATCTCCGCACATTTCCGCACATCACGTCAATTCGCGAATCGCCGGTGCGGTGATTTCCAGACCTTTCCCGTGGCGAGTGAACCGCCGAGCGGGCAATGGGCACCCAGCATTGCATGGGGGCAATCATGCTCAGCTCACGGTTCACCACAGGCCTTGGAGGCCTTTTCGTCGTCACGGCAGTCCTGCTCGCGGTTCAGGTCGCGACGGGCGTTCAGGCGTTTCCGCTATGAGCCCGCTGTGGTCGGAAAAGGCGCTCGCGCATGCCGCGTGGGTAAAGGCCCTCGATCTAGGCCTGGTCCACGAGAACAAGGATGAAGCGAAGGCTGCGGAGAAAGAGCTCATCCGGCGGACGATCCGCCCGCGCCGGCACAGCTACGCGCTCTAGACGCTGAAGCTCGATCCGCAGCCGCAACCCGACTGCGCATTGGGATTCGTGACCTTGAACGCGGCACCACCGAGGTCCTCGACGAAATCGACGGCCGATCCACGCACGAGATCCAGGCTGACAGGGTCGACTACCAGCTTCACGCCATCGGTCTCGGCAATAGCATCTTCGTCGTCCGCGACCTCGGCCAGTTCGAACTTGTAGGTGAAGCCGGCACAGCCGCCGCCGTCCACTGCCAGGCGCAGGATCGCCGGCTTATGCTGGCGTTCTGCGATCCATGCGACGCGCTTGGCCGCATTCTCGGTCAGGCTGATCTGGGGTTCGGTCACGCTAGTGAGATAGGAAGCGCGCCGAGGCGCAGCAAGATTACTTGCCGACGCTCGGTCCGCCGATCGCGACCGCGTCCATTGAGGCGGCGCCCGAACGGCGTTGCATGGCGAGGACGTAATCGGTCGACTTCATGAAGGGGATCGGGTTCACGGCCTTGCCGTCGATCCGGACTTCATAGTGCAGGTGATTGCCGGTCGAACGGCCGGTCGATCCCATGCGGCCGACCTGCTGGCCGCGGACGATGTGCTGGCCGGGCGAAACGAGGATCGCCGACATGTGGCCGTAGCGGGTGGTGATGCCGCGGCCATGGTCGATCTCGACGAGGTTGCCGTAGCCACCGCTGTTCCAGCCGGCGCGAAGCACGGTGCCGTCGGCGGTTGCGTAGATCGGCGTGCCGTAGGAACCGGCGAGGTCGATGCCAGGGTGCATGGCGGCACCGGCATGGAACGGATCGGACCGAACGCCGAAGCCGCTGGTGAACTCGACGTTCGTCCTCACCGGCTTCTCGGCTGGGATCGCGATCACGCCATTCTGGAGCTGGTCGAGCTTCTTCCAATTGTCGAACAGCGCCTTGAAGGTTGAGTTGCCGGCACTCTCGAACGGGCCGCCCTGGCCGTCGGTGCTGCCGGGCTTGGCGGGGTAGAAGCCGAGGCGGCGAAGCGTGGCTTCGTCGATGTTCTGGCTCTGAAGCGCTGCGGCTAGGGCAATCTGGCGCTGCTCGATGGCTTGGACCCGGCGATCGGTTTCGGCGGCCAGCTTGGCGACGCGAGCCGAATAATCATCGGACGAAACGGTGGGTACGGTGGGAACAGCGGGAGCAACGGTGGCGAAGCGGGCGGTGGCGTAGCTCGACCAGGCAACGAGGCCCATCAGCACCAAAAAAAAGACCGCCTGGACGGGGGCGGAAACACGGAAGCGGCGAAGCTTTGAGCCGTCGTGGACGAATAGGTCGCGGTCGCGGAACAAGGCGCCCGTCGCTGCCAAAACTTGCGTCATCAGATCCCCGCTCCAAAAAGCTCACGCGAAGCGCGCCGAGGCGTGCAAGCGTCCGTTCCACCGATTTAAGGAGCTCCCCAGCCCCCGGATGCCAGCCCTGCAATTGCCCGTCGCAAGGTGGCGAGGAGAGGTGTCACCCCGAATGGTTAATGAATTCAACCTCTCTGGAACGTTCTAGGGATGAGTTGCGGGCTTAGCGGGATGAACCGAAGAAGCGTTCTCGTTACGGCCACGTCTGATAGCAATTTCAATCAATTGTGCGTCGCAGCAACCCGAAGCTGACAACGCGGCTGGCGAATCTTTCGCGACTGCCTTGCCGCTGCCTCAATCGGCTTTAAGAACGGCGTCGGGCCACGCCGTCCCAACGCGGCGCGTGCTCTCTGCAAGGAGAGTTTTTGTGACGACACCTGAATTGCGCCCCGCGCGCCCCCAATTCTCATCCGGTCCCTGTCCGAAGCCGCCCGGCTGGTCGGTCGACAAACTCGACACGCGCGTGCTCGGTCGGTCGCATCGCGGAGCGCTCGGTAAGGCGCGGCTGCAGGAAGCGATTGAGCGCACTCATGCGCTGCTCGAGCTTCCCGCGGACTACAAACTAGGCATTGTCCCGGCGTCTGACACCGGCGCGATGGAGATGGCGATCTGGTCGCTGCTCGGCACCCGCCCCGTGACGATGCTTGCTTGGGAGAGCTTCGGTGCGGGCTGGGTGACGGACGTCGCCAAGCAACTGAAGCTCGATGCCGAAATCCGCACCGCCGATTATGGCGAGATTTGCGAGCTTGGCGCGATCGATCCGGCCCAAGACGTGGTCTTCACCTGGAACGGGACCACCAGCGGAGTTCGGGTGCCAAATGGCGATTGGATATCCGCCGACCGCACTGGGCTCAGCATTTGCGACGCCACGTCGGGCGCATTCGCGCAAGATATCGACTGGGCGAAGGTCGATGTCGGCACCTTCAGTTGGCAAAAGGCGCTTGGCGGCGAAGCGGCGCACGGCATGCTGGTACTCAGCCCACGTGCGGTTGAGCGGCTGGAAAACGACCCCGCCCAGCGGCCGCTGCCGAAGATCTTCCGTCTGACCAAAGGCGGCAAGTTGATCGACGGCATTTTCAAGGGCGAGACGATCAACACGCCCTCGATGCTATGCGTCGAGGACTGGCTCCTCGCGCTCGATTGGGCTGAAAGCGTGGGCGGCTTGCAAGGGCTGATTGCGCGCGCCGATGCCAACGCCGCCGCACTCGATCGCTGGGTTCAATCTACCGGCTGGATCGAGCATCTGGTCGCCGACGAGGAGGTCCGGTCAAACACGTCGGTTTGCCTGCAATTCGCCGACCGCTCAGATGTTGAGGCCAACAAGGCGCGGCAGAAGGCGATGGCGAAGCTGCTCGAGGCCGAGGACGCCGCCTACGACATCGGCGCCTACCGCGACGCGCCCCCGGGCCTCCGCATCTGGTGCGGAGCAACCGTTGAAACAGCCGATATCGTAACGCTCGGGCCTTGGCTCGACTGGGCCTGGGAGCAAGTGAAATGACCGAACAAGTACGCGTTCTCATCGCCGATAAGATGGACCCCAAAGCCGCCGCGATCTTCCGTGAGCGCGGGACCCAGGTCGACGAAAAGCCGGGCCTGACGCCTGACGAACTCAACGAAATCATCGGCGATTACGATGGCGTCGCGGTCCGCAGCTCGACCAAGATCAATGCCGCGGCGATGGACGCCGCGGCCCCGCGCTTAAAGGTCATCGGCCGCGCCGGAATCGGTGTCGACACGATCGATGTGCCCGCCGCCTCAGCGCGTGGAATCGTCGTCATGAACACGCCGTTCGGTAATTCGATCACGACTGCCGAGCATGCCATCGCGATGCTGTTCGCGCTGGCTCGCGAAATCCCGCAGGCCGACCAGTCGACGCAATCGGGCAAGTGGGAAAAGAACCGCTTCATGGGCGTCGAGCTGGCCGGCAAGACGCTCGGCCTCATCGGATGCGGCAATATCGGATCGATCGTCGCCGACCGCGCTCATGGACTGAAGATGAAGGTCGTTGCTTACGATCCGTTCCTGTCGCCTGAACGGGCCGTGGAGCTTGGCGTCGATAAGGTTGATTTGGACGAGCTGCTGACTCGCGCCGACTTCATCACGCTCCACACGCCGTTGACCGACCAGACCCGCGGCATCCTGTCCCGCGAGGCGCTGGCAAAGACCAAACCCGGCGTCCGAATCGTTAACTGCGCGCGCGGCGGCCTGATTGACGAGGCGGCGCTCAAGGAAGGGCTGGAGAGCGGCCACGTCGCCGGCGCAGCGCTCGACGTGTTCGCGCAGGAACCGGCGAAGGAGAATGCGCTGTTCGGCACGCGCGGGCTGATCTGCACCCCGCACCTTGGCGCGTCGACCAACGAGGCGCAGGTCAATGTCGCGATTCAAATCGCGGAGCAGATGAGCGATTTCCTGCTGCTCGGGGGTATCACCAATGCCGTGAACGTACCGTCGCTCTCGGCGGAAGAAGCGCCGCGGCTCCGGCCTTACATGGCGCTGGCGGAAAAGCTCGGCCGGCTGGTCGGACAGATCGCTGGGAGCGAAATCCGCTCGATCGACGTCGAAGTCGAAGGCGCCGCAGCCGAGCTTAACATCAAGCCGATTACCGGCGCCGTGCTCGCGGGCGTCATGCGGACCTGGTCCGACACAGTGAACATGGTCAACGCCCCTTACCTCGCGAAAGAGCGCGGCCTCGCCGTGCGCGAAATCCGCAACGACGGGGAAGGCGACTATCACACGCTGGTGGCGGTCACGGTCGGGACGAGCCAGGGACCGAAGCGCGTCGAAGGCACCTTGTTCGGCAACCGCGCCCCGCGGCTCGTCAGCATCTTCGGCATCCAGGTCGAGGCCGAGCTCAACGGGCAGATGATCTACATCGTCAACGACGATGCGCCCGGCTTCATCGGCGCGCTCGGCACGAAACTCGGCGAGAACAAAATCAACATCGCGACCTTCAATCTCGGCCGGCATGACGCGGGCGGTGAGGCGGTCGCGCTTGTGGCCGTCGACGATCCGATCAGCGTTGACGTGTCACACCAACTGGGCGCCCTGCCCGGCGTTCGCGAGGTGGTGCCGCTGAGTTTTTGACCCGCCGGGCCTGCTCGCCTAGAGCGCCGCCGTATCCAAGGGGAAAGAAGTGGGAAACGTCACCGTCATCGGCGCCCAGTGGGGCGACGAAGGCAAGGGCAAGATCGTCGATTGGCTTGCGAGCCGGGCGGACATGGTCGTTCGCTTTCAGGGCGGCCACAACGCCGGCCACACGCTCGTCGTTGGCGAGCAGGTCTATAAACTTTCGCTGCTGCCCAGCGGCATCGTTCGCGGCACGCCGTCGGTCATCGGCAATGGCGTCGTGCTCGACCCCTGGGCGCTCAAGGCCGAGGTCGAGCGCATCGCTGAGCAGGGCGTCGCGGTCACCCCGGAAATTCTGATGGTCGCCGACAATTGCCCGTTGATCCTGCCGATCCATCGCGACCTCGACGCCCTACGCGAGGATGCGTCGGGGGCGGGCAAGATCGGCACGACGCGGCGCGGCATCGGACCGGCATACGAGGACAAGGTCGGCCGTCGCGCGATCCGTGTTTGCGACCTCGCCAAGCTCGATGACCTCGGGCCTCTGCTCGATCGCCTCTGCGCTCACCATGACGCGCTGCGGGCCGGCTTCAACGAGCCGCCGGTCGATCGCGAGCGGCTGCTCCGCGACCTCCGCGAAATCGCCAGCTTCGTGCTGCCGTTCGCCCGGCCGGTCTGGCGCGACCTCGATCAAGCGCTCCAGCGCGGGCGGCGGATGTTGTTCGAGGGCGCGCAGGGCGTACTGCTCGACGTCGATCACGGCACTTATCCATTCGTCACCTCGTCCAACACCGTCGCCGGAACGACCGGTTCAGGCACCGGCATGGGGCCGCGCGCGGCGGGCTTCGTGCTCGGCATCGTCAAGGCCTACACCACCCGCGTCGGCTCGGGGCCGTTCCCGACCGAGCAGGACAATGAGGTCGGGCAGAAGCTGGGCGAGCGCGGCCATGAGTTCGGTACCGTCACCGGCCGCCGCCGCCGCTGCGGCTGGTTCGATGCGGCGCTTGTCCGTCAGGCTGCCGCAGTTAGCGGTGTAACCGGCATCGCCCTCACCAAGCTCGATGTCCTGGACGGCTTCGAGACGATCAAAATCTGCACCGGCTATACGCTCGACGGCGAAACCATCGACTACCTCCCGGCTCATGCCGCCGACCAGGCGCGGTTCGAGCCGATCTACGAGGAGAGCGAGGGCTGGCCGGGCTCGACACGCGGGGCGCGAAGCTGGGCCGACCTGCCGGCGCGCGCACCCTCGAAGACCTGCCGAAGAACGCGCAGGCCTACGTCAAGGCGCTCGAGGAGCTGTCGGGCGCCACGATCTCCGCCATCGGCGTCGGCCCGGGACGCGAGCAGACGCTGCAGCTGCGCGACCTGCTCTGAAGCCGTCGG